>Ga0073928_10005619_pt1 | contig 17412 bp, 16 predicted proteins | sample PaiPotPPA55metaG_FD_76969 | JGI IMG/M metagenome (GOLD analysis project Ga0073928, IMG submission 76969) | Iron sulfur acid spring bacterial and archeal communities from Banff, Canada, to study Microbial Dark Matter (Phase II) - Paint Pots PPA... ... | reverse complement strand
CAACGTCGGGACGCGGCTGGCTACACCTGCTCGATTGGCAGCCTCATTCAACAGCATCGCGAATCGTGGCCGGCAAGTGAACAAAACCACGTCCGGTACCACCGGAGCTTGGCCGAGCGGCGAATACACCACCACCGCGGGCGATTTCGTCAAACGCGGAATTTGTGGCAATTCCTCGGGTTTTAGGTAACCCGTTGGCTCCCAAAGCCCCCTTTGTTCTACGCTAGATCAAACATCATATTCAGTGTGATCCCGGTTTCTTGCTCGCGCTCTGCTGACAGCGCGATGTTGTGTGTGTATGCTCCGACTGCGCAATTAAAATGATCCTCCGGCACGGTATAAAAAGTTCTGCCCTCCGCCGCGAGACGCCAGAAACTGCACCCTGACGGTTCGGCGCCATGAAATTTTGTCACGCCATAGGGCCCGCGCTCGAGATACGCCACCGCCACCGGTCGGCGTTCCAGTTTCACCGCGTTGGCGAACCTGGCTTCCAGCGCGCTCCAATCTCTAACATCACTCACGATTCAGTCTCCAGAAAATAGTTTTTGCAGCATAACATAGGGAGTAATTTCATTTTGGGACGATTCAACTCACTCAAAACCCTTGTTTTATGCGGTTATTCACATGCTAAATGAAAAAAACACGCTTGTTATCTGCATTTTTCGCGGTTTCCTCTTGCGTTCCGATGACAGCTTGGCTATAGTGCCCAACGGCCCGGACTTTTTTCCTTCGCTGTTCAGGATAAAAGGCTCACAGCCAGCCCCCGGTCAACTCGGGAACAAACGAAATAGGAACGAAAAATCAGGAGGATAAGCAGACTAGATGGCAGCCAAGCCTTTGAGCAAGACGAAGATCGTTTCACACATGGCCGAGAAAGTCGGCACATCAAAAAAGACCGCAGTACTCTTCTTCGAAGAGTTGTTCAAACTTGCAGTGAAAGAAGCAAAGGGTGCCGCCGGAAAATTTGTCATCCCCAACATCGGCCGCGTAGTAAAAGCGCACCGCAAGGCGCGTCTTGGCCGCAATCCCCAGACCGGCGAGCAGATTAAAATCAAGGCCAAGACGGTTGTTCGTTTGCGTCCGGCCAAGGCGTTTAAGGACGCCGTCCTGAAGTAGATCCCGATTAATTCCCATTCGCAACAATCTGCATAACGCAGATAATGAATTCGTTGCAGGTCGGTCGCGCCCGGTATCCTGTGGCCGACAACAATTGCGGCACCTCAATCCTTAATCGGGTTCAAAGATTTAGACAGGAAAACCTCCGGTAAGCGGCTCACGCCATAGCCGGAGGTTTTCTTTTCTGTGCAGCGATTAATGAAAGTGTGCAAAAAAATCCTTCTGACCGCCGGGAGTCAGAGCGTCTTCACGTAGGCCACGACATCTTTGATTTGCGGCGCCTCCAGGACTTCCTTGAAGGGGGGCATCAAGGTATCGCCGTTTTCGATCCACGTTTTCAAGGTTTCATCGGTAACTTTATTGTTGTTGACTGTGAACGTTCCGCGCTTTGAAATGCCTTTCAAGCCCGGCCCGATTTTTTTGGCGTCGCTGTCTGCGTAATGGCAAACCGCGCATTTTTGTTCGAAGATTTCCTTGCCGCGCGCCGCGGCCGCCGAGTTTTTGCCGGCTCCGCCAGGGCTTGCCTTTTTCGCCGGCTGTTCCTGCGCGAAAGCAAGTCCGCATAAGCCCAGAGCGGCGACGCCCAACAATAGATGATTACTCTTCACGCTTCCCCCAATAGTCCTGGTCAACTGAGTGAACTCCATTTTCTACTTTTATTACCGTTAATTCCAGTTCCTAACTATATCCCGGCACAAAGGACAGGTAGCCCTTCGAGGCCCTGGAACTTTTGTACTTTTGACGCTTATCCCACCGTGTGCTAACAATCAGAAATCATGAGTCAGGAATCTTTGATGCGTGCGTGGGAACTTCTGCAGGACGCTTATCAAGCCCAGATGGAGGGCGATTACGAGCGTGCCGTAGACCTTTACAAATCTTCCCTGGAATTGCATCCCACCGCCGAAGCCCACACATTTCTCGGTTGGGCTTACCATTTTCAAGGCAAGTTGGACCAGGCCATAGCGGAGTGTCGCACGGCCATCGACATTGACCCCGAATTCGGGAATCCCTACAACGATATCGGCGCGTATCTGATCGAGTTGCACCGGTTTGATGACGCTATCCCGTGGCTGGAGCGCGCCATTGAGGCCAAACGATATGAGCCCCGGCATTTTCCTCATTACAATTTGGGCCGCGCTTATCTTGGCAAGGAGATGTACGCTCGAGCGGCTCGGTGTTTTGAAGAAGCATTGGAAGTGGAGCCCCGCTATCGGTTGGCGCGTGAAGCTTTGGATTCGTTGCGTCGCCTGGTGAACTAAATTATTTTCTGGAATCCAAACGGCATTTTGATGGTTATCGAGTAGCCGAGGCCACACCCGGTTTCACGATGCGGTCATAAACATAGAGCAACAGGGCGGTGAGCACGCCAATTCCAATCACCACCCACCAGATTCTTAGCGGCTGGTGCTGTACTTCGCCAAAATGGTGAAGTAGTAGGCCGCCGAGCGGCCCGGCGATCAGCGAACCGATACCAATCGGCAAAAATGCAAATCCCATGTATGTTCCCTGCTGGCCCGCAGGCGCCAGCCGCGAGATGTATTCGTAGTATCGCGGCGATTGGATGATTTCTCCGATCGAGACTGCAAAGAGCGTAACGATCGCCATCGCCGGCGTGGGATGCACAATGAGGATCAACCACGCCAGCGCAGACACTAACGTGCCTAAGGTGATGGCTCTGAAGGCTGCAACTTTTTTCATCAAAAAACTCATCAATAATTGCAAGGCAATCACGGTCAAGGGCCCGGTGACCAGGATCAGCTCGGTGTCGGTCGTGGAGTTCAGGTAATCGTGTATGTAGATCGGAAGAATTATGAATTCCTGCCAGTACACAATCCAGTAACCTGAAAAAATTAGAAGGAAAATCATAAATTGTGGATTGCCAAGCACCGTTACAAAGTTTCGCCACGCCGCCCCGGCGCTGGCTGTTTTTACCTCATTAGACCTCCGAGGTTCCTTGAACAGCAATAAAACCGCGAAAAACATCAGAAATACACTTAACGCAGCGCCACGAAACACGCTTTCGACGCGGATGTGTTGGTGTACCCAGGAGGCCATGTACGGCCCCGCAGCTCCGCCGATATTCACGAGCGTGTAGTAAATGGAGTAGCCGAGGGAGCGGACGTTCTCTTTCGAGGCGCGCGCGGTCGTTCCCACGACGCAGGGTTTGACCAGCGCAATCCCCAGCGCCGGCAGCATCAATACAAAACCCACCAGCAACCACAGAGGCACGGCGGCACGCACTGGCGCGAGCCACGAGGAGCCCAGCGAGCCCAGCAGAAAGTACGAGCCGCTTAAAATAAAATAGGCCAGCGAAAGTGATCGCCGGAAACCCAGGCGATCGGCCAAGGCTCCGCCAAATGCAGCGAGAAACCAGACCAAGCCGCCGAACAGTCCGGTTAGACTACCGGCCTGCGCGGTTGGAAAGCTAAGCGTCTCGTGCAAATAACGCGCCAGCGATGCAAACGCCGCATAGTAAGAAAAGCGTTCAAATAATTCGCTGATGTTCGCTACCCAGAAGGGGCGTTCGAACCCGTCGCGGATTTCTTTCAGCCGCCCGCCAAAACTCATCCGTCCTCCTGCGCGCATTCAATCTGCAGACGCGCCGCGATTCTAATGGAATGGCCGGGCTTTTGACACCGCGTTTCGCCGTTTCGCAAAAGGGCGCTTATCCATTATAGGAATTGCAATATCGCAATAATCGCGAAACTATATCTAGTGCGGGACAATCTAAAGAAAAAGCAGTGTTGGCGAGGACGCTAGTTTGAAGCATGATGGTTTGGCATCTTTTTGGGGGTAAAAAGTGAACGTGAAAAGCTACGTGGTCCGCAATGCTGTGGCCATTTTGGCGATGGCGCTTTTTGCATCGATGTTTTCCGCCGATCTTTTCTCCACTCGCGCGCAGAACAAGGTGATGGGTGAGGTCAGGTTCGAAGGCACCACAAAAATAGAGAAGGACGCGGGAGTGTGGGTCGACGGAAATTATGTCGGTTATTTGAAGGAATTAAAGGGCGACAAAAAAATCATGTTGTTGCCCGGTGAACACGAGGTGATCATCAGACAATCCGGGTATGACGACTTCAAAAAAAAGGTGGTGGTCGAACCCGGCCAGGTTCAAATCGTAAACGCCGTGCTGCTGAAGAGCCCGCGCGCCACCGCACCCGAGATTACCGCAACATTGAAGCTCAACATCGAGCCGAAGCGCGCCGCAGTGTTTCTTGACGATAAATTCGTGGGCCACGCCAGTGAATTTGGCGGAAAGTTTCGTTCCATGCTCATCAGCCCGGGCAAACACCGGATTAAAGTCGAATTGCCTGGCTATCGCACCTACGACACCGAAATAGATCTCCTGGCCGGGCAGAAAACTGAGGTAAAGACCGTGCTGGTGCCAGGAAGTATCGAGCAAGCTGGCCCGCTCATCAAGAAACCCGATTGATTTAGTTTTCGTGAAGGGAGATTGAATAGCGGCCACCCGCGGCATCAGGGGCGGTTTCTTTGTCCAATCATATCTGGACGTCAAACAACAGGCTCGAGCACGTCAGTCCCGATTCTGCTTTTTGCAGCTCCGAAATATCCAACGGTAACACCTGGAATCCTCGCCCTTCGAGTCGCGCGCGCGTCAATGGAAAGGATGCCGGCAGAATTACCGTGTCGCCAAAGGCCAAGGCGTTCGCCGCATGCGGCTCCCCCGGCGCGACATCAATCCACTCAAAGCCGGGCATGCAGGACTCATCCAACCATTCCCGATTAGCAAGGAATGTATTCCGCCCAAGAAAGGTCACCGCAGATTTAAGATGCAAGCATCCGCTCACTGGCACGGCCGTCACGGTGTAGCCGTAGTCCTCGACGATCGATCGCAATTGACGGATGCCATCTTCATTCGTGCGTTTAGACAGCCCTGCGAGAAGGTTTCGCCCGACGCGCAGAATATCCCCGCCTTCCGCGGTGCCAGGCAGCTGCACGTATTTTAATTCGCGAAACTTCGATAAGACCTTCGCCAGCGACGCCGCTTCCTCGCGTCGCGATTCCGTGCCCAGCGGGAAAATTAACGCGAGTTCGTCGAGCACCATCGCCGGATCTTCAACGAACATGGAATCCGCGAGCCCCGCTTCGGCGGGAAGAGAAATAACTTTGGCGCCAAATTTCTCGAGCACCTGCTCATACGCTCGATGTTGCTCAAGAGCCTTGGGCAGATCGATCGGCGAACGGGCTACGAAGGTCAGCTCGCAATTTACTATTGCCGGGCTAACTCCACGCGTGATGGCCGTAAGCATAAGGTGGAGAGTCTACACGGATTAAAAAATTCGCGGGCCGCTATCGCCCGAAGGCGAGCGAGTTCGCAACAGGTCTGCTGGGCACCTGCAGAGTTTCGGGAACAGCGAAAAAACTTTTATTTTTATCACCAGGGGCTGGTTGGAGCAAAATGTGAGATCCACAATCGCGTCAAGGTTGCGCCCAGCAGTATTCCTACCAACAGCAGGCCAATTATTACCACGACGTTCCAAATACTCGCGTGCGACTTGTCAGACATTTTTGTTGGCAAATCGCCCGGCTCAGCAATCGAAACGGTCGGTGTCGTCGGAGTGGTGGATATCTCCGGCTGTACCAACAGGCAATAGCCTTTTCGCGGAATCGTCTCGATGTATATCGGCCTGTCCGAGGAATCTCCTAGGGCCAGCCTCAATTTATTCACGGTAGTGTTAACGTTGGCGTCGTAATTGACGTAAGTTTCCGCCGGCCATAGTCGCTGGCGCAGTTCCTCGCGAGTAACCACCTCGCCAGGCTTCTCCAGCAACGTCATCAGCACCCGGTACACTTTTCCCTGTAATTTTAGCTTTTCCCCATTTTTCGTAATTTCCTGCCGTTGCTGGTCGATTTGAAATGGACCCAGGCGAATATAGCGCCCGGACGAGAGAGAGCTGCTCTCCGCGCTGGTCGGATCGTATCTTGCCTGCATGGGAACCACTCCCGTCGTCATCAACATCACCCTTAATATCTATAGACGTACGCTGGGGCCTTTTGTTTTAGAATACGCAGCATTTTTAAGAAGGTTCCACACTTCTAGTAATCCCGGCGCGAATAACTGGGTTTTTGTCAGGCAATGCTATAAACAATCAACCCGCGGCTGCTATTGGCTGTAAACAATGGAAAGTTACAAAGAAATGACAATCCGGTGAGTACTTCGGCGGCCTCCTTGCTAGGGAGATCACGCCTAAAAGGGCATTTCACCGCTAGGAAGCAGAAAAACCGAACGGGTTATCACGGTAGAATTTGGCCGAAGACATGGTTTGTACAATCGGAAAATAACAGCCAGACACTAAGGGTTCGCGCGCTAAGGCAGATCCAGCTCCATGGCGTAAATGTCAGTCAGCCCGCGCTCGACAGTCACATACAACCAGCCTGAAGCATCCAGCCCGTTGAATAGGTAGTGCGCCGGGCTTTGCAGCACCTCCCCAAAGCTGTACACGCGCTGCGGTTGGCTGCCCACCACGTTTACCCGATACACCGATTGTTCTTTTTCAAGTTGATCCTGAAAATAAATCGATTCGCTGTTATCGGACCAATAAGGAATACCAATCAGGCCGCCTTCCGCCAACAACCGCCATTCCTTGGTCTGAAAATCGTAAAGCACCAGATGATGCTTGCTTTCATCGAGGGCCGCGATATAACGCCCATCTGGAGACCATCGCGGTTCCGCAAATCCGCGGGAATCCGGCAGTAGAGTGAATTCACCGGTCTGGGGTTTGAACAAATAAATTCCAAACTTTGGCGGGATTTTCACATCGCGCATACTGACCACGATTTGGGTGCCGTCGGGAGACCAGTCCGCCGATGCTCCCTCTCGCCCTTCAGGTAACACCGCGCGCAAACCTCCTCCATCCGAGGACAAGATATAAATTTGGCGCGCATGGCCCGGCTGTACGCCAGTGAATAAAATCCGCTTTCCATCGCGCGACCATCGCGGCGCGGCCGCCACCAGCGGCGCATCGGTCAATCGCAATTGTTTCTTGGAATCCATCCTGCTGAGCCACAGCGATCCGCCAGGCCGGTCTACATATAGAAGCGCTTGCCCTCCTGGCGAAACTACGGCTTCATCAGCTCGCAGTGTCGGCATCAAAAAAACCGAGCCATTCGTTTCTGGATCGATCTTCTTCAGTTCGCGATGCGACCGTAAGCTGAAGGCGAACACTCGCGAGCCTGTTTGCGCCGGAATCGAAACGTGCAACGAATCGGGCCCACGGGTCAGTTGCACAGGCCCTTGGTTGGTTCGCCGGAACCAACTCCACGTTTCTCGCATTCCCCACAGATTGCAGTCGCCGTTTTGGCACCCCGAAAACAAAAAGTATTTTCCGTCAGCCGTCCACTGACCGGAGGATTGCGACACTGGTGGCGTTCCGCGGCCAAGAACGCGATGTAACTTGCTGCCGTCGGCATTCATTTCCCAAATAGTAGAGCCGTTGCTTCCTCCATTCTCGCTGTGGAAGCGAATCGTCTCGCCATCTCCGGACCATGCTGGCGCGTGTGGTTGCCCATTGGGACGCGCAATCTCGTGAAGTTGAGTTCCATCAGGGCGTACCGTAAACAGGCTTCGCTCGTGCACGAAAACGACCTGGCTGCCGTCGGGCGACCACGCTGGATCGCGACCGGTAGCTTCGCCCAATCTCCGAGGCGCACCGCCTTGTACGGGCCACAGCCAAAGGGTCATTTCGTCGTCTGGGCGGTTAAACTCTCCGATTAGAAATTCTGAATGGTCAGGCGAAATGGCAAACAGGCGGGTATTGGCAAAAGGCGCCGCGACCACTTCCGCGTTTCCTCCCTCGACTGAGGTTTGCATCAAATGCCAGCGCTCACCGAAGCGCTCCCGGAAAAAAATTCGACTGCCGTCGGAAACGATGCCGCCGGTCTCGTCGATGTCTCCAGCATTGGTGATTCGCACCATTCGTTGCACGCTGGGGTGCGGAATCGGATAAATGATGAAGAAGAATAGCCAGGAAGCAAACAAGATGCCGATCGTTAATAACGTTATGTCCCACCAGCGCCGAGCACTTTGTTCCTTGCGTCGTTCCTTTTGCAGTTCCGCGGCGCGCTCTGCGGAAAACTCCGGCTGCATCGAAAGGTGAATTTCCACCTCGTCTGTGCCCGTCGCCGTAACGAGGGGTTTGGCGCTCGTGACATTCACGCGAGCGTGAACCTGATGTACGGGAGCGAGGAAACGGTAGCCTTGGCGAGGCACGGTTTCGATGAAACGCGGGTTCTCGGCATCATCCTGTAAACAGGAACGCAATTTCTTTAGCGCGGCGTTTAGGCTGCCGTCGAAATTAACATGGGTGCCCGCTTGCCACAGGGCCTGGCGAAGCTCGTCGCGGGTGATGATCTCCCCGGGTCGCTGTAACAGAATTGTCAGGATACGGAACGGCTGGTCTTGGAGTTTTAACCGGGTGCCTTGGCGGGTGACTATGCCACGCACTAGATCCACGTCAAACAGGCCGAAGCGTACGGAGAGGGTCGGTTGAACTTTTGGTTCCAATGTGCGCCCTGCAAAATCAGCGGGGAGTATATTCACACATTGGGTCATCTCAAGCAATAAGTCTTTTCCTCGCAGTGATTTACTAAGTCATAAGAAGGTCTTTTGACACCTGACATTTACTGTCGTATCTATCCAGTTATCGGGGATCGCTTTCTGAAAAAGAAGTGATCTCTGTAGTCCTTTTAAGTCGATAAGGAGGCCTCAGAAAGAATATCTCTAAGCCCATAGTCCCAAGAACCATCGAATCCCCGCGTCCAAAGTGAACCTTTCAGTCCAAAGTCTGGATACTAGGTGTTCATATTGGGCGCGGGCTTCGATCCCATTCTCCCCGTTAAGACCTTCCCATAAAGGCCTTCCTTGCCTAGCCATTCTCAACAACACAGCTCCTACTGTTTTGCGGACGTAGTTCCCACCCCTGCGGGCAGTACCGAAATCTCCACGCTGGACGGATAAGTCTTGGAACGGTAGACGTGCTGTGTGGCCGTTTGATAATCGCTGGCCTCAGCTTTGAAAATATTAGGTACAAATTTTTGAGGGTTGCGATCATAGAGCGGGAACCACGAGCTTTGTACTTGCACCATGATGCGGTGCCCCTTTTTAAACACATGGTTTGCGGTGTGCAGGGCGATGGTATACGGGGTGACCGCTGCGGCTTGTAGTGGCTGAGGCTTCTCCAATGATTTCTGGAAGCGGCCGCGAAAAATCTCATCCGAGATCATCAGTTCATAACCTGAAAGCTTCCAATCCTGCGAGTACTTTTCAGGGTATACGTCGATTAATTTCACAACCCAGTCACTGTCTGTGCCGGTTGTCGATGCGAAAAGCTTGGCGGTCACGTTCCCCGCGACGGTAACGTCCTCGGTTAATTCTCCGGTTTGCCAAGTCAGGACATCCGGGCGTTCATCAACAAAGCGCTGATCTTGCACCAACCAGGTGTACCAGCTTCCGGGATGATCCTCGGGATATGTGCTGTCTACCGGGCGGTGCCGGTAAGGGACAGGATGCGCGGGGTCGCTTATATAACTGTCGAAGTCGTTGGTGGAGCCCGATTGCGGGGCTTCAAAGGACAATGCGCCATTTTCATGGAAATAAAGATTTCGTGGTTTGGCCTCCTTGGGGGGCCAGGCATCGAAAGAGGTCCAGATGTTAGTGCCGGTCTGGAATAGTAACGCCTCCTTGAGCGGCAGCGTTCCCTTTTGCTTCAACCAATAGGCGAACCATGGGGCTTCCACGTTCTGACGGAAATAAACCGCTGTGTCGCTTCCAAACGGTATAGCTCCGAGCGTATTGCCGGACCCATGGCCCCACCCGCCGTGATTCCAAGGGCCCACCACGAGATAATTAAGATGTTTGGTGTCGGATTTTTCCAGATTTTCGTAGGTGAACATGGGTCCGTAGAAATCTTCCTGGTCCCACCAGCCAGCCACGTTCAAATCCGGAACGGTGGTTTCTTTCAGTCCGTATGCGACGGCATGTTTCTTCCAGAACTCGTCGTAACTATTGTGCGCCACGAAATCGTTCCAGGTAGGGATGGCGCCGTGAAAATATTTTTCGTTAGCATTCGACAACGCCCCCAAACGCAAATACCAGTCATAGACATCGAAGCGGTCAAACGAAAAGCTGAAATTCTCGTTGGAACTCTCCAGCAAGGCCACATATTCGAAGCCGTAGCTCAAGCGAAATGCACCGTTATGAAAGAAATCGTCGCCCAGGAATGTATCGCCCATGCAGGCCTGTTCGGAAACCGCTTTCAGCGCCGGATGCGGATGGATCATCCCCATGGTCACCAGGAAGCCGTCATAAGAAATGCCGTCCATACCAACGCGACCGTTGTTGCGCGGAACATTTTTCACCAACCATTCGATGGTGTCGTAAGCGTCCGTGCTTTCATCCACGCCCTTGCTGTCGGCAGGGTCATGGATCGGGCGGTTCATCACGAATTGGCCTTCGGAACCGTAGCGCCCGCGAATGTCCTGAAACACGAAAATGTAGCCTTCTGAAATCATGTCCGCGTAGCGGCTTAACGAACGGCTGTAGCCTTTGTCGGGCGCGGAAATTCCGTACGGGGTGCGTTCAAAAATGATCGGAAATTGTCCAGGGCCCTTTGGCGTGTAAATCTCGGCGTGCAGCTTGATTCCGTCGCGCGCCGGAATCATTACTTCCTTTTTGTCGAATATATCCGAGTAACGGGCGGGACCTGATTCCTGAGCCAATGCGCTAAATGCGCCAGCAGAAATCAGCAGGCAAGCCAATAAGATTCTGGTGCGGGATACAGATCGCATTCTGACTCCTGATCACGGGTTGGAAACCAAGCTAACAAAGCGACAAAGTTTAACACGCGGCCACAACAGCGACGTGCGAGGCAAATCTCTTCAAGCAGGCTGCAATCCAGTTACCAGTCTTGGCAGCGTTGAAATATTATGCCGACGCAAGATATACGTAACGCAGGATGAACAAAACGGTAAGCACCCAGACCAGCGTGTTAACTTCTTTAAACTTTCCGGCCGCGGCTTTCACCACCGCATAAGATATAACTCCGAAGCTGAGACCGGTAGCGATGCTGAAGGTGAGAGGTGTCACGAGCATAGTGATGAAGGCGGGCAGGGCCTCACTGAACTCCTGCCAGCGAATATGCGTAATGGATTGCGCCATTAAAACGCCCACGAGAATCAGGGCCGGAGCGGTTGCGTAGGCCGGTATTGCAGTGGCCAGTGGCGCAAAGAACATGGCGACCAGAAATAATCCGGCAACCGCCACATTGCTAAGACCGGTGCGGGCGCCAGCGGCTACGCCTGCGGCGCTTTCGATGTAACTTGTTACCGTAGACGTTCCGGTCAGCGAGCCAAAAATTGTTCCAATGGAATCCGCCAGTAACACCCGTCCGACCCGAGGAATTTTACCGTCTTTGACGAACCCTCCCTGCTCGCATACGCCGACAAGAGTGCCGACGTTATCGAACAGATCGACGAACAAGAACGCGAACAGAATCTCCAGAAAACCGAGATGGATGGCGGCGCGAAAATCCAACTGCAAAAACGTCGAAGATGGATGCGGGATGGAGAAGATTGCCGAAGGCCAACTGGAAATACCGCGAAGCATACCGAGCAGCGCGGTGCCCACGATACCGATCAAAATGGCGGCGTTGATTTTTCTGGCCATCAAGATAAGCGTCAACGCCAGTCCGAAACAAGCCGTTTGCACTTCCTTATCGGCAAAGCTGCCCAACCCGACGAATGTCGCGGAATTGGAAACGATCAGCTTCGCATTACGCATTCCCACAAAGGCGATAAACATCCCGATCCCAGCTGCCGTCGAATGCTTCAAGCAATCGGGCATGCCGTTGACGATCTGCTCGCGAACCCGGGTGACGGTAAGAACGAGAAAGAGTACGCCCGAGAAAAATACCACCGCAAGTGCCGTGCGCCACGGAACATGCATAGCGAGACAAACGGAGTAGGTGAAGTACGCGTTCAGGGACATGCCTGGAGCCAGCGCGATCGGATAGTTGGCGTACAGCCCCATCACCAGCGTCGCTACGGCAGCCGACAAGCAAGTTGCAAACATCACTCCGTCGGCCGGCATTCCGGCTTGCGCCAGAATTTGCGGGTTGACCACGACGATGTACGCCATGGTTATAAAAGTAGTGACGCCGCCAAGGAGTTCTTGTTTTACCGAGGTGTCGTTCTCGGTCAGGTGAAAATAGCGATCGATCAATCATGCCCCGCTTTAACGGTCAGGAAGCTCTCGACGACGATGACGCGGTAGCCGCTGATTTTAATGACGAGCAGGCAATTTGTGAACCGAATCTCAATATGCAATTTTGTCCGGTTTCTCCGCCCACGCTCGGAACGCCGTTAATGCTTCTTCGCGCATCATCTGTCGCGTTGGAATTTTGCGTCGGGCATAGGGCAGACTTGATTCGCTGTAAATAAAAGAATCATCGAAACCGATTGCAGCGGCGTCTTCAGCCGAGTTCGCGAAGTAGATGCGCGAAATGTGCGCCCAATAAATAGCCCCCAGACACATAGGGCACGGTTCGCAGGAGGTATATAGCTCGCAATCTAAAAGTTCAAACACACCGAGCTTTGTGCATGCCTGGCGAATCGCCAACACTTCCGCATGAGCCGTCGGATCGTTGGTGGAGGTGACCCGATTTACACTCTCGGCAATAATTTTGCCGTCTTTCACGATGACGGCGCCGAATGGCCCGCCGTTGTTGGAGTGAACGTTCTCGATGGAGAGTTGAATAGCCCGGGCCATGAATGGATTGTTCATATTAATTTGCCGCCGGGACTCCTGATTCCGATAAGTCCTGGCCATGCTCAAAGCTCCTGCAAAATTTCCCGGCGGCTATTTAGCGCAGCAAGTATAAGCCCGGAGCGCAGATTGTTCGGTTCGAATTATGACTCGCAGGGATTTGAAAAACTGCAGATGCCACCAAGCCAGTTACCTTAAACTGAAAGGAGGTTGCGGGGAGCTTCCCTGCTTACATGGACTTGCAAGCCTTCCTTTCCCGGCGCGTCGTCACCTCTGAAGGCATTCGTCCGGCTGGGGTCCTGGTGGACGGAGAAGTGATTCGCAATATCGTAACGCTGGATCAAATCCCTTCAGAAGCTAAAATCGTCGATTTCGGTGATGCAGCGATCCTGCCCGGTCTCATCGATGCCCACGTTCACATCAACGATCCCGGCCGCGCCGAATGGGAAGGATTCGAAACCGCCACGCGCGCGGCAGCCGCAGGCGGATTTACCTGTGTAGTGGACATGCCACTGAATTGCGTGCCAGCAACTACTAGCGTTGCCGCCCTGGAAGCCAAGCGGGCTGCGGCCGAAGACCACTGCTGGGTGGACTGGGCTGCTTGGGGCGGAGTGGTGGCCGATAATCAGCAGAACATCACCAAGCTTGCGGGCGCGGGAGTCCGAGGCTTCAAATGCTTTCTGGTCTATCCGGGCATCGCCGAGTTTACGATGATCACCGAACAGCAGTTGCGTGAGGCCTTACCCCACATTGCGGACACCGGCTTACCTCTTTTGGTGCACGCTGAGCTCCCAGATTGTATCGAGGCCGCCACCAAGAAATTGGAAGAAGCGGATTGGACAGAGTATCCAACGTATCTCCAATCGCGCCCGGAAGAATCAGAACTGTCTGCGATAAGACTTCTGATCTCGCTCTGCCGCGAATACGGATTTCGTTTGCATATCGTGCATCTCTCGGCCAATCAGGCTTTGCCTGCTTTGCGCTCCGCGCGACTTGAAGGACTTCCTGTTTCGGTGGAGACTTGTCCGCACTATTTGCATTTCCAGGCCGAAGCAATTTCGCGAGGTGCGACCCAGTTCAAATGCGCTCCTCCAATTCGCGGCGCTGAAAATCGCGAAAAGTTGTGGAGCGCCCTAAAGGATGGAACGATCGATTTGGTAGCCACCGATCATTCGCCGTGTCTGCCGCAAATGAAGCGCTTTGCTGAAGGCAACTTTCAAACGGCATGGGGCGGCATTCCCAGTTTGTCTGTGGCGTTGCCGGTGATGTATACCGAAGCTCGCGCGCGAGGATCTTCTCTTATGGACATTGCGCGCTGGATGGCGGAAGCACCCGCAAAACTCGTTGGTTGCCAGCTTCAAAAGGGCAAAATTGCCGCCGGATACGACGCCGATCTGGTGGTTTTTGATGAGGACAGCGAATTTCTGGTGACACCGGAGCGACTTCATCACCGGCATCGGTTTTCGCCTCACCTGGGTGAAAAATTGAAAGGTGAGGTGAAAGCTACATATGTCCGCGGTAGGCTCGTTTTTGCGGATAATGCGTTCCACGGGAACCCCGAGGGGCGCGAAATCCCAGCTTAAGATCTCAGATCTATGGGCATGACTAACGATCGCATTGTCGGCAAATCGGTTCCGCGACTCGAGGGACGCGACAAAGTCACGGGCGCGTCCCGCTATGTCGACGATGTGGAATTGCCGGGCATGCTTTACGGCGCGACCGTTCGGAGCCGCATTGCACATGGCAAAATAAAAGCAATCAACTTCCTCCCCACAGTGAACTGGGATGAATTTGTCGTCGTCACCGCAAAAGATATTCCCGGGAAAAACTGCATTGCGTTAATCGGTGAAGATCAGCCCTGTCTGGCGCAAGAATTAATCAATCATCCCGAGGAACCTATCCTTCTGCTCGCACATCCAGATCGGAATCTTCTGGCAAAAGCGGTTGAAGCCGTTTCCGTCGAATACGACCTACTTCCGCCTGTTTTCACTATTGAGGAAAGCGAGAAGCTCTCTGAAATTATCTGGGGCACGGATAATATTTTCAAAAGCTACCTCATTGAAAAAGGAAACGTGGAAGGCGCGTTTAAGAACGCCGCCTACATTGTCGAAGCGGAATACACCACCGGCGCGCAAGAACAGCTATACATCGAAAACAATGGAATGATCGCAAGTTTCGATCCACAACAGGGCATCACGGTGTGGGGCTCGTTGCAATGCCCCTACTATGTGCACAAGGCGCTCATGGAATTGTGCGGCTTGCCGGAAGATCGTGCGCGCGTGGTGCAAATGGAAACCGGCGGCGCTTTTGGCGGCAAGGAAGAGTACCCGTCGATGCTCGCCGCACACGCGACGCTGCTGGCCATGAAGTCCGGCAAGCCGGTCAAAATTGTGTACGACAGAATGGAAGACATGACCGCGACTACCAAGCGGCATCCTTCACGCACGCGTCACCGAACTGCCGTGAACAAAGATGGGAAAATTCTTGGCGGAGAGATTGAATTCACGATTGATGGGGGCGCATACAAAACTCTGAGTCCGGTGGTGCTTTCGCGCGGCGCGTTGCACGCCGGTGGACCGTATTATTGGCCCAGCGTTCGCGTTCGCGCCAAGGCAGTGGCTACCAATGCGCCGCCGCACGGGGCATTTCGCGGATTCGGCGCGCCGCAGTCGCTCTTCGCGATGGAGCGCCACATGGATTTTATTGCGCAGACCTTGGGGATTTCTCCCGTCGAGGTTCGCAGAAGGAACTTTCTTAAGCCCGGACAAACGACCACCACAGAACAAGTCGTAAATGAACAGATCGATCTGGGTAAACTTCTCGATCGCGCGCTGGAATTGGCGGATTATCGAGAAAAGAAAGAAAAGTTCACACAGGGAAATTTCAGCGCGGATAAAAAGAAAGGAATCGGCATAGCGGCTTTTCTACATGGCGCCGGTTTTACCGGTTCCGGCGAGCGTTATCTAAATTCGCTCGTTGGCGTCGAGACGTGCCCGGACGGCACCGTACGCATATTGGTGTCGAGCACCGAATTTGGACAGGGCACAAAAACGGTGCTCTGCCAGATCGCTGCGGAGGCACTTGGAGTGCGCTACGAGGATGTGAAAATTGCGCAACCGGATACCCGGAAAGTTCCGAATAGCGGACCCACGGTGGCCTCGCGAACGGTAATGGTCGTCGGAAAACTGGTGCATTCAGCCGCGTTAGCAATCTTGCAGACCTTGAGATCCAGCGGTTTGCTAGGGAAAGTTTATTCACCCGAAGAATTTCGCGCCGCATGCCGCCAGTATGTAGCGCAACATGGAGTATTCCGTTCTCTCTCGCGCTATCAGCAGGCTGACGATATCTCCTGGGACGAGGAAAATTATCGTGGCGCCGCTTACGCCGCGTTTGCGTGGGCCGTCTACATCGCCGAAGTAACCGTCGATCTCAACTCCTACAGCGTCACGGTAGACGATTTTGTTTGTCTGCAGGAAGTCGGCCGCGTCCTTCATCCAGTTCTCGCCGCGGGGCAAATTATCGGCGGTGTGGCGCAGGGCATCGGCTTCGCGCTCTACGAAAAAGTTTTGTGGGAGAACGGGCGCATGAAGAATGGCCAGATGACCAATTACATCATGCCCACTTCCGCCGACATTCCCCCGATCAGAGTTTTTTTTGAGGAGTTGGGCAACGTTCACGGAGCCTTCGGCGCCAAAGGAATCGGGGAGCTTCCCATGGATGGACCCGCGCCCGCCATAGTAAACGCCATCAGCGACGCGCTGGGCATTTCTTTCAATTCTATTCCGCTGCTACCCGAAGATATTTTCGAGGCTCTGTCGTCAAATGTTTCGCATAACACGATGCCTGCGTTGGCGGACAGCAATCCATGAAGGACTCGCAGACGGCCGCCAAGTCCGACATACCTTTGGTCGTGAATGGAAAGACCATAACCGTGCGCGCCTTTCCCATGGAACGATTGCTGGACGTGTTACGAATTCAAATCGGATTGACGGGCACCAAGGAAGGCTGTGGCGAAGGTGAGTGCGGTTCGTGCTCGGTTTTGGTCGACGGAACTTTGGTGAACAGTTGCTTGATACCGGTGCTGCAAGCCGCGGGCTCACATATCACCACGATTGAGGGCCTGACTACCGACAAACGCTTACACGCGCTGCAACAAGCGTTTCTCGATTTCGGAGGGGCGCAGTGCGGCATCTGTACTCCAGGAATGATTCTTGCCGCCGTTCATTTGTTGAGCAAAAACCCACAGCCGACCGGCGCCGATATTCGCGAGGGATTGTCTGGCAATCTTTGCCGCTGCACCGGATACATGCAAATTTTTGAAGCGGTCGCAGATGCCGCTATTCGGTGTAGGCAATGAGATCTCATCCTGTCGACTATGAACTAGTGGCTCCCAACAATTTGCCGTCGGTGCTTTCGCTACTCGCGGAGGAGCCAGGGACCTGGCTGCCTATCGCGGGTGGCACCGATTTGATGGTGCAGTATGCGGCGGGCCACCTGGCTACTCGAAAGTTAGT
>Ga0073928_10005617_pt1 | contig 17415 bp, 18 predicted proteins | sample PaiPotPPA55metaG_FD_76969 | JGI IMG/M metagenome (GOLD analysis project Ga0073928, IMG submission 76969) | Iron sulfur acid spring bacterial and archeal communities from Banff, Canada, to study Microbial Dark Matter (Phase II) - Paint Pots PPA... ... | reverse complement strand
TGGGCTTCGCCGCCGGAGAGCTCGCGCGGAAAACGCTTGCGATAGCGCTCCGGATCGAGTTGCACGAGCGTCAGAAGCTCGTCGACGCGCGTTTCGATCTGGGCCGGCTCCCAGCGCAGCAGCTCTGGGACGATCGCAATGTTTCGTGCCACCGTCATGTGCGGGAAGAGGCCGACCGCCTGAATGACGTATCCTATGCCGCGTCGCAGATCGGTCGCAGGCACGTCGCGCGCGTCGCGGCCGTCGACGGTGACCGTCCCGCTTTGTGGCGCAACGAGCCGGTTGATCGTACGCAGCAACGTGCTTTTCCCGCATCCCGACGGCCCGAGCAGCACGACGAGTGTGCTGGCGGGTACGTCGAGGCTGACGCCATCGACTGCCGGACGATCCGAACCGGGATAGCGCACGACGATGTCGCGGACCTCGAGCGGCGCGCCGCCTGGCCTCACGCCGGCAGCAGCCTCGCCTGACCCAAAAACTCCTTCGCGACGTCTTCGGGCTCGCGCTTCTCTCCGTCGACGGCATAGTTCAGCCTGCGCATCACCGCGTCGGTCAAGTGCGGGCTGAGCTTGTTCAATTTCTCCGCGATTTCGGGATGCTTGGCGAGGGTATCGTTGCGCACGACCGGCGCGACCTGGTAGGTCGGCCAGAAGTGCTTGTCGTCGGAGAGCACGAGGAGATGGTCCGCTTCGATCTGCCCGTCCGTGCCAAACGCAACGACGACGTCGACGGCGCCCGTCGTCAGCGCCTTGTACTTCAATCCGATGTCGAAGAGTTTGACATCTTTGAACTGAAAGCCGCCGTACGCGCGCTGCAGGCCCGGTAACCCATCCTCGCGGTGCGTAAACTCGGGGATCGCCCCCAGGCGCAATTGCGGGGCGGCCTTGCTCAGGTCGCTGAGCGTCCGAAGGTTGTAACGGCGTGCTACGTCCTGCGTCGTTGCGAGCGCTTGCGTGTCGTTCATCGGAGCCGGATCGAGCCACGTCAGTTTGAAGTGTTGCGCGTAATATTCTTTGACCTGACGGTAAATCGACGCCGCATCGCCACCGGGTTTGGCATGCAGCTCGTTGATCAGTGCCGTTCCGGTGTATTCGGGGTAGAGGTCGATGTCGCCGCGCTGGAGCGCCTCCATGGCGATCTGGGTCCCGCCGAGGTCGAGCTTGTCGACCACGGAGAGGGAGCGGGTCGCGAGCATCTGCATGTACATCGAACCGAGGATCAGTTGTTCGGTGAAATTCTTCGAGCCGATGATGATCACCGAGCCGGGCTGCGCCATGCAGGCCGGCAGCGCGCAAGCGGCGCCGATGAGTCCGAGCGCGCGGGCGCGCGAGATCGAAGAAGTCATCCGCCCTGGCTTCCCCATCGGCCTCGAAGGCGCCGCTCGATGAGCCCAAGTGAGGTTTCGGCGAGCAGCGCGAGCGCGCCAACCGCGGCGGCCCCCTCGAGCAGCGAGGGCACATCGTTGTTTGCGAGGCCGTTGACGATCAATTCCCCAAGGCCGCCACCGCCGATGAAGGCTGCCAGCGTCGCGCTGGAAATCACCTCGACGCTGGCGGTGCGGACGCCGGAAAAGACGACCGGAACGGCGAGCGGCCACTCGACGCGCGAGCGAATCTGACGTTCGCTCATCCCCAAGCCCGCCGCCGCATCGAGGGCCGCCTTCGGGACGCTGCGTAGGCCGAGGTCCGTGTTGATTGCAATGGGCGGTATGGCGAGCAGAACAAGCGCTACGACCGATGGGGCGAAGCCGATGCCGATGAGCGGGATCATGAGCGCCAAGACCGCGAGGCTGGGGATCACCCGTGCGGCCCCGATCGCTCCCAGTCCCAGCTCGCTGATGCGGGGCGTTCGGGCTATCCATGCGCCTGCCGGGACCCCCACGACAAGGGCGATCGCGAGCGCGACGGCCGACAAGACGATGTGATCGCGCAGGTGGACGGCTAGGTCACTCAACCTCGCGCAACCTGGAATCGGCCCTCCTCGCGTGGAACAGCCCGCACCTCATGATCGTTCGCCCGGAGCCCGTCGAGACCTCACCGCTCGTGACGGAGGCACTGCCTGCCTTCCCTCGACTCGACGACCCGTCGCTCTACTACAGCCGCGAACTCTCGTGGCTGGAGTTCAACGATCGCGTGCTCGAGGAAGCGCTCGACGAGCGCAACCCGCTGCTCGAGCGGTTGAAGTTTGCTGCGATTTTCAGCAACAACCTCGATGAGTATTTCATGATTCGCGTCGCTGCGCTCAAGCAACAGGTCGAGGCAGAGGTCCATCGCCGCTCCAACGACGGGCGCCTTCCGGAGGAGCATCTCCTTGCGATTTCGCAGCGACTGCGCCCGTCGCTCTCCAAGCACACGGCGGGCTTGCGCACGCGAATACTCCCGGCCCTTGAGCGCGAGGGAATACGCATATTGCGCTACGATCAGCTCGATCCCGCGACGCGCGTAGCACTCAAGCACACGTTCGACGATCGCATCTTCCCGGTACTCACGCCGCTCGCGGTCGACCGGGGTCATCCGTTCCCGTATATCTCCAACCTTTCGCTTTCGCTGGGCGTCGAGATGTTCGAGCAGACGCCTGAGGGCGAGCGCGCACACTTCGCGCGGGTCAAGGTGCCTGCAAGCCTGCCGCGCTTCATTCCGATCGCCTCGGTGCCGGGACAGTCGACCTTCGTGCTCATCGAGGACGTCATCGCCCACAACCTCGACGTACTTTTCCCCGGAATGCGCCTCTCGGCGCCCTACTGTTTCAGGGTCACGCGGGACGCAGACCTGGATATCCAGGAAGACGAAGCTGACGATTTGCTACGGGCGATCGAGTCCGAACTGCGCAAGCGGCGTTTCGGTCAGCCGGTGCGCCTCGAAGTCGAGGCATCGATGCCCGAGCATCTGCGCGCGATGCTGCTGGAGGCGCTCTCCCTCGAGACAGTCGACCTCTACGCCATCGACGGGCCTCTGGCGGCGTCGGACTTTTGGGCGATCGCCAACCTCGATCGACCCGACCTGAAAGACCCGACGTTCACTCCCTCGATTCCCAAGCGACTCGCGCACGCTACCGACCTCTTCTCGGTCATTCGCGAAGGCGATCTGCTCTTGCATCACCCGTACGAGTCGTTCGACCCGGTGGTGCAGTTCGTACGACAGGCCGCAAGCGACCCGCAGGTGCTCGCGATCAAGCAGACGTTGTATCGAACGTCGGGTACGTCTCCCGTGGTCGCGGCCCTCATCGAGGCCGCCGAAAACGGCAAACAGGTCGCAGTGCTGATCGAACTCAAGGCGCGGTTCGATGAAGAGAACAACATCCACTGGGCGCGGAACCTCGAGCGCGTCGGCGCGCACGTCGTGTACGGTCTACCAGGGCTCAAAGTGCACGGGAAAACGACCCTGGTGGTACGCGATGAGCCGGAAGGCTTGCGCCGCTACGTGCACTTTGGAACGGGAAACTACAACGAGAAGACGGCACGCAGCTACACCGACCTGAGCATGTTCACGTGCCGGCCTGAGCTCGGCGCCGACGTCACGCACCTCTTCAACGCGCTCACCGGCTTCTCGAAGGCCGCGCACTACGATGAATTGCTCGTCGCTCCCGTGACGCTTCGCGCTGGCTTCATGCACTTGATCGAGCGCGAGACGGGCCATGCACTAGCGGGGCGACCGAGCGGCATCACCGCAAAGATCAACGCACTCAGCGATGCCGAGATCGTCCGTGCGCTCTACCGCGCCTCGCAAGCCGGCGTTCCGATCGAACTGATCGTGCGCGGCATGTGCGAACTGCGGCCCGGACTTCCGGGCGTCAGCGAGACGATTCGCGTGCGCAGCATCGTCGGTCGCTTCCTCGAGCATTCGCGCGTTTTCGTCTTCGCGAACGGCGGAACACGCGAGGTCTACATGGGCAGCGCTGATTGGATGGGACGCAACCTCGACCATCGTGTCGAGACTATCGTGCCGGTGCTCGATTCGGATGCGCAGGAACAGATCTGCCGCAACGTCATCGACGTTCTGTTCCAAGATAATGCCAAGACGCGCTGGCTGCTCCACGACGGCTCGTACGCGCGGCGTATTCCCGACGACGGCGAACCGCTGTTCAACGCTCAGGAAGCGCTGCTCAGCGCAGCGCGAGCCTAGACTCTCTTTCGCACCTCTCGAGACCGCAGCTTTCGGTGCTGATCGCACACCTAACGGACACGCATGTCATGCTGCCGACGCAGTCGCCACGTCTACTGGGCGATACGTCCGCTGCACTCGGGAGGGCAGTGCGGTTTTTGGAAAACCTCTCGCCCCGCGCTGATGCTGTGCTCGTGACCGGCGATCTCGCACACTATGGACGACCGGGCGAATACGCACGGCTGCGCGAGTTGCTTGCGCCGCTCTCGACGCCTGCGTTCGTCGTTCCGGGAAATCACGATCGGAGGGAGGCGTTGCGTGCCGTTTTTGGCGATGTGGGATACCTGCCGGCACATGACGGACCACTGCATTACGCGATCGATCGTTTTCCGGTACGACTCATCGGTTTCGACACTCGTCGCCCCGGCTTCGCGGGCGGGGCTGCGACACCCGACGGACTCGCTTGGCTAGCGCGCACACTTGCGGACGCTCCCAAGCAGGCGACCGTTCTGTTCATGCACCACCCGCCGTTTCACACAGGCATCGTGTATATGGATGCGCATGGGTTCGTCGGGCTCAGTGAACTTCAAACCCTCATCGCTTGCAATCCGCAGGTTCGCCTGATTCTTAGCGGACACGTGCATCGCGACGTCGTCTCAACGAGCGGCGGCGTCGTCGCGCGCACGTCGCGAAGCACCGCACGACAGCTCGTTCCAGAGCTCTTCGAGCGACGGCCGTTCTGGATTCGGATCGAACAGCCGGGCCTGGGGCTACATATCTGGGACGAACGTACCGGGTTGTTTACGAGCCGGAACGTCAACGTCCCGGGTTAGGAGCAAGTTTCAGTTCGCGTGTAGCCTGCTGTCATCACGGCCGTTCGGACGTTGAAGCTCAATCGACAGCACGCCAACAGGCTACTGATCCTAAGTCTGCCCAAATGGCTGCCGCGGTGTAAAGATCAGGCGATCCAGCCACCGTCGGGCTGTGATTCTCTCGTATTTGCTCGATTAATGCCTCGCTGGAAACGAGCGGCGATTAGATGGGAGATTTTGTGGGTATCAGACCGTAGCGTCCACTTAGTGGTCGCACCAACAATGGAGATTACCTATGATATCTAAAATCGTAGGGCGCTACAGTCGCTTCTTCGCGGCCGTGACGGCGCTCTTGCTCATCCCCTCGCTTAGCTCGGCCGGTATCGTCTTCCGAGGCGCCGGCTTGCAGCCAGACTTCAAAGATGGGCAGATCCGGTTTACGCCAAAGTCGATTACGCTCCAGATCAGCGCTCTACATGGCGGCAAAGCCAGCTATACCGTCGACCAAAAGGGCAATCCACAGAACCGCTTTCGCGGCAAGATCGCTTGCGCACTACACGTTGGCGCTAACCCTCATGTCGATCAGGACGGCGAAAAGGGGACCATCTTCTTCGGTCGGGGCGGAACCCTTGGGGCCGGCTTCGACTGCATGGTAACGGTCCTGGGAGCAGGCGGAGTAACCGGAACGATGCCGGTCGTCATCAACGTCGGGGTCTAAGAGAGAGGTTCGCCTCAAACTCCTATTCTTGAAGGACGCAAACGTGAGCGCGGGTCGGCAAAGGTCGACACCCGCGTTTGCGTTTTCGGAGGCCGCGTTGCCTCCAAACGCGATTAGCCGGGGTGTGGTACCGGGCCCTCTGCGAGACGTAGGATCGTCGCCCACTCATCCGCGGTGACGGGTTGTACCGATAATCGCACGCCTCTGCGAAGCAACACCATGTATGCCAGTTCGGGGATGGTGCGCAGCTCGGCGAGCGAGACGAAGCGGGGCATTTCTCTCTCGTATTCAACATCGACCATCTGCCAGATGGGGTTCTTCTCGGTCGCGCGCGGGTCGTAATACTCGCCGCCGCGCTCGCGCGCCGTAAAGTCCGGATACGCCTCGCGAACGACGCGTACGATACCCGCGATACCCGGCACCTTGGTGCTGCTATGGTAGAAGAAGCCGAGGTCGCCGAGGCGCATCTCGATCATATTGTTGCGCGCCTGGAAGCTGCGTACGCCGCTCCACTCGGTCTTGCGCTCGCGCTGCAACCGCTCCCATGAAAACGCTTCCGGCTCGGTCTTGAACAACCAGTGGCGCGCCATGGCCACGACGCTTCGAGCCCTCCAGGCAAAGCTCCGTCCCTGATGCACAGCCGGCACCAGCTTGCCGGAGGGGCCTTGCAGCGCAGTTGGCTAACCGACCCTCGCAGATGCCAGAGCCGCGTGCGGTCTTCATTAGCTATTCGCACCAGGACGCGTCTACAGCCGACGCGATTTGCGAACGGCTCGAGGCTGCGGGGGTTTCGTGCTGGATCGCACCGCGTAACATCGAGCCCGGCACCGACTGGTCGTCGGCGATTAGCGCGGCGATCCAGAACTGCTCGACGTTCGTCTTGATGTTTTCGTCGAGCGCAAACGCTTCGCGCCAGGTAGCCCGCGAGGTTCATATTGCGCTCGATTCCGACGAGAAAAAGGTGATACCGCTGCGACTCGAGGCGGTCGAGCCCAGTGGGGCGCTGCAGTATCTGCTTTCAGGCGTACAGTGGCTCGATGGGTTCGAGCAACACCGCGACTCGGCCATCGCGTCCATTGCTGCCCTCGTTCATGCGATGCGCTCAGACCAGGAGCAAGGAACTCAAGCGCCTGTTCCAATCCGAGAGGCTGAAGTCGAGCCGCCGAACAACCTTCCGTACCAACTCACTCGCTTGATCGGGCGCGACCGGGAGTTGCAGGAGTTGCACAGCCTCGTCGCTTCCGTCCGGCTCGTAACGGTCGTAGGTCCTGCCGGCATCGGGAAGACTCGCTGCACTCTCGAGGCGGCGCGAGCGTCGTTGGCCGCTTTTCCGAGCGGAGTGTGGCTGGTCGAGTTTGCTGCCATCCGGGACGGACAGAGGTTGGCGGAGGCGGTGTTGGCGGCGCTCGGCGTAGCCGTGCAAGCGAACCGCGATCCATTGGAATCTTTGATCGCCGATCTCAAGCCACGGCGAGCCCTTCTCGTGTTCGACAATTGCGAGCAAGTCGTCGATGCGTGCGCCCGGCTGGCCGATGCCGTACTCCGAAGTTGCCGCGAGGTCTCGATCCTTGCGACAAGCCGCGAGCGGCTCGATATTGTTGGGGAACGCGTTTACCCGTTGCAACCTCTTTCCGTTCCGCCTCCGGCCGTTGCTTCGAGCAACGATGCGTTGACCCACGGTTCGGTCGCCCTTTTCGTCGAGCGTGCGTCGTCAGCCGATCCGACGTTCGAGCTGACGGAGCGAAACGTAGGCACGGTGGCGGAAATCTGCCGGCGCCTCGACGGCATTGCGCTCGCATTAGAGCTTGCGGCTGCGCGCGTCCCGCAGTTGGGTCTCGAGAATCTCGCGGCCGCTCTCACGCACCGCTTTCGGGTCCTCTCGAGCGGTTCGCGCGCCGCGCTTCCCCGTCAGCAGACGTTGCAGGCAACGATCGACTGGAGTTATGATCTGCTTTCGCCGGCGGAGCAGAAGATATTCCGGACGCTCGGCGTCTTTCCGGCGAGCTTTTCACTCGACGCATCCGCCGCCGTTGCAGCCCAAAGCCGCGATGTTCCGGAAACGCTGGGTGCGCTCGTCACGAAGTCTTTGGTCGTCGCGGAGAGCTTGCCCGAAGAGCTCAACCTGCTGTACCGGCTCCTGGAATCATTCCGAGAATACGCGCGCGCGAAGCTCGAGGAATCGAACGAATTTGAGGCGGCGATGGGGTGTCTTGTCGCATGGTGCCTGCAGTTCGTGAGCCGTTCGGCTTTGGCGTGGAAGTCGATGCCCTCGCAGGAGTGGGAGAGCTCCGTACGGCCGGAACTGGAGAACATCCGCAGCGGGCTTGCGTGGACGCTCGAGGATGGGCGCGATGTTCTGGCGGGCCAACGCATCGCGGCCCGCGCTCGACGCATTTGGGGCCGGCTCGCGCCGGCCGAGGGGCAACGCTGGATACAGATGGCGCGCTGCCTTGCGCCTGATGACACGCCACCCGATGTTGCCGCCGACCTCATGCTCGCCGAAGCGCAAGTCGACGCGTCGCTTGCCGAACACAACGCGGCGTTACCCATCGCGCACCTTGCGGCGCAGGCGTTCGAAGCGCTCGGTACGGATCCAGTTTCACTTTATGAGGCGCGCATGCTCGAAGGCTACGCGCTAGCAATGGTCGGCCGCATCGACGACGGGAAGGCGATCTTAGAGGCGGTTCTCGACGAGTACCGCCGCCTTGGAGAACGGGCTCTGATGGCGCAGGGAAAGTGGGCGCTCGGCACCGTTACGATCGAGGCCGGAGATCTTGTGAAGGCTGCCGAACTGCTGCGCGAAGCGCTTGCGGCGTATCGCGCAATCGGAAGCCAGCGAGGCGTTTCCATCGTCTCCATCAGCCTTGCAGAGCTCGAGTTTCGGCGCGGAAACGTCGACGAAGCGCTGACGGTCGCTACCGGCGCTCTCGGCGACTCCATCAGCGCTCCCGACGCCGCGATGGTCATTTCGAACATCGCGAAGTACCTCATCGCGAAGAGCCGTTGGGACGAAGCGCGCGAGCACGCGGCGGCGAGCATTCGCGTCGGATCCAGGGCCCATGCCGGCGTTGCCGTTGCTCTCTCGCTCAAACACATCGCAAGCATCGCCGCTTCACGCGGCGGAGTTGCCGCCGAGGGTCTCGCCGACGCCGCAAGGCTCATGGGGTTTGCGGACGCGAGGCTCGCGGAATTGAAGGCTCCACGCTCGCGCACCTTCGGTGGAGAAGACAGCGTGGCAGTGAAATCGCTGCAGGACGCCTTGCGGGTCGATGAGTACGATCGCCTCGTGCGCGAAGGCGGCGAGTGGGATGAAACCATCGCGACCCGCCAAGCTTTGGCGTTGTGAAGCCTCGCTACTCTTGAAAACGGATAGCTGTCCTCGAACGGCCGAAGAGCTGTCGCGGGCCGTAGGGTCCCGACGGACACGAGACGAAGCCAACTCCATCCCTTTCCGGAGACGGCGGCCTTGTTTTTGCAAATGCTATTGAGGAAATAGGCGTATGGGCCCGAAGGTCAAGACGCTCGTCGCCATCATGGCTTATGTGACGCTGTGCGGTTATGCGTCATGCGACGAACGGCCGTTCATCTCATACGATCTCTATACTAGTGGCGGAAGCTCGATTACGAAATGGGTTTTCGATCCGCAGGCACTTGGACAAATGACCAAGCTGGGTGTCGAGCCGGGCCCTCTCTCTACCCCCGAGCCCATCGGCGCATCGACTCCTCCCGCTAGTGTCACGGTCGGCTCCGCAACATACACGGTTGTAGGCTCCGTCTTTCGAAGACCAAGCACCAAGATCGAGCTGTTTACCGCGGGTACGCAGGGAGACTGCGACGGCGATTCACCGTGCGACGTTAAATTGCACATCTGCAAGGGCACTCCGAATTCATCAGATTCGACTCGAAATCTCGCGCCGGGTGACACCGGACAATCGCCGGAGCCGGCTCCAAGCCCGCCACCTAGCAAGCGAGACTATGTGTACCCTCTCGCTTTGTTGATGTCCGACAACTGGGCGGTCGATTCCACGGTAGCATCGGGCAATGGGGTTGGCCTGTTCAGCGGGACGAAGTGGCTGCATTTCTCGAACGCAACCATTGTTGACCCAAACAATACCAAGGGCCAGGACAATACCCTTCAGGGCTGGGGTTTGGTCAATGGGAGCAATCAGCTGGTTCTCTACCTTCGCGACGTACACCCGGATACGATGCCCTCTCCCGAGCCCATCGACATGAAGGATTGGTTCTGCAATCCGCATGCGCTTCTGTCTCGGCCGCACGCCTAGTCGATTCGACGATGCAGCCTTGCCGGACTGGTTGTTAACCTAACGATGGCTCCGAGGTTTATCCTGAGATCGGACACAGGTTGGGATGACGTCAAACGCGAGGGGTACGTCGCCGGTGAGTCTAGTCGCGTCGTGCGCCATACGCTCGTAGGGCAGCGTAAGGAGTCGGACGACGCTCCTGGGCCAACGCTTGAGATGCGCTATTTCGAGGTGCCACCTGGAGCGGCGACGCGGCTCGAGAAGCACGAACACGAACATTTCGTCATCGTCGGCGAAGGTGTCGGTCACGCGATAGTTGGGACCGATGTCCGCGAGGTCCGCGCGCACGACGTCGTGTACGTTGCTCCGCTCGAACCGCATCAGTTCGTGAATCGCGCAGACGAGACGTTCGGGTTTTTCTGCGTCGTCACCGCGCATCGCGACTTCTCGCAGCAGCTCAATGCCGAAGAGCTCGCGGCGCTCGCCGCGTCGCCTGCGGGAGCGTTTGCCGACCCTGACGCCGCGCCGCCGGCGCGCTCGCGCGTTTCCTAGTACTAAAAACGCAAGGACCCGCTTAGGCGAACTCCGTCAGGGGTCCAAAAGCGAACGAAATGCAGGTTCGACCGGCGTGCGAGGTGCGCTCGCGCCGGTAACGCTACACCTTAGTGCAGCTTGATCGGTTCTGCGGGCCTTTCCTTACCTGCGAATGCGGACTCAAGGACAGTCTTGAGCTCGCCCTGCTCGGCCATCGGGCCCAGAATGTCGGTGTCACCGTAGAACTTTCCGGAGATGAACACTTTGGGGAGCGTTGGCCAGTTCGTCATCTCCGAGAGCGCTTGACGCTTCGGCATATTCTCGAGTACGTCGATGACCTCAAACGGGTAGCCGAAGCGGCTGAAGAACTCGATCGTTTCCATGGTGAAGCCGCAGCGGGGCATGTCCTTCGTGCCTTTGCCGTACACGAGGATCGTGTTGTCGGCGACTTCCTTTTCGATCTCGGTGCGAAGCGTATCTGACATCTCTTCCCTTTACTCCAGAACCTCTGTGCGAATTGCGAGTGCGTGGATTCTTCCGTCGGCGCGCGCTTCGCGCACCGCGTTCTCTACCATCCGATGCCGATCGAGTAGCGTTACCCCGGCAAAAGCCTGCGAGCGTACCAACACGTCGAAGTGGTCTTTGGTGCCGGTGCGGTCGAAGATTTCGAGCTCCGCATCAGGGAGGCTGCGCCGGACGAGCGCGACGAGCGCGGTATTTTCGATCATGGGTTGAGCGGTCGCCGGCGCATCGACTCCCAGAGGTTGCGCCCCTCGCGAAACGCGTCGGGGAGCGCCGGGGCCGCGGTTTGGATCGCACGCGAGACCCCCGCGGCCAGAACGACGCAGGAGACGCCCATCAAAATCGCCGGGACTCCCTGGGCACGCAGCGATTTGCCTACCCGGATGCGCGAGGCCTTCAGCGCCCCGATTGGATCCCAAGCCGACGCAAACGCTTCGAACAGTTTTGCCATGCGGCGCGCTTCGCCGTCGCACGGGACGGGCCCGCCGCTCCGGCCAATCTCGCAGCGATGGGCCAGCCCGGGGTGTTTACCTGGTCGACTCCCGCGGAGTTCAACTTCGCGCGCGACGTCGTCGACGTTCTGGCGAGCGACGACCGGCTCGGTTTGCTCTTCGTCGACTCCAGCCTCTGCCGGACGGCGTTTTCATTTCCGCAAATAGCGGCAGCGTCGCGCCGCTGGGCCGGAGCACTGCGCGACCTTGGCATCGCCAAGGGCGAGCGGGTCGTCGTCCTCTTGCCCAAGGTGCCTGCGTGGCTGCTTGCGATGTTGGCGCTCGATCGTCTCGGAGCCGTGGTCATTCCATGTTCGGAGCAACTGCGCGCGAAGGATCTTGCGTTTCGGGCAAACCACGCCGAGGCGACGACGGTCATAGCGCATCCCTCGAACGCCGCCGAGGTCGACCTCATGCGCGCTGCGGCTCCTGGCGTGCGACGCTTTTTGCTGACCGGCTCCGATGCTTCGGGGTGGACGGCGCTCGATCCACTCGTCGACCGCTCGCCGGAGTTTGCCGGCGTTCCGACTGCTGCCGCTGACCTCGCCTACATCGTCTATACCAGCGGGACGACCAAGGATCCCAAAGGCGTGGTCCATTCGCACGCTTACACATTTGCGAAGCGCATGCAAGCGATGGTTTGGCTCGATGCAAAAGCGATGGATCTGATTTGGTGCACGGCAGGGACCGGCTGGGCGAAATCGCTCTGGAACGTTTTGCTCGGTCCGTGGTCGTGCGGGGCGCCGATCGTCTTGCACGAAGGCGGGTTCGATCCGGCGCAACGCATGGATCTGATACGCGATCTCGAGGTGACTGTGCTGTGCCAAGCACCGACAGAGTACCGCCTCGAAGCGAAGTTGGAACATCTCGGCGAACGCTGGCACCTTCCACACTTGCGCCATTGCGTCTCGGCGGGCGAGCCGTTGAACCCCGAAGTGCTTGCTTTATGGAAGGCCGCATTCGATCTGACGGTCTTCGACGGTTACGGCCAGACCGAAAACTCGCTCTTGGTGGCAAACGTACCCGGAATGGACGTTCGGCCGGGATCGATGGGCAAGCCGACGCCGGGCCACGATGTGCACGTCGTCGATGCAGAAGGCAGCCCGGTGCAAAGCGGTGAGGTCGGTGACATCGGACTGCGCGGTCATCCGCCGACGCTTTTCTTAGGCTACTACAAAAACGACGCCGAAACGCAAGCCTCGCGTCGCGGCGAATACTACCTCACCGGTGACCGTGCGCAAATCGACGACGACGGCTATTTCTGGTTCGTCGGTCGCTCCGACGACGTGATCTCATCCGGTGCGTACCGGATCGGTCCATTCGAAGTCGAAAGCGCGTTGCTGGAACATCCGGCCGTCGCCGAATCCGCAGTCGTTGGCAGCCCGGATCCCGATCGCGGGAACATCGTTAAGGCGTTCGTCGTCTTACGTGCAGGCTACGAATCCTCCGATGCGCTGATCGCCGATCTGCAGAATCATTGCAAGCGCGTGACGGCGCCCTACAAGTACCCTCGCGAGATTGAGTTCGTCGTGGAACTGCCGAAGACGCGCTCGGGCAAGATCAGGCGCGTGGAACTGCGACAAGCCGAACTGCGCAAGAAAGGCGCAACCACGGCCAGCGGCTTCGTCTAGCACGGCCCCTCCTGCGGGCAAGGTGCTTGCGCGCAGGGCGGCTGAACGGCTATCATAGCGCGATGGTCCTTCCGTACGTTTTCGCCCTGGGTGCCCTGATCGTCGCTGCGATCACGTTCTGGGGCGGCTATGCCGAGGAGAAGCGCTGCGGCGCCGAAGCCGGCGCAGCCTCTCGCTCGACAACCTAAGGACGAAGGCGCCCTCGCCCGAAGCGCGTAAGCGCGCGGCATGAGAGCCGTGCGACTGAACGAATTGGGCGGCCCCGAGAACCTTCACGTCGAGGACGATGTCCCCACGCCCCAAGCGGCACCCGGGGAGACCTGCGTCAAGATCGTTCGCGCCGCGCTCAACCGACGCGACGTGTTCATCACGCAGGGACTGTATCCGGGAATCGAGTTGCCCAAGACGCTCGGCTCGGACGGCGCCGGGACTGTCGCGCAACTCGGGGAAGGGGTTACTGGTCTCCACCTCGGCTCGCGCGTCGTCATCGATCCGCAACTTGGCTGGAGCGACTCGACATATCACGCCTCCGGTGGGAGCTCGCTTCTGGGCATGCCGAAGGACGGGACCTTTGCAGAGTACGTCGTCGTGCCGGCCACCAATGTGCACGCGTGTCCGCCGGGCCTTTCCGACGATGAAGCGGCCGCCATTCCCCTCGGTGGACTGACCGCGTATCGCGCGCTTTTCACTCGAGGCCGTATCACAAAAGACGACGTGGTTCTGATCACGGGCATCGGTGGCGGCGTGCAGACATTCGCTCTGCTTTTTGCAAAGCACGTTGGCGCGCGCACCATCGTCACGTCCAGCAGCGACGAGAAGTTGGAGCGAGCGAAGGCGCTTGGCGCCGATGTCGGCATCAACTACAAAACCTCCGACGCCTGGCAAAAAGAGGTCCGAGCGGCGTCGGACGGGGGACCGACGCTGGCGATCGAGAGCACCGGTGGTGAGACGCTCGCGAAGGTTCTCGACATCGCACGACCGGGCGCGCGCATCGTGATCTATGGCGGTACCGCCGGCGATGCGAAGATCCGCCCGTTCAGCATCTTTTGGAAACACCTCGACGTTCTCGGCACGTCCATGGGAAGTCCCCAAGACTTCACCGAGATGCTCGCGCTGTTCGGGGCCGGATTGCGACCTGTCGTCGACCGCGTCTTTCCAATGGCCCGCTGTGCCGAGGCCGCCGAGCGACTTCTCCGCGCGGAACAATTCGGTAAGATCGTCTTAGCGGTCGCCTGACGAGCGGCGCCGCTGCGGACGGTCCCGCTACCCGATGAGTCGAAGGGTGCTTCGTCATGCTTTCATGGGAGGCAGTGTCGGCCATTTCAACGGCTGTTACCGCCGTTGTGATCGCGGCGACGGTCGCCGTCGGGTACCGTCAGATCCGGCTCGCCGGTGACCAGCTTACGCATCTCCAGCGTTCTACTCAGCTCGAGGGTACGATGAAGGTCTTCGCGGAGTTGGAGGCGCCGGAATTCAGAGCAGCGCGCTTGTTCGTTGAGAACGAACTGGAATCGAGAATTCGGGATTCGCGCTTTCGCGACGAGCTACTCCTCCCGTTCCACGCACTCGACGAAAACGAGCACAAGGAGCTGCTTGTGGCGCAAACCTTCGAAAAGGTGGGAACGTACGTGCGCCACGGACTGCTCGATACGATCCTGATCGCCGACTACTGCGGTCCGCTCATTCGCGAGATGTGGCAGAAGCTGGAAGACTGCGGCTACTTTGCGCTTCGCAGGCGCAACAATCCATATTCACTGGAAAACTTCGAGTTTCTCTATGACGCCGCGATGAGGTGGTACGACAACGACGAACCACCGTTTCGAACCAGCCGTCGCGGGAGCGGTGCGTAGCGCTCAAGACGTACGCGCTTCAACGGTCTCGTACGCGACCAGCGGAGCGCCGGCGGCGTCGAACCCTAATTCCGCGCGGGCGACGGCCGCCTCGCTTGGGTTCACGATACGCGAGAGGTCTGGATGGAGCAGTGACGCTTCGAATTCCGTCGGTGCCCGTTCGAGGCGGTGCGCGCGAACGCGCCCTTCGTCTTCGAGCGCTTCGAGATAGGCGAGCACTTGGCGAGCTGCCGCCGGCCACAAAAGCCGCGCGACGTCGACGTATACCCGCTCGACGATCTGCGGAACCGTCGCAGTGCCAAGTTGTGCGAGAGCTTCCATCAGCGCGTGCTCCCGCGCCTTGCGGTGAGCGATGTACTCGTCGAGCTTGGCGACGGGATCGTCGACCCGCTCCCCGTGGCCACCGAGGATCGCGGCGGCGGCGGCATGGCGCGCGCGCAGACGCTCCAGCGTAGCCTGATACTGCCGCATGTCGCCGCCTGGAGGAGCAACTACGACGGTTCCGCGCCCGATGACCACGTCACCGGTGAACAGCACGTCGTCTGGTGCGAGCGAAAAGACCAAATGGTCGCGCGCATGACCTGGTGCGAACTCGACGCCGATGGTCGTATCACCAACGATGATCGGTTCGCCGTCGACGCAGGCGACGTCGTGCGCGAAACGGGCCTCCGGATGCGCGTACACTGGAGCCCCGCTGGCGCGATGCAACTTTGCCGCTCCCGGTGCATGGTCGGGATGCCCGTGCGTGACGAGAATGGCCGCGACGTCGCCGGCGCTCGTCGTGGCGGCCGCTTGCAGCGCGGCGATGTGCTCGGGGTCGGCCGGCCCCGGATCGATCACGACTATGCACCCGCGGCCTGCATCGATGAGGTACGAGTTCGTACCGTCGAGCGTCATTGGTGAGGGGTTCGCAGCGCGAAGGCGCGTTACGCGTTCCCAGACTCGCGCGCTACGCCCGCCGTTCACCAATTAGCGAGATCCGGCGGAAGTGAGATGACGCCCTCCGCTGTGAGGTTCGGCATCACAGCAAAAGGCTCGCGCGCCTCGGCATGGCCTTCGAGTTCCGTGACCGACGTGAACTCCGCGAGCCGCTCGAGGTGCCGGCTCGTAGGGAACACCAGCATCCACTCGCCGCGCCCGCCGCGCGCGAGCGCCTGCGCCGGCGAGATCCAGACGCCATCGTGCATCTCGATTGCGTCGGCTGCGGCCGACTGATCGCCGGGCGCGCGCGCAATGAAGAAGCGAGCATCAAAGCGCCGCGCAACTTCGCCTGGAGGCGTGATCCAGCGAGAGTAGTACGTCAACGCACTGCCACGCAAGCGCCAACCGTTCTGCTCCAGCATGGCTGCGAAGTCGATGCCATTGCGCAGACTCCTGCGCGCTGAGGCGAGTTCGTCGCGACGCAGCGCGCTGCCGTCGTCGCGGAAGGCGAGGAGCATGCCCGCCTCCTCGAAGAGTTCGCGCACCGCCGCCACCGCAAAGGCCGGCTCTACGCCCTTCGGGATGCGGTCGAGGCGACTGACGACGAGCTCATCCGCATCGTTTTCGTCGAGCGCGCCTCCGGGGAAGACGTACGCGTCGGGCATGAATGGGCTGCGCGCGCTGCGTCTCGCCATGTAGACTTCGATGCCTGCACTCCATGCGTCGCGGACCACCATCACGGTGGAGGCGGGCCGAGGAACCCGGTAGGTGAGCGGTTCGTTTTGCAAGATGTGCGCTCGCGGTTCGTCACGGTGTTCATCGCTGACCTTTGGCTACGGACCGCCGGCGTCGCCGTCGATCCTCCTGCGCCTTCGCCCACGCCCATCGTGTTGCCGGCGCTCCCTCGGACACGCCGCCCAATCCGAACGTGAAGATGGTCGACGCGATCACTCCGATGCCGCGTGGAGGCGCAGCGCGCAATGCCATCAACACGCGCGGTCAAGTGCACCGCTCCCGGCGCGCACCACCTCGTCCCAGGACAGACAGTAACTGTGAGCGGCGTCGCGCAGAGCGACGGTTCCTTGCAGGCAAATGAGATTGACGTCATAGAATAGACCGTCCAGTCCAGAATGGCCGAATCCAGCGGAGGCGATCGCCCGTTCTCTGGACGAGGCCATGGATGAACCGCTCCCGTCGGCGCAAGCCTCCGACGCTCACTCGTGGCTAGTGGCCCTCCTGGAATGAGGGTCCAAAGGCCTCATGGATGAGGGCCAGGGATGGCGGTTCGCCACGGAGGGCGCCTCCTTACCAAGGGAGCCGGTGCGGACGCCGGCTCCCTTGCCCTATTGCCTGCTGCGCGGCTCGATGGCTTCGATGGCGGCTCGGTCAACAGGCTCCTCGCTCGGCGCTCCGGCGACGAAGGCGTCGAGTATTTCCAGAGCGACCGGGATCGCGGTCGAGCGAAGGCTGAGCGCGAGGACGTTCGCGTCGTTCCAGCGCCGGGCGCCGGCGGCGGTTTGGGCATCGCCACACAGAGCGGCCCGAACGCCCGGCACCTTGTTGGCGGCGATGGA
>Ga0073928_10005613_pt1 | contig 17427 bp, 15 predicted proteins | sample PaiPotPPA55metaG_FD_76969 | JGI IMG/M metagenome (GOLD analysis project Ga0073928, IMG submission 76969) | Iron sulfur acid spring bacterial and archeal communities from Banff, Canada, to study Microbial Dark Matter (Phase II) - Paint Pots PPA... ... | reverse complement strand
TAGGGGGCCCCGAATCGGATGCGTTCCCCTATGCCCGTTATGCGGCGGTGCGGGATAGATACCGTATTCGGCGTCAAGCGTAATTCGCATCAAAAGCGACGCCCGACCGAAGAATGCCGTAGGCAATGACCAAGAGTTTACGCATGACTGCAGGTTCTTTTGGAGAAGAGCGGACTTGATCGGAGAACACTCCAACGGATTCGCGTCGGGCGGCGCCCGCACGCGAAGAATCGAGCACTTTTGTCTACGATTGCACTAGAAAGGCGCTAAGTGCGCCGTTTCTAAGTCTATGAACATAGACATCGGAGCCCTGTGCCGATACTCTTCAAGTTTTTCGTCATGCCGAAAAGCCTTGAACAACGTAGATATGCCAAAGCCCATAATCGAAAGACCAACGCCCATGAAGCCCGTCGCGAGTCCGCCACCAATGGCAGCGAGCCCAGCCAGCCAAGCTGCCGATATAGTCGAGTTCCTAAACTCACGATCGATTGCGCTCCAGTCCGCCTTGGCTGCTTCGTAGTTGCTCTGCAGCTCCTCACTGAAGACCTTGGCCTTACCTTCGATTGTAGATGCATCCGGACTCTGGTCAACAAACGCCCAGAGCCGCCGAAGAAATGTACGAAGCTGCAGCAGACGATCTTCCTCTCGCATGCGAAAAGCGAATGCCGGGTCGACACCGTTTAGAAACTGGAACGGCAGCTCCGAGAATGCCTTCGTCAATGGGGTCCAGAGCCTGGTAACCTCACTCGCATCTTCAGCGCTATTGAGAAGTTCACGCCATCGCACGGAACTGTTGGTATAGGGAAAAGCGCCGGTCATTTCAGTAATAAGTAGCGTGGTTTCAAGATTACCCCCACTCCGTTGAATAAGCATCTCACCTTTTTCGAAATCGGGATCTTCAACGGCGAGTGGGTCCGCCGCGAGCTGCCCTTTCATGTAGTCGACCATCCCTGGAATGCTGTCGGGATTAAACCCCTCCCGCGCGAGCTTCCTGGCAAGCGACTCGCGCGGAAGTACCGCAATGGTCCGAGCGAACTCCTTTTTCATGAACGGCTCCAACTTTGCTAAGTCCCGTTCGAAGTCACCGGAAAAAGCGGGGTCTCCCTTATCATACCTTTTCCTGGCGAGGTCAAGAAACAGCGATTTCAGATGAAGATCGTAGTCCGTCGGATCTGGAATAAACTGAACTATACCCAGTCTTAACCAAGGCTCCAGCGCTAATGTCAGGAACGCGAGCTTGAGGGTGTCGGATCGATACTGCTCCGGGTGCTTTATAGGATCGTATTTTTCTCGCATCATACCGGGCGTCAAGAATGGCTCGACGATAAGAATTTGGTCGGTGTAAAGCGTGAAACGAAATACATTTTGCGCGAGCAGCTCGGGCCGCGCGTCGCCATTGTAAAGAGCGCGAAGCCCGCTGTCCTGCGGCGCGAGAATAGGGTACGGATTTAGCTGCCTGGGCGAGATCGAGTCGATGAGACGGTAAAAGGATCGAACTCGATCGTTCGTAACGCGAGTTTTCAGCTTGAGGATGTCGTCATCAAATGGGCCAAAGGCCTCATGAACGGCATCAACAATCTGATTGTTGCGGTCCAACAGCGTGAGGCTGTCGGGCGATTCGGTTTCGTCAACGCCGTGTCCCTTAACGAGGCCGCACTTCTTAAACTTTAGTCCACTACCGCAGGGGCACGGGTCGTTTCGGCCTGTTTTAGAGCTCACGAGCTTGTGACTTGCTCTTCAAGAACCGCTCGCCTCACAGCCAACAAAACGCTACGAGGCGCCTCTGTCATGCTTACGGTCACTTCCTAACCTCGATTCCAATGCACCTCAGAATCAGATCTTCGACCCAGTTGACCGCCGTATTTATCGCGGGCAGACTTGACCGCCGACTAAGATCGTGCTCCGAGGCTTTGAACTCTAGTTCGCCTTTGTTAACGCCGGGCGCGTTCGCTAGGAACTCCTGGTATTGACGATTCTTTTCCCACGAAAACGCGCGTAACACGAGAACTGCAGCCAAGAGCACGCCGACCGGAATATAGGTCGTCCAGTAATGAAGAGCGCAACCATTATCGTTGATCGCCGGTACAAAGAAGTAACACAGCAGAGTCAGTACAACTAAGGAGCAAAGGAACAATACGAGGCTCCTCATGAAGGTTATCGGCGAGTTGCGCGGTCGATGCTTTACAAAATACCACTGAATATCTCTCGCATCGCTTTCCTTCATAAACTGGCGTTCGATATTGGCGATGACGACGAGGTTTCGGTTATACCAATAGGACGCATCGATGATTATCTCCAGCGCCCAGGTGACCAGGGCTAGATAGATACTAATGATCGCATATGCGGGCGCATTACCGATTCGGGAGGAGGCCGTAACTACAGCCACTATGGAAGCTGCAAAGACCGTGACCGCCTGCCAGGCTAACCCAAAGTGTCGCGCGATCTCATCGTTATAGGTTTCGTACATCTTTAGAAGGAACTCTGGGCGCTTTACCAAGGTCTGACTTAGATCCGATTCGGAACCAGGCATGTTTAGCTAGCCACCTCCCAGAGCTTATTCAGGCCATGAAGCGATGCCGAAATGCACCACGCGTAACCTCGCTTCGATGGTCTCCAACGACTTCCGTCAAAATACTTTCCGAACGCGGCATCCACTGTGATGGAATTGCAGTCGAGACTCGTCACAGTTAGCGCTCGGCTAAGTTTGAACTGCGCGAGGGGTCTTCCGCCCAGAAGGTGCACGGGGCTGTCGACGAAGTGCCGCAACGGCAGCCGAGTGCCACCGTATCCCGTTTGCACACTGTATCCAAGAATCACCCCTATATCGAGAAAACGCCTCTTCACTTTCACGAAGGAGCGGACCTTAGGTACGACGATTACGGTCTCAGCGTAGCCGCGTAAGAGCTCGATTTGAGTAAATAGTTCGTCAACCGAACGTAGTGACGTGACATCCCTAGCAACGGTCAGAAGAGGTCGCACTGCTTTTACGGCGGCGAGATGTTGCTTGAACGAGTATCTTTTCCAATCCACGTCGATCAGTCCGATCGTTTCGAATCCTCGGATATCCCTGAGGTTGCTGTAGCGGGCGCCGGGGAGCCAACCGCGCCGAACGGCGAGGCGCATTGTCGGGCGCCCGTGACAGATAATCCTGAGCACACCTTAGCCCTCGAAAGTGCCAAATGCCTGGCACTTTGGTTTGGACGAGCAGAGTTACACGGATTTTAAGTAGCAGGCGGGCGCCACCCTTTGTTGGTATGCCCCGCCCGCGAGGCCGCATCGCGTTTAGCCGGCGTGGACGCTTAGCTTAGCCAGCCTCGCAGGTGCGCAGCCCGGCGCCGGTCGCGAGCGCCTCGCAGCTTGGCTCGCAGCTCGCAGCCTCGAGGTCGCGCAGCGTTGCAGCTCAGCCGCTGAGGGGGGCGGCGTTTTGAATCGCTTAACTCTATCCCGTTATGCGGCGGTGCCGTGGCAGCGTTTGTATTTCTTACCGCTGCCGCATGGGCAGAGTTCGTTGCGGCCGACCTTCGGTTGTTCGCGTTGCGTGGGTTTAGCCGGCGATTCGTCGTCTTTGTTCGTGTGGAACTGCTGCACGCGGCGGCCACTACCGGGCATCGGCCCGAGCATCTGCTCCACTTGCTCCGGCGGCAGCGCGTTGCCGGCGGCGACGGGCTGCGGCACCAGCTCGCCGGATGGAATCGGTTCGAACTGTGGGCCCGGCATCATCTGCGGCTGGGGCGGACCGTGTTCGATCACTACGCGGAACACGCCTTTGATGGCTTCGTCGGCGATGTTGTTCTTCAGCGACTCGAAGATCTCGAAAGCTTCCTTCTCGTACTCCACGCGCGGGTCTTTTTGACCGTAGCCGCGCAGACCGATACCGGTCTTGAGGTGATCCATCACGTACAGGTGGTCCACCCACTGCCGGTCGATGATCGGCAATAGCAAATAGCGCTGCTCGACTACGCGCAGAATCTCCGGAGTTACCTCCTTCTCCTTCGCCTCGTACGCAGCTCGCCCGTGCTCGCGCAGCACCCGACGGATCTCCTCTCGATCCTTGCCGCCAAGGTCCGATACCGACAGCTCTCGCTTGATCGGAAAGATCAGCTCGAGCGCGTTGAGCATCTCGCCGAGATCCCACTCGCTCGGGTGTGCGTTTTCCGGCGCGTTTTCCGCGACCGCCTCGTCCACCTTAGCATCGAGCGTCTGCAGCATGAACGTGCGCGAATCGAACTTGCCTTCCAGCGTCGCGCGCCTGTCCGCGTAAATGATGGAACGCTGCTTGTTCATTACGTCGTCATACTCGAGCACGTGCTTGCGGATCTCGTAGTTGTGGTTCTCGACTTTGCCTTGCGCGCGCTGAATCGACTTCGTCACGAGGCCAGACTCGATCGGCTGTTCGTCGGTGAATCCGACGCGCTCCATGATGTTCGTCATGCGCTCGCCGCCAAAGAGCCGCATCACTTCGTCCTCGAGCGATACGTAGAACCGCGACGATCCAGGATCTCCTTGCCGCCCCGAGCGCCCGCGCAGTTGGTTGTCGATCCGCCGCGACTCGTGCCGCTCCGTGCCGATGATGTGCAGGCCGCCGTTACGAGCCACGCCCTCGCCGAGCTTGATGTCCGTGCCGCGGCCTGCCATGTTGGTCGCGATCGTCACCTGGCTCGGTTGGCCTGCGTCCTTGATGATCTCGGCCTCTTGCTCGTGGTACTTCGCATTGAGCACGTTGCACTCGACGCCTTTGCGCCGCAGCATCGCCGCCAGCAGCTCGCTCTTCTCGATCGAGCGCGTTCCCACCAGCACCGGACGACCCTTCTGATGTTCCGCGATGATCTCGTCGACGACCGACTCGAACTTCGCCTTTTCCGACTTGTAAACGATGTCGGAGCTGTCCTTGCGGACCATCGGCATGTTCGTCGGAACGACCACAACGTCGAGGCCGTAGATGTCGCGGAACTCGCGCTCCTCGGTCTTGGCCGTGCCCGTCATGCCCGCCAGGTGATCGTACAGACGGAACAGGTTCTGGAACGTGATCGTGGCGAGCGTCTGATCCTCGCCGCGCACCTTGATGCCTTCCTTCGCCTCGATCGCCTGATGGATGCCGTCGGAGTACCGGCGCCCGTACATCAGGCGTCCCGTGAACTCGTCGACGATGATGACTTCGCCGTCCTTGACGATGTACTGCTGGTCGCGGTGGAAAAGGTTCCATGCCTTCAGCGCCGCGTTGAGTTGATGCGTCAGCTCGATGTTGCGCTGCTCGTAGAGGTTCTGGATGCCGAGCATCTTCTCGACCTTCGCGACGCCGGCTTCCGTAATCGGAACCGCGTGTGCCTTCTCGTCGACGGTGTAGTCCTCGGCCTTCTTAAGGCGCGGGATGATCTGCGCAAACTTCTCGTAGAGCTCGCCCGACTCTTGCGACGGCCCGCTGATGATCAACGGCGTGCGCGCCTCGTCGATGAGGATCGAGTCCACCTCGTCGACGAGCGCGAAGTACAGTTCGCGCTGCACGAGGTCTTCGACTTGCCACGCCATGTTGTCGCGCAAGTAATCGAAGCCGACCTCGTTGTTCGTCACGTACGTGACGTCGCAGTTGTACGCCGCCCGGCGCTGCGCCGAGTCTAGGCCGTGCTGGATCACGCCGATGCTCAAGCCGAGGAACTGATAGATCGGCCCCATCCACTCGGCGTCGCGCCGCGCCAGATAGTCGTTGACCGTCACCACGTGAACGCCGCGGTTCTCGAGCGCGCGCGCGTAAACGGGCAGCGTTGCGACGAGAGTCTTGCCTTCGCCCGTCTTCATCTCGGCAATCCGGCCCTCGTAAAGCACTTGACCGCCCATGATCTGTACGTCGAAGTGCCGCATGCCGACGGTGCGTTTGCCGGCTTCGCGCACCACCGCGAACGTCTCGGGCAGCATGTCGTCGAGCGGCTCGCCCTGCTTTAGCCGGCTCCGAAACTCCGCCGTCTTCGCTTGGAGGTCGGAATCTGAGAGCGCCGAGATCTCGGCCTCGAGCGCATTGACCGCCCGGGCGGTTCGCCGAAGCCGCGCGACCTCTCGCTCGTTGCCGTCAATGATTCCTTTGAGAAACGCCATGGAACTCTTAGGGTACTATGCCCAATCCGGTGACTGCACCCGGCGACTTAAACGATGTCGACGGCGCGTCGCCGTTCGAACCTGCCGGGAATACCAGGACGACTCCCGTCCCGGCCGTCGTCTCGTCGGCGACGTAAATGATGCCGGCCGAATCCACCTTCACGTCGGTCGGTGCGTTGAGCCCCGTATTGCAGCCGTGAATCTTGCGCATGGGCTTCTTGTATTGCAGGCCCTTCTTATAGGCGGGATACACGAGGATCGCGGGGCCCTTCGGCGAGCTGGCGCCGGCCTTCGGCTGACCCTGATCCGCCACGTAGATGTTGCCGCTCGTGTCGAGCGCAATCCCCACCGGCGTAATGATGCCGTTCGCGGCCGTGATCTCGAACCGTGGGAAGATGTTCACCGGCGTCGGCGTCGGCGACGGCGTCGGGGTCGGGCTCGGTGACGTGGACGGTGTGGGAGTCGGGCTCGGCGTCGGCGTGGGCGACGTCGTAGGCGTCGGCTTGGGTGTCGGCGACGGCGTCGGCAGGATGAAGCTTTCGACGTTGGCGCCTTGAATGTTGGTAACGTATAGCGCGCTGGACGCGTCGAGCGCCACGCCGCCGGGAAGATTCAGATGCGGACGCGGACCTGCGATCGACTGATACGGCGAGATCGTTCCGGCTCGAAAGAGCAGCACGCGGTTCGGATACGTGATCGTCGGATCGTTGTCCGCGATGACCATCAGGTTCGGCACGGGGCTCGCCGAGCTCGACGCATCCGGTTTCGGCTGCTGCGGCGTGATCGCGATGCCACGCGGCCGGCCGATCAGCGGAGCCGACCCCAACGGCAACACGTTGCCCGTCGCGAGCGCCTCGAACTCGATCAGCGCCGCCCTATTCGTGCTGGGATTGTAGTTCGTCACCCAGAGATTCGAGCGATGGTCGAAGGCTAAGTATTGGGGGCCGTCCAGCGTAGTGCTCGAGCCACCGATCTGAAACGCGGGGCCGCCGCCGTCCTTCGTGCCGTTCGAGTAAATGCTGATCGCGTTCTGGTTGCTGTTCGACGCATAGAGGGTCTTCGACGGGAAGTTGGGGCCGACGTTCACCCCGGTGGTATTGCCGAGGTTGCTGCACGCCATGATCCCCGCCGTCAGCACGAGCACGAAGAACCCTACGGTCAGCTTAGGCAACATTCGCTACCCCCAACGTCATCACGCTGCGGACCCCTTTCTCTTCTGATAGGCATGACAGATACTGCGGAGGTGCGCTTCCCCCAGCGGCGCCAGTTTCCTGGCCCCGTGCGTGGCGGGCAAGGAACCACCAGCAGGCGGCTGCCACCAGGAGGAGCAGGAATATGGTCACGAGGAGGCCGCGCAGACGCCGCCGCACGTACGCCGGCCGGCCCGACTCCGTGTCGATAATTTGGCGCGGCGCTTCTTCTAAACCGCGCGGCGCAGAGGATGGTTGAGCTCGTTAATTTGCACGAGCTTCAGCAGCTGTCCCACGGTGACGAACGTATACCCCGCCCGCTTGAAGCGCTCGACGACGTAGGGCAGCGCCTCGATCGTCGCCAGCTTGCCGCTGTGCATCAGCACGATTTCCGGTGCCGTAGCGTAGGCGAGCAGATGACGCTGCAGGCGCGGGACCGTGACCGTCCGCCAGTCGCCGCTGTCGTCCGTCCAGAGCACGACGGAGTATCCGAGCGCCTGAGCGATCCGCAGGGTCCGCTCCGTGTAGCGCCCGTGCGGTGGACGCATCAGCGTTCGCACGGCGGGATCGTGGCTCAGCGCCCACAGCGCGTCGCGTCCCTCGAGGATCTCGCGGCGCACTTGATCCGCCGATTCTTGGTCGAGATTGGGATGCGTGTACGTGTGGTCGGCGATCTCGTTGCCTTCCGCTTCGATCCGGCGCGTCAGCTCGGGCCACTGCTGAGCGTCGGCGCCGATCAGAAAGAAGGTGGCCGGCACATTGAGGTCGCGCAAGACGTCGAGCAGCATCGGCGTGTACACCGGATATGGCCCGTCGTCGAAGGTCAGGGCGATGAGCCGCGGCCGCGCGGAACGATCTTGCGTCGGAAGCTCGTGCATCATGCGATACAACCGCGCGGCGACGCCACTCGAAAACTCGAGATGTACGTTCGTGTTTGGCGTGACCAGCGCCGGGGGCACGGCGCTGCGATGTACGAGCGCGCGCCAGCCGCCGGCGATCAATGCGATGACCGCCGCCACGGCGATGAGGATCTTGATCTGCGCCGACATGAGAAGCCGCGGGCTACGAGTGGTCCGGCAGCGCGTCGGCCTGTGAGCTCCTCGCGAGATCGCTGCCGACGATCACCGTGACGTCGCTGCTTTGCGTTGCCGTCGCGGCCGGCGAGGCGCTCGGCGAACCGTCGGGAACGACGACCGCCTTGTGCAGGTTCTGCGGCAGCGCACTGCGCACTTTGGCGCCGGCGAACGAAACGTTCGAGTGCTCGTGGATCTCCGTCGTGCCGTAGTCGGACCGATTGGCGTCGCCGACGTCGCCGATCGTGAAGCCGGCCTGCCGCAGCTGGTTTGCCACCCGACGCGCCGCGCCGCTGACGCCGCTGCCGTTCTCGACGTCGACGCGCAGCGTGGCCGGCGCAATTGCCGCAAGCGTCATCGCATCGGGTGAGGCCACCGGCACGGGCGGCGCCGTCAGCATCGTCGCGACGAGATGCGCGCGAGCGGACGTGTCGGGCACGAGCGAGTCGCCGTAGCCCGGCAGATTGATGTCGTCGGTGTACGGAACCTGGGCCGCGACCACCGACGAATCGGCCATGCCCTGATAGTAATTCACGATCGCGAGCAGCTCGGGGTCGGAGAAGTCCGTCTGGACGTATTTGCGAAATACGCCCAGCATGTCGCCGAGGTGCAGGAACGTGTTGACCTTGTCGCCTTTGACCTTAGCGACGAGCGCGTGCAGCACTTGCTGCTGCCGCATGATCCGGCACGGGTCGCTGCACCAGTCGTGGCGGAAGCGCATGTAGGCCACGGCGTGCTCGCCGTCGAGATGCTGCATCCCTTCCTTGAGATGGATGTGCAGATGGCCCCAAGTGTCGTCGTAGTCGAGCGTGTCGCCGGTGCAGCCCGTCTTGTAGCGCAGGCAGTTCGACGACTTGACGTACAGGTTGAGGCCGCCGATCGCATCGACGAACTCCTTCGTGGCGTCGATGCGCAGCACCGCATAACGATCGAATCCCGGAACTCCGAGCCACTGCGAGATGACGCTCTTGGCCTCTTTGACGCCGCCGTCGGACTGCGCCTGATTGATCTTCGCCTGCGAGCCGTTTGGCAGCGTGGCGATCATGTCGCGGGGGATGGACAGCTCGTAGACTTTCTTGTTCGCGAAGTCGAGGTTGACCGCCCAGATCACGTCGCTGCGCGAATTCGTCGAGAACTCCTCGTCCTTGTCGGTATAGTCGTAGTCGAGGCCCTCGACGAGAACGAGCAGATTGTTCTTCCCGAAGACCTGCTGCGGAGGCGGAACGAACATCTGGCTGAACGCGGTGACGGGATTCTTGTGCTCGAACACCGTGTAGCCGGCGGCGGTCGAGACGACTCCCACGACGAGGATGGCGGCGATCGTCAGGATGCGTCTAGTCAACCGACGCTGACCTCCGCGGGTATCGCTCTGCCGAAAAAGTCGAATGGGCCATGTCCCTCGAGCCGCACGCGCGTGAATTCGCCCACGCTGGCCTGGCCGGTGAAGTAAATACCGCCATCAACCGCTGGCGCTTCACCGTCCGAGCGTCCAAACCATGCTCGGGATTCTCCCAGGTATCGCCGGAAGTCGTCGCGTTCGCGCAATCGGCGCGACTCTTCAACCAGCACGCGAACGGTCGTGCCGCAGCGTCGGCTTCGCGCACGCTCCGAAGCGTGCCGCTGCGCCTCGCGCAACGCGATCAGTCGTTGACGGCGTCGCCGCGCGCCGACGCGGCCGGCGAGACGCGCCGCGGGAGTGCCGTCCTCAGCGCTGTATTCGAAGAATCCGACGCGATCGAGCTGCGCGCGGCCGATCCACTCCTCGAGGTAAGCGACGTGTTCGTCGGTTTCACCGGGGAATCCGACGATGAAGGTCGAGCGCATCGTGATGCCGGCAACGCGCGCGCGAAATTCGTCGATGATCTCCAGATAGCGCTCTCCGTTGGCGGGCCGGAGCATCGCGCGCAGCACCTCGGGATGCGCGTGCTGCAGCGGCATGTCCATGTACTTGCAAACCTTGGGAAGAGAAGCGATCGCATCGATGAGCTCGGGATCGACCGTCGCCGGATACAGATAGAGCAGCCGAATCCACTCGAGACCGTCGATCTCGTGCAGGCGCTCCAGCAGCTGCGCGAGGCCGCCGCGGCGCACGCCGCGATCGCGTCCCCACATCGACGTGTCCTGAGCGATCAGCACGAGCTCCTTCGCGCCGCCCGCAACCAGCGCTCGCGCTTCGGCGCAGATCGATTCCGCGCTGCGGCTGCGGAACTTCCCGCGCAAAGCCGGAATGATGCAGAACGTGCACGGATGATCGCAGCCCTCCGCGATCTTGAGGTACGCGGTGGCCCGCGGCGTCGTGACGAGCCGCGGCAGGAAGTCGTGTTCCGGCTCGGGCTCGAGATCGAGCCGCACCGGGCGCCGGCCCGCCTCGACGTCGGCGAGCAGCTCGACGATCCCGGCGTACGCGCCGGTTCCCACCACGCCGTCGATCTCCGGAATAAGACTCTGCAGCTGTTCGCCGTAGCGCTGCGCGAGGCAGCCGGCGACGATCAGCTGCTGCCCGGCGCGCTTGCGCGAGGCGTGTTCGAGGATCGTCTCGGTCGATTCGGCCTTGGCGGGATCGATGAAGGCACAGGTGTTGATTACCACCGTGTCGGCGAGTTGCGCGTCGGGCTCCAGCCGCCAGCCGGCGCCGCCGAGCTTCGCGATCATGACCTCGGTGTCTACGAGATTCTTCGCGCAGCCCAAACTCACGAACGCGACGCTCGGCATGCGGGACGCTACCGGTAGTTGACGAACTGCAGCGGCAGCTCGAACTCCATCGAGCGCAGCGAGGCGATGACCTTCTGCAAGTCGTCCTTGTTCTTGCCCGTCACGCGGATCTGCTCGTCTTGATACTGTGCGTTCACCTTGAGCTTCAGCGACTTTATGCGCTCCATCAGTGCCTTGCTCTGCTCCTTGCCGATGCCGCTGCGCAGCGTCACCGTCTGACGCACGGTGCTCCCGGCGGCCGGCTCCAGCGTGCCGAACTCGAACGACTTGATGTCGATTCCGCGACGCACGGCCTTGCCCTGAAGCACGTCGACGACGTTCTTCATCTTCAGCTCGTCATCGGATATTAGCGTGATCTTCTTGCCGTCGAAATCGATACTCGTCTTCGAATGCTTGAAATCGAAGCGGTTCTCTATTTCCTTGCGCGTCTGATTGAGCGCGTTGTCGAGTTCCTGACGATCGACGCGCGAGACGACGTCGAACGAAGCTTCGCTCGCCAAACCTTACTCTCTCCTTTTCAAAGTGCGAACGCGTGCTCGACGACGTCGCCTTGCTTTCCCAGCTTTCCGACGTCTTTGCCGTCGACGTAGATCTCCACACCGCCGGCGTTTCCGATGCGTACGAGCGCGTTCTTGCCGTGGAACGTCTTCGACGTTCCGGCCGGAAACGTGCCTTCCATACTAACATTCCCGTCAACGGTGACGCGTAGCCAAGAGGGGGCGGAGAGGACGAGCGCGAGCGACTTGGCGGCGCCGGGGATCAGTGCGGGCGTGCTGACGGCGAGCGGAGCGGAGGCCGTCGGGCTCGCCGCCACGGGGGCGGCGCTGGCGCCCGCGGTTGCCGGGAGGCCGGCCTTGCGGGGCATCGTCAGCTCGCTGAAGACGACGAAGGCGATCAGGAGGACGGCCACCGTCCCCGCACCCCAGAGGAGCGCGGCTCCGATCCAGGAGGGCCTCTCCGATCGGGGCGGCTGGGCCTCGCTCGCGGGCGCGTTGCTCTGGGGCAGCGGATGCGTGCGATTGAAGGCGCCGACGGCCTCCTCGGGATCGAGCCCGAGGAAACGCGCGTAGGTTCGCAGGAAGCCGCGGACGTACACCGGTGCGCCGATCGTGTTCCAGTTCTCGTCCTCGATGGCGGCCAGATAGAGGGAGCGAATTCGGATCTGCTCCGCGACGTCCGTAATCGACAGGCCGCGCGCCTCGCGGGCCGCGCGAAACCGCTCACCCAGCGCTTCAGACGCTCCTGACATTTGGGCTTTGAGTTAGCTCCGCCCTAGTGTTATCCTGTTCGCGAAAGTCATATGGCAAAAGAGCGCGTCGTTGCGGCAATGAGCGGTGGAGTCGACTCCGCCGCTGCTGCCGGTCTCTTGCTGGAAAGTGGTTACGACGTCGTCGGAATCACGATGAAGATGTACACGCCGTCGCGGCCCGCGCACGCCAAGAGCTGCTGCGGCATCGACGATTTCGACGACGCACGGCGCAGCGCCGCCGTTCTCGGAATTCCGCACTACGTATTGGACTTCGAAGAAGCGTTCCGGCGCAACGTCGTCGATCGGTTCGTGGACGACTACGCGCGCGGCCGCACCCCGAACCCGTGCGTGTCGTGCAACAATTTCGTCAAGCTCGGTACGCTCGCCCAGTACGCCGACCGGCTCGGCGCGCGTTACGTCGCCACCGGCCACTACGCGCGCATCGAGCGTCGCGACGACGGGCCTCACCTGTTCCGCGGCACGCACGCGAAGGATCAGGCCTACGCACTCGCACAGCTCGCGCCGGCACAGCTCGACCGTCTGCTGCTGCCGCTCGGCGAGCTCGACAAGGCGACGACGCGCGCACATGCGTCGCGGATGGGACTTCCCGTGCACGACAAGGCCGAATCGCAGGACGTCTGCTTCGTGGAAGGCGGCGACTATCGCGACGTGCTCAAGCGGCTGCATCCCGAGATCGACGGCGGCGGAGCGATCGTCGCGACGACCGGCGAGTTTCTCGGCGATCATGCCGGTATCGCGTACTACACGGTCGGGCAGCGCACTGGGCTGCCCGCGAGCAGCGCGGGACCGCGCTACGTCACGCGCATCGACGCCGCGAGCAACACGATCGTCGTCGGACGCGAGGACGAGCTTCTGGCCGACGAACTCGAGGCCGCCGAGCTCAACCTCATTCGCCCGGAGCGATTCGCGTCGGATGCAACGCCCGTGCGCGCGATGATCCGCTACCGGGCCGCGCCGGCGCCGGCCGTCGCCACCGTGCTCGGCGGCGCCCGCCTGCGGCTGCGCTTCGAGCGCCCCCAGCGCGCGATTTCGCCCGGCCAGCTCGTGGCGCTGCTCGACCCGCACACCGACGAAGTGCTCGGGGCCGCGACGATCCGCTGAGGCGGTGCCTGAAGCTCAGTCCGCCGCGGGCGGCGGCTCCATCGTCCGAAGGTAATACACGAAGACACCTCCGCCGATGACGAGCAGGACCAGCGAATCGAGAATGAAGCGCAGGGTCATCTCGCCTCGGATCAGGGCCTCGACAACCCAGGCAGCGTCAGTGAGCACGACGATCGCCGCGACGACGAGCGTGAGGTACGTGAGCCAGCGCCGTACGCCGGACGTATAGAGATCCGGACGAGCGCGCAGCTCGCGCGCAATGAGCCAGTGAATGTACACGAACGTGGGAAAAGTAACGATGACCGTGGCGACTTGCCACGCGATGTCGTCCCGGAGAGAACCGGAGTAGCTGCTGGTTTGCGTCGGATCGGGAAACCAGAAGGCGATGAGACGATAGAATATCTGCCCCAACGCCACCGTCCAGAAGCCCAGCGTGATGAAATTCAGGAGATAATAGAATGCGTCTCGCGCATCGGCGGCCGCTTGGGCGCGCTGTGGGATCGGGGTCCCGAGCCGATCGGCATACAGTGCCGAGAAGGCCCGATAAATTCGGCGCTCGGGCCAGCCGTTTTGCCGCAACAACGAAACGGCGAACTCATCGCTGATCTCCTGATCTTTGGCCGCTTGCAGAAATGCAATCAGCTCTGCGTCTGGATCGGGTCTTGCGCTCATTTTAAGCCAATGGGCTGGTCATGCTTCGACAAGCTCAGCATGACACAGAGCACTCGCGGTCCTTCGACTGCAGCGCTTCGCGCCTTGCTCAGGATGACAATGTAGCGCCCCGCCTCGCTCAAAAGCTACAATGCTAATGTAGTGCCCCGCCTCGCTCAAAAGCTACAATGCTGCCGTGGCGAGGGCGAGGTCGTTGCGGAGGTTCCAGTACGTGTCGCGCAGGACGGGTTTGAACCCAGCCTTGACGATCAGCTCCTCGAGGTCGTGGCGCGTCGCCTCGTTGGTGCTGCCGGCGTCGTGAACGACCTGCTCCTCGATGATGGTGCCGCCCATGTCGTCGCAGCCGTAGAACAGCGCGAGCTGTCCCATTTTCAATCCGGGCGTCAGCCACGAGGCTTGCAGGTGCGCGAAGTTATCGAGATACAGCCGCGATATCGCGAGCACGCGCAGATACTCGAGGCCCGTCGCCTCTTTTCCGCGCAGCGGCGTCTTGAACGGCACGTAGTACCACGGGATGAACGCCGTGAAACCCCCGGTCTCGTCCTGCAGCTCGCGCAGCACGTGCAAATGCTCGATGCGCTCCGCCGCCGTCTCGATCGAGCCGAACATCATCGTCGCGGTCGTCGGCATGCCGAGCAGCTGCGCCTCCCGCATGACGCCGAGCCACGCTGGCGGCTGCACCTTGCGCGCCGAGATGCGTTTGCGCACCCGTTCTACTAAGATTTCCGCGCCGGCGCCAGGGAGCGACTTCATTCCCGCAGCCTTGAGACGCGCCAGGACGTCGCGCGTCGGGATTCCCTCGACGTGCGCGATGCCGACGATCTCCGAGACGGACAGCGAGTGAATGTCGGCCTGCGGATATTCCGAGCGCACGCGCGCGAAGAGGCGTTCGAACCACTCGATGCCCAGCTCCGGATTCACGCCGCCCTGGATCATGATCTGCGTCGCGCCCTGATCCACGGCGTACTTCACGCGACCCAGCACCTGGTCGTGCGACATCGTGCAGCCTTCCTTGTGCTGCTCCGGCCGGAAGAAGGCGCAGAACGTACAGTGCACGTTGCACACGTTCGTGTAATTGATCGTCGTGTCGATCACGTAGGTGACGACGTCCGGCGCGTGCATCTGCATGCGGCGCGTGTGGGCCGCTGCGCCGAGCTCGTGGAGATCGGCCTCGTTGTAGAGGCGGAGTCCCTCGTCGAAGTCGAGGCGTCCGCCCGCAGCGGCGCGGTCGAGCAAACTAGCCAGCGAGGGCACTGGCGGCCTCCCGCATCGCAGCCGGAACTTCTGCGATCGCGCCGATTTCGACGAGCTCGCGGCAATATGCCGCCAACCCGTTGCGCGCCGCTGCATGGAACATGAAGTTCAACTTACCGTAGTAGCTCTCATAGAAGCCCGCGGGGCGCGCGATGGTGCGCTGCGCGAGGCCGACGACGATAGGTCCGTGCGAGCGCGACCAGGTGTACGCGTCGGTCAAGGCGTGCATGCAGGCATGGAACGGCGCCGGATCCTTTTCGTAGGCTTCGCGGCGAGCGGCCCACACCGCGAACACCGTCTGGTGGCCGCTCCACTCGTGCCACAGCCGCCCCAAGTCGTAGACGACCTCTGCCGGGCACCGTTCGATCGCGTCGATGGCCGCGTCGCCGATGAGCAGCGTCGGTTCGCCCGCCGCCGCACGCGCGTACGGCTCGGTCTCGTCGACGTATTGCGGACGTACGCCGTAGCGCTGCTCGAGAATGATGCGCAACAAATACCGCCCGCTGGCCGACTCCTCGCTGACGTAGACCGGCGTGCCTCCCAGCTGCGACGGCGGTTTCGGCGAGACCAGTACTACCGAGACGACCTCCTCGCGCGCGCCGATGCACAGGTCCGGCAGCAGCACGAGACGCTCTGGGTTCGCAGCCCATGCAAACGCGCTCACCGGACTCATATCGAGCTCTCCGTGCAGCAGCATCGCGTTCAGACGCGCCGGCACGTCGGCGTGGAGCGTACCTGGATATTCGATGGCGCCCGCGTCGAACGCAGCGTAGATCGGGAGGTCGTTGGTGTATTTGATTCGGCCGCAGCGCAGCGTCATGACACCGAAAGGGGCTCGGCGTCACGTCGGGCGGGCGTCCAGTCCCACGCGAATTCGTCGTAGGTCGAGTTCCGGCGGACCGGCACGTATCCGGCCTCCTCGATCAGCCGGCGAAACTCGCGGTCGTCGACGTACTGGCCCGACTGCGTTCCGGCCGAGTGATAGATCATCTCCTCGTCGGTCGAGCCGTGCGTTCCGTCCATGTCGTCGGCGCCGAATTGCAGCGCCACCTGGCACACTTTCAGACCCTGAATCATCCAGTACGCCTTGATGTGATCGAAATTGTTCAGCATCAGGCGCGCGACCGCGAACGTGCGGATGTCGTCGAGACCGGTCGTCCAGCCGCAGTAGGATAGCTCGTTGCCGTCAGGGTGGAACGCGAGCGGGATGAACGCGTTGTAGCCGGGCGAGCGCTCCTGCGACTCGCGCAGCCGGATCAGGTGATCGACGCGATCCTCGAGCGACTCGATGTGCCCGTAGAGCATCGTCGCATTGCTCGCGATGCCCTGGCGATGGAGCTCCTCGTGAATCTCGACCCAGTTCGCAGCCGAAACCTTGTTCGGGCAAATCTTCGCGCGCGTTCCGTCTGCGAAAATCTCCGCGGCGCCGCCGTTGACGTTGTCGAGGCCCGCCTCTTTGAGCATGCCGACGATCGCCGGAAACGAGAGCCGGTGCCGCTTGGCCATATACTCGATCTCGGCGGCGGTGAACAGCGAGAGCTGCACGTGGGGCAACGCCTGCTTGAAGCGGCGCATCAGCGGCAGCCAATAGTCTAACGAGAGCTGGCGCGGATCGTGGCCGCCCACGATGTGGATCTGATTGAAGTTGGTTCCCGTCTCGATCGCCTTCGCGAATACCTGATCCGCCGTCATCCGGAAGACGCGCTGCGGCTCCTTGAACTCATCGGCGGCAAACGAGCAGAACGTGCAGCCCGCGAAGCACACGTTGGTGGAATTGATGTAGCGGTTGAGTACGTAAAAGACTTTCTTGCCGCTCTTGCGCTCCTTATGCTTGCGGGCGAGCCGCCCGAGCGTATGCAGATCCCACGAGCGGTAGAGCGCGAGACCGTCGTGCATCGAGAGGGGAACGCCGGCATCGAGCTTGCGCTCGATCTCCACGAACATAGGATCGGAAAACGGCATGATCGCTTATTCGGCCGACCGGGAGAGCCGCCCCGCAGCCTGCCCAGCGGAGATTGCGTGCGGAACGATCGAGGGTCCGGCGGACACGAGGGCGATCGCGAGGAGC
>Ga0073928_10005612_pt1 | contig 17434 bp, 8 predicted proteins | sample PaiPotPPA55metaG_FD_76969 | JGI IMG/M metagenome (GOLD analysis project Ga0073928, IMG submission 76969) | Iron sulfur acid spring bacterial and archeal communities from Banff, Canada, to study Microbial Dark Matter (Phase II) - Paint Pots PPA... ... | reverse complement strand
CGACCGCTTGCCGACGAAATCCACTTTGTTCTTGCCGATGGCCCAAGTCAGCCCGGCGTCATCGGGCGTCACGGTGCCGTCGGTGTCCTGGCCGACGATGATGTAGCCCTTCTCCGCACGCAGCACGTGCATGGTCTCGGTGCCGTATTCGGTGATGCCGTGCGCCTGGCCCGCCGCATATACGGCCTCCCACACGCTCTGGCCGAAATCCGCCGGCACATTGATTTCGAATCCCAATTCGCCGGTGAAGCTCACGCGAAACAGCAGCATCGGCACGCCGCAAATCCGCCCGCGGCCCACGCTCATATGCGGCCAAGCCGAACTGATATCGATGTCCTCCACCAGCGTCTCGAGCACCCGCCGCGCATTCGGACCCTGCACGGCGATGACGGCCCATTGCTCCGTGGTCGAGGTGAGCCACACCTTGAGCTCCGGCCATTCGGTCTGGCGGTAGTCCTCCATCAACGCGAGGACGCGGGGCGCGCCGCCCGTGGTGGTGGTCACATGGAAGCGATCGGCGCCGGTGCGCGCCACGACGCCGTCGTCGAAGATGAAGCCGTCTTCGCGGAGCAGTATCCCGTAGCGCGATCGGCCGACGCCGAGGTTGGACCAATTGTTGACATACAAGCGGTTCATGAATTCGGCTGCATCGGGGCCCGCGACTTCGATCTTGCCGAGGGTCGAGGCGTCGAATATCCCACAGGCGCCGCGCACCGCGCGGCATTCGCGCGCAACCGCGGCATGCATGTCTTCGCCGCCGCGTGGAAAGTAGCGGGCTCGCTTCCACAAGGCCACATTCTCGAACACCGCACCTTTGGCTTCCGCCCAAGCATGGGTCGGCGTGGTGCGCACCGGATCGAACAGATCGCCGCGCGAGATGCCGGCCATGCTGCCGAAGGTGACGGGGGTGAAGGGCATGCGAAAGGTCGTCAATCCCACTTGCGGGATGGCCACATTGAGGTGCTTGGCCACGATGGCCATGGCGTTGAGATTCGAGGTCTTACCCTGATCGGTTGCCATGCCCGTGGTGGTGTAGCGCTTGACGTGTTCAATCGATTGAAATCCTTCGCGGGTGGCCAGCCCAAGGTCGCGAGTCGTCACGTCGTGTTGCCAGTCGACGAAGGCTTTATCCTTGCTTTGTGCCTCCGCTTGCGGCAGCACGCCGAGGTAGGCCTGACTGCGGCGCTCGAGCGCGTCCACGTTGAAGCGGCGCTGCGTGTTGCAGGGTTCCGGAGCCGCCGCTGCGCCGGCAGCCGCACCGTCCGCCAACGCGTCCGCGAGATCATAGACGCCGCGGCAGGCGCCGGCGGAACGCTCGCACTCCGCCGATGTGCCCGGCACGAAGGCCGCGAGATCTTCGCGCCACTTGAGCTTGCCGCGCGATTGAGAAAACAAGTGCACGCTGGGGGTGTAGCCGCCGGACATCAACACCGAATCGCAGTGGATGCGTTGCCCCGCCTGCACCTCGTCACCCTGCACGCGTCCTAGGGTGATGGCCTTGACGCGCAAATCGCCTTCGGTGCCGAGCACGGTCGATCCCGGAAGTATGTCGATGCCCGCGCGGCGCGCGGCGTCGGGCAGGGCGCCCACCGCCTCCGGGCGCAGGTCAGCGACGGCTGCAATGGCGACACCCGCCGCCTTGAGATCCAGGGCCGCCTGATACGCAGCATCGCAGGAGGTCACGATGACCGCGCGGGTGCCGACGCGCACGCCGTAGCGATTCAGGTACGTCAGCGCCGCTCCCGCCAGCAGAATTCCCGGCCGATCGTTGCCGGGAAACACCAGCGGGCGTTCGATCGCCCCGGTGGCGAGCACCACCGCGCGTGCGCGCACCTGCCACAGCCGCTCGCGCGGCTGATGTTTCGGCGGGGTCGCGAGATGGTCGTTGAGCCGTTGATTCAGGCCGATGAGATTGTGCGGGAAATAGCCGAAGGCAGTGGTGCGCGAAAGCAATGTCACGCGGCTGTTCTTGGCCAGAGAGGCGACGGCGTTCTGCACCCATGCGGACCCGATCTGCCCGTCGATCAGCGCGCTGCTTTCGGACAGCAAGCTGCCGCCGAACCCGGCTGTTTCATCGCATATCATGACTCGAGCGCCGCTGTCGGCGGCCGCCAACGCCGCCGCAATCCCCGCCGGCCCCGCGCCGACGACCAACACATCGCAGTGTGCATAGCGCTGTGCATAGCGGTCCGGATCGGCCCGAGTGGGTGCGCGGCCCAGCCCCGCGGCGCGACGAATCATCGGCTCGTAGAGCGCTTTCCAGGCCTTCCTCGGCCACATGAAGGTCTTGTAGTAGAACCCAGCGGGGAAAAACGCCGATAGCGCGTCGTTGATGCGGCCGAAGTCTCGTTGCAAGCTCGGCCAGCGATTCTGGCTCTCGGCGATCAAGCCCTGGTACAGCTCGACTTGAGTGGCCCGCAGATTGGGCGTCACGCGCGCGGCATCCCGGCTCACCGTCACCAAGGCATTGGGCTCCTCAGACCCTGCGGCCAGAATGCCGCGCGGCCGGTGATACTTGAACGAGCGGCCGGTCAGATGCACGCCGTTGGCGAGCAGGGCCGACGCCAGCGTGTCGCCCGCGACACCCTCATAGGTTCGACCGTCGAATTCGAAACGGATGCGTTGAGCTCGATCGACCTGCCCGCCGCTCGGCGTGCGAAAACCGCCATTCGCCGCGCTCACGTGGCGCTCTCGCGCGGCGTGGGCGGCGCACCCGACCCCAATAGCGTGGGCTGTGCCTCGCCGGTCTTGTAGAAGGCCAGAAAATGGTCGGTGGTCGTGTCGCGCACGGCGTTGAAGAACCGCCCGCAGCCGCGTGAATGCCGCCAGCGTTCGGCGTAGATGCCCTTGGTATTGGTGCGCATGTACAAAAATTCAGCCCACGCTTGATCGTCCAGCTGCGAGGGTTGGTTCGGCCGCGCCAGGTGTGCCTGACCGCCGTAGGCGAATTCGATTTCAGGGCGTTTACCGCAGTAGGGACAGACAAGGAGCAGCATCGGGGGTCCCGTTCAGTGCGCCACGGCGGCCGCCGCGGCCTCGTCGATCAGGTATCCGTCGCGGAAACGCTCGATGGTGAACGGCGCGTTGATCGGATGCGGCTCGTCGCGTGCGATGGTCCAGGCAAAGACATGCGCGGATCCCGGCGTCGCTTTGAATCCCCCGGTCCCCCAGCCGCAGTTGACGTACAGACCGGGAACCGGCGTCTTGGCAATGATGGGCGAACGGTCCGGAGTCACGTCGACGATGCCGCCCCAGTTGCGCAGCATGGTTAAGCGTCGAAAATTGGGGAATAACTCGCAGATCGCATCCAAGGTGTGCGTGTTGATGTGCAACGCGCCCCGCTGAGTATACGAGGTGTAGGCATCGGTGCCGGCGCCGATGACCAGCTCGCCCTTGTCCGATTGACTGATGTAGGCGTGAATGGTGTTGGACATGACGACGCAGGGGAACACGGGCTTGACAGGTTCGGAAACCAAGGCCTGCAGCGGATAGCTCTCCAAGGGCACGTGCACGCCGGCCAGCGCCATGATCACGCTGGTGTGACCCGCCGCGGACACGCCTACCTTGCGCGACTGAATCACGCCGCGCGTGGTTTCCACTGCGTCGACGGCGCCGCTCGCGTCGCGCCGAATGCCGGTCACCTCGCAATTCTCGATGATATCGACGCCGAGCGCATCGGCCGCGCGCGCGTAGCCCCAGGCGACGGCATCGTGCCGCGCGGTGCCGCCGCGCCGCTGCAGCGCTGCGCCCAGCACCGGATAGCGGATGTTGTTCTCTATATTGAGCGGCGGACAGAATTCCTTGGCCTGCGCCGGTTCCAGCCACTCATTGTCGACCCCGTTGCAACGGTTGGCGTGGACGTGGCGCTTGAACACTTGGATGTCGTGCACGGTGTGCGCGAGCATCATGACGCCCCGGGGCGAGAACATGACATTGTAATTGAGCACCTGCGAGAGGTTCTCCCAGAGCTTCACCGAGTGATCGTAAAGCGCCGCGCTTTCATTGAACAAGTAATTCGAGCGGATGATGGTGGTATTGCGCCCGGTGTTGCCGCCGCCGATCCAGCCCTTTTCCAGGACGGCGATATTCGTCAATCCATGTTCCTTGGCCAGATAGTACGCAGCGCCGAGACCGTGGCCGCCGCCGCCGACGATGATGGCGTCGTAGCGTGCCTTGGGTTCGGGTTTGCGCCATTGCGGCTGCCAGCCGCGATGGTTCGAGAGGCTGCGCCAGATCAGCGACAGTCCCGAAAATGATTGCCTGCTCATGTCTTAAAGATCTGCCCTAGGCCCGCAAATCCTGGTTTTCAGGATCATACGGTGAATCGACCAGAACCGTCGCGCGCCTGCGCTCGCCCAAGATCTCAATCTCGATGTCTCCTCCGACCGCCGCAAATTCCGGCTTGACGTAGCCCAAGCCCAGACTCTTGCGCAGGGCATGACCGTAGTAGCCCGCGGTGGCGCGGCCGATGATGTTGCCCTTGCCATCGAACAAGGGCTCGTTGCCGAGAGGGTCGGCATCCGTCACCCCGTGAACCTCGAAGGTGATGAAGCGGTGCGGCACACCTGCCTTGAGCTGCTTCTCCAATGCCTCTTTGCCGATGAACGGACCCTTGCCCAAGCGTACGAAACGGTCGAGTCCCGCCTCGTAGGGCGAGTAGTCGGGAGTCAGGTCGCTGCCCCACATGCGGTAGGATTTCTCGAGCCGCAGGGATTCCATCGCGCGCATGCCGGCCATGCCGATATTGAATTCCGCGCCGGCGGCGAACAGCGAGTCGAACAGGTGATGCGCGTACTCGATCGGGAAATGCAGTTCCCAGCCGAGCGCGCCGACGAAGTTCACGCGCAGCAGATACACATCCGTGGCGAGGCCGACTTCGGTGACTTGCCCGGTCAGCCAGGGAAATGCCGCATTGTCCAACGGCGCATCCACGAGCTTGGCCAGCACATCCCGCGAGCGCGGTCCGGCGACGACGAAGCAGCCGCGGCTCATGGTGATATTTCTCAAGGTCACGCTGCCGTCCCGGGGCAGCGACTGCTGCAAATAATCGCTGTCGTAGCGTTCGGCGGCGCCTGCGCTCACCACATAGAAGTGTTGATCGGCGATCTTGGTGATGGTGAATTCAGAGCGAATCCCGCCGCGGCGGGTGAGGGCGTGGCAGAGCGCAATCCGGCCGATTTTGGTCGGCACTTTGTTGGCCACCAAGCCATCCAGCCAGCTCTCCGCAGCCGGTCCCGTCACTTCATGCTTGGTGAACGGCGTGAGGTCGATGACTCCGACGTGCTTTCGCAAACGCAGCGCCTCATTGCCCACGTGCTCGAAGTAGTTCGAGCGGCGGAAGCTCCATTGGTCCTTCGCCGGAACACCGGATGGAGCAAACCAGTTGGCGCGCTCCCAACCGTAGCGCTGCCCGAACACGGCGCCCATGCGCGCGAGCTTGTCATACACCGGGCTGGTCTTGGCGGGACGCGCATCGGAGCGCTCCTCGTCGGGAAAGTGGATGACGAAGACGTTGCGGTACGTTTCCTCGTTCTTCTGCACCACGTAACGCTTGCTGGTGTACGGCCCGTAGCGGCGCGGATCCACTGCCATCATGTCGATGCCGGGTTCGCCCTCGACTATCCACTCGGCAAGCTGCCAGCCGGAACCGCCGGCCGCGGTGATGCCGAAACTGTGGCCCTCGTTGAGCCATAGGTTTCGGACCCCCCAGCCCGGGCCGATCAACGGACTGCCGTCCGGCGTGTAGGCAATGGGTCCGTTCACGATGTCCTTGATGCCGCAATTGGCGAGCGATGGCACGCGCCGCTGCGCGGCTTCGACGTGCGGCAGCAGCCGCTCGAGATCGCCCTCGAAAAGGCTCTTGCCGAACCAGTCGGGTACCCCGTCCGCGAAGCGCGCCGGCGCTCCCGCCTCGTAGGGTCCCAAAATCCATCCCATGCGCTCCTCGCGCAAATAGTAGGACTGGTCCGACTCACGCAGCACCGCGAGTTCGCGGCCGCCGCCCTGGCGATACGCCTTGAGCTCAGGCGATTCGTCATACACGATGTACTGGTGTTCGACCGGAATGGAGGGCACGTTGAGGCCGAATAGGCGCCCCGTCTGCCGCGCGTAATTGCCGGTGGCACAGACCACGTGCTCGGCGACGATGTCGCCCTTGTTGGTGGTCAGATGCCATTCCCCCGAGGATGTGCGCTTCACCGCGGTGACCTCGCACTGCTCCTGAATTTCCGCGCCGCGGCTGCGCGCGCCCTTGCGCAGCGCCATGGTGAGGTCCGCCGGAGCGATGTGGCCGTCATCGGGATGGTAGAGAGCGCCCACGATTTTCGGCGTGGCGGCCCCATCTCCCAGCTCAACCAAGGGCCACAGCTCGCGCACCTGCTCAGGGCCTATCACCTGAAAGGGCACGCCGATGGTATTCGCGGTACCGCAGTACTTCTGGTACTCATCCATGCGATCGCGGCAGGTCGCCAGGCGCAAATTTCCGGTGACGTGAAAGCTCACGTCTTGACCGGTCTCGGCGGGCAGCCGCTTGTAGAGGTCCACGGAGTATTTGTGCAGCTGGCCGACCGTGTAGCTCATGTTGAACAGGGGCAGCAGACCCGCCGCATGCCAGGTCGATCCCGCGGTCAGCTCGGCGCGCTCCAGCAGCACCGCGTCGCTCCAACCTTTCAGGGCCAAATGGTAGAGCGTGCTGACGCCTACCACACCGCCGCCGATCACTACGACGCGGGCATGAGTTTTCATTTGATCTCTCCCAACGCAAATGCGTCAGGCAGTGTAACTACCGGGCCGCCAAACAAGGCTCCAATTGCGACAATCCCTTATGGAAATGCGCCAGGCGCGGCCGAAACGAACCCTGGGAGGGGTTGGGCGAGGCCGGGGCACCGTCTGGAAAACGACGGGAATATGTCGGAAACGGACAAGAGGAGGCTCCGATGGCATACTATCCATTCCTGGTCCTTCTGCTATTAGTCTCTCGGAGGCATCTTGGAATCGCCCGCGGTACTGCGTAAATGCAAGTATGCATTTCTGACCCTGCCGAACTATTCCCTGATCGCGGTGGCCAATGCATTGGAACCGCTGCGAATGGCAAATCGCTTGGTCGGCAAGGACGTCTACGAGTGGTCGGTCATCAGCGTGGACGGGCGCGCCGCGGACGCCAGCAGCGGACTCAATCTGTCCCCGACGGGCGCTCTCGATAAATTGGGACCGGTCGATATTCTGTTCGTCTGCGGCGGCATCAATGTTCGCGAGGCGGTATCGCCCGCGCTATTGACGGCGCTGCGGCGGCTGGCGGATCGCCGAGTGCCCTTGGGCGCCCTATGCACCGGGGGCTACGCGCTCGCGCGCGCCGGCCTGCTCGACCATTTCAGCGCCACCATTCACTGGGAAAATCTATCCGCGCTGCGCGAGGAATTTCCCAGGGTTCGGATCAGCGACCAATTATTCACCATCGACCGCGACCGCTTTACCTGCTCCGGCGGCACGGCGCCCCTGGACCTCATGCTGAACCTCATTCAAGCGAAGCTGGGTCCGCGGATCTCACAGCTGGTCTCCGAGCAATTCATCGTCGATCGAGTCCGCAAGGACACGGATCGCCAGTACATTCCGCTGCGCGCCCAGATCGGCGTGTCGCACCGCGGGCTGATTCGGGTGGCGCAGCTCATGGAGGAGAACATCGAGAAGCCGTTGTCGCTGGAACAGATCGCCAAGTCCACGGGTTTATCGCGCCGTCAAATCGAGCGGCTGTTCAAGCGCGACTTGAATTGCGTACCCAAGCACTACTATCTCGAGATGCGCCTTCGGCGGGCGCGCGAGCTGCTGCTGCAGACCGCAATGCCCATCATGGATATCACCACGGCGTGCGGATTTCAGTCGCCGCCGCATTTCTCCAAGTGCTACCGCATGCAATTCGGGTACCCACCGAGCGCCGAGCGCAAGATCGGCGACAAGCGCGAACAGCGCCGCGGAGCGAACGAAGCCTCGCCCGCTGCGAGTTGAACGCCCGCGCACGGGCGCCGGCTTCGGTCGTGCATACCATTCAAGACGCAGCCCGGCGACGCAGCGGGCGCGCTATTCCGAATTGGTTTCCTTGCCGAAGCGGTAATTGAGGCGCAGGCCAAAGACTCGCGGCTCATTCGTGGTCTGGCGCAGATCGAAGTTGCCGGTGTTGCTGTAGACAACCGCGTTCTTGTCGGTGAGGTTGGTGATATAGAACTCAGTGAGCCAGTGGCCCCCTGCGGGGTTCAACCCAAGGCGCAGGTTCAAAATGCTGTAGTCCGGCTGTAGGATCCGCGGAAACCCGTTGGAACCCGCGACATGGAGGTCATTCCACATGTCTCCCTTGTGAGCCATGTCAATCTGCCCGTAGCCCCGCAGGCCCTGGGTCAGCGGATGCTCGTAGCGCAGGTTCCAGCTCCAGCTGAAGTACGGCACGTAGGGCAGCCGTTCGCCGACGTTCGGTTCGAAGGTGGGGTAGGGGCTCGAAATCAAATGTGAATCGGTGTAGCTGCCGGCCGCCTGCATCGACCAGTTTTCGTTCACTTTGTAGTCGACGTTCGATTCGACACCGTAGATGCGCGCGCCTCCGACGTTGACGTAGAAGCTGCTCGACGGACAGATATTCACGTCGTAGATGATGGTCTGCAGCTGCTTCCAGTTCATGAGGTAGGCCGCGCCGTTCCACACCAGGTGCCCGTTGAGACCCGTCGTCTTCCAGCCGATTTCGAAATTGTTGAGCGTGTCGGGCACGTAGCTCTGCGGCACGCCCTTGTTGTAGCACGATTGGGCAAATCCGGAATTGGTGCCGCCGTCGCGGAATCCCTGCGCGAAGTCGGCGTACACCATCACCTTGTCCGTGAGCTTGTAATTGATGCCGGCTTTGGTGTCCCACTTCTGAGATGAGCCCACAGACAGACCCGGAGCCGTCGCTGCGTAAGCGAACTGGCTAAAAGGGGTAGAGTATCTAAAATCGGAATGGAAGTGCACGACTCCCGCTTCGATGTTGAGCTTGTCGGTGACGTCGAAGCTGATATTGGAGAACTCAGTGGTCTGCAGATAATCCGAGCGCGTACTGTAGCCGAACCACTCCCCAGGGGGCAGCGACGTCGATCCGGGCGGAGTGCCGTTATAGTAGTTGTAATATTGAAACGCGGGACTGTTCGTCCGCAGTCCCGGCATGTAGTAGGTGCTGCCGGCGCTATCATCCTTGGTCTTCTCCCAGTACAGGCCCACCAGCCAGTGGAAGCGTCCGCCCGCTTTGGACGCGAGCCGCAGTTCATTGGACCAGCGCTGCGGATTGGTGTGGTATTCGTAGTACTGAATCGGCACGTTGCAGCCGGTGTACGGCCCGGTGCCGTAGACCGGGTCGTTCACGCAGGTGACACCCTCGTTGGAACCTTTCACGCCGAAAAATCCGCCGTAGTTCTCTATGTATTGCGAGTACTCATTCTGCTGCCGCGTGGGCAGTGCCCAGTAAGTGCTCGCGAACACCAGGTCCCCGATGCCCACGTCGCCGTCCACATGAAAATCGAGGGTCCTGGCTTCGAAGCGGTGGCTCTCCGGACCGAAGCGCTCAACGGTCCGGGGCGCAAGGTTGGGATCTTCGTCCCACGCGCCCTGGGTGGCCTGGCGCTGAAAGCTGTACGTGAGCGTGGCATTCCACTGATCGTTGAGGACCCCCTTCAAGGCCACCCGGCCGCCCTCGACGTGCGCGCGGTTGTAATCGTTGCGCGCCCACTGTGCGTTGTTGGACACCGCGGTGTTGACCCAGGTGCGCGTCGTGAGAGCGTTATTGATGAAGCCGCCGTGGGAGTCGCTGAACGCGGAAACCCTTAAACCGAGCACCCCCTCGATAATCGGGGCATTCAAAAAGGCCTCGTAGGTCCAGTTTTGCTGCCCGCCCTGAATATGGCCGCCGTTGAGGTCAATGCCGCCGCTGAACGCGTTCACGTCCGGCTTGTTGGTGATGTAACGTATGGCGCCGGCCATGGAACCGGCGCCAAAAGTCGTACCCTGCGGGCCGTTCAGCACTTCAATGCGCTCGATGTCGTACAGGTGCAGGTCCGGCTGGACGCCTTGCCAGCTCAACGACATGTCATCGATGAAAAATCCCGTCGCGGAGGCATTCGAGTAATTCGGGTTGCTGCCGTCGGAAACGCCGCGCATCACGAACAACTGGGTGCCGGGACCCTCGCTGATGAAGGAAATGGACGGCACTTTCTGGGCAAAATCATCGAACCCGCTGATGCCGAGGTTCTGCATGTCCTTCTTCGTGAAGACATCGATGCTCAAGGGCACATCCTGAAGATTCTCTTGGCGCTTGCGCGCCGTCACGACGATTTCCTGCAGGGCGGAGACATCCGCGGGCTCCAGCGCAAGCGCGCGCGGCGGCGCGACGGCGAGCGCTGCGGCTACGGCGAGACTGATCTTGGAGGCGGTGGCGGACCCCCGGAGCGTCGCGCACGTTGTGGGTGAAAATAAGGCAGCACCCTTCCGACGTCGTACATCCATAAGCATCCCCTAGGCGGTTTATTGTTCAGGCGCACTCGACCCGCGTCGGCCGCGTTACCGGATCATCCTTTGCGCGGGCATCGGTCGTCAACCCTTGAACGAGCGTCCAACGCGCTTTTAGGCGCTCTTGTCACTGTGCAGATGCTCGAAGCGCTGCAGGCTGTCGCCGAGCGCCTGCCGCAATGGCTGAAGTTCTTTCTCGAAGTGCCGCCAATGGCCGACACCCGAGGTGTATATCGGCCGGCGCACTTGTTCGGCGCTCGCGGTGCGCACGGACCGCCGCGTCTCGTGAAAAGCCAGGCACGAGGCTTCGAAAGGCAGCCGGCAGTGATCGAGTAGGCGGCGGATGTTCGCTTCCGGGTCGCGAATGAGGTCCTCGTACTGAAGATGCAGCACCTTGCCCGGCAGCACGGCATCCCAGTGGTCCATGAGCCACAGATAGCAGCGGTAGTAACGCCCTAGATCATCCAGGTCGTAGCTGAAGGTCTGGCCTTCGGCGAAGTGCTGCTTGTAGGTGCTGAAACAGCAATCCATGGGATGACGGCGTGCGTCGATGATGGTCGCGTTCGGAAGGATTGCGTGAATGAGCCCGACGTGGCTGAAATTATTGGGCAGCTTTTCGGTGAAGTGTTCTCTCCCCTGGCGGAGCGGCGTGGTTTCCGCGAGATAGCGGCTGCCGAGTGCAGTGAGCAGCCCCACCGGGGCGGTGCCAACCGTTTCGGGATACCCATCACGGCTCGCCACCCTGTCGTCAAATTGGTGCGTCATGCTGATGATGTTGGGCAGCTCCATGGTGCCCTCCACGCGCGAGTGGCTGGCGAGGATCTGCTCCACCAGAGTAGAACCCGAGCGCGGCAGCCCTACAATGAAGATCGGTGCAGGATCCGGCTCCCCGCTGCCCAAGCGATCGGCAAAGAATTCCTTGCCAAAAAAGGTGCGAATGCGCGCCGTACGGCGTTCAAAGTGCTCGATATCGAATGGCGCATCGAGGCGCCGCAGCGCGTTGCCGCGGGCATAGTACGCAAAGGCGTCGGCGTACTGGTCGCGCTGTTCAAAAGCCTTGCCTAGCGCGAAATACAGCGGCGCCGCAGTCGAGCGCTCAGCCTCATCGTTCGTGAGCAGGTGTTGCATGGCCGAGATCTCGGCATCGCTGAATGAGTAATTCTTGAGGTCGGCAAGGCTCCAGTAGGCATCCGCCATCGCCGGATCCATGGCGAGCGCCGCCTTATAGGCGGCCTCGCTCTCGTCGCGCCGGCCGAGCGTCTTGTAAATGTGGCCGATGGACATTCGCAGCCGAACTTCTTCCGGCTGCAGCCGCGCCGCCTGCTCGTAGGCTTCGAGGGCCTCTTCTTGGCGCAAGAGCCGCGTCGACACGGAGGCGGACGTGATCCAGTTCTGCGGGTTTTCAGGCTCAATCTTGATCAGACGGCGCGCAGCCGCGTCCGCCTCCTCGAGGCGTCCGAGCGCCGCGAGCGCCTGCCCGAGTCCTCGCCATGCGAGAGGATGGTGTGCCGACTGTTTCAGGGCATGACGCAGCAGCCGCTCGGCATCGTTTCCCTTGTCAGCCGAGAGAGAGAGCGCCGCAAGACCGCACAACGCCGCCAAGTGACTCGCATCTTCCTGCAGGATTCCGCGAAAGATCCGCTCGGATGTCTTCCGTTCGCCGGCCACAAGGGCAGCCGTTGCTTCATCAACGCGCGCTCGCTGGGGGTCGGTGAGCCGCGCGCGCTCGAAGGCAAGGCGCGCGTCCGCATACTGCTCGAGGTCGACAAGCGCATCCCCGTAAGCAAGCCACGCAAGATGGTGATGCGGGATCTTCTCCAGTACCCGCCGCACTTCCTCGCGTGCGCGCGCCGCACGTCCGTCGCTCCGGTAAGCACGCGCCAAATCCACCCGCGCATGTGCAAAATCCGGGACCCGGGTGAGCAACTCTTCCAGCGTCGCGATGCTCTCGGGGATTTTGGCTTGCTGTAGTAAGGCAGCGCCTATGAGCCAAAGGCTATTCGCCTCTCCAGGGTACTGTGCTTCGAGCGCGCGCAGCGAGCGCTCGGCGGTGGCGGCGCGGCCGGCGCGCAGCGCCGCGTGCGCTTGGCGGAGGCTCGCCTCGAAGGTTGCTGGTGGTCTCGGCGAAATCATGGTTTCACGCGGCCGGCGCTGGTGCAGGCGCAGTACAGACACAGGCTGCAGTTTAGCACCGAAAGGATTCTCGGCGCACTCGACCGGCGATCTGTATTGAACGATCGATCAGCGCCGTTCCGCAAATCCATTGACGCGGGCCGGCGTCTCAAGGGATGATCCGGCGGTAGTTCGCGCGAAAGTGACCGGGCTTCGGACAATAAGACACGGGGATCCTATGAGCGCAATCATCAAGCATCGTGCGGGCGCCTCGTTGCGCGCGGTGCAGAGCGCCGGCCGGTTGCCCGCGCGTTCCAAGCTCAGCCTTGCCGTCGCCGCCGCGCTGTATGGCGCCACCGCGGTGTACGGCATTCCGGCCTTTGCCGCCGCCGGCGCCGCGGGAGGCGCGTCGGACACGCTCGAAGAAATCACCGTGACCGCGCGCAAGCGCACGGAAAATCTGCAGGACGTGCCGCAGAGCATCGATGTATACACAGCCAGGGACCTGCAGAATCTGTCGATCTCACGGTTCGAGGACTACGCAACCAAGACCCCGTCGGTATCCTTCATCAGCATCGGGCCCGGCACGCAACAATTCTTCATGCGCGGCGTATCCGACGGCAGCAATCCCAATGTCACGAACACTTCATCGACCGGCTTCTTTCTCGACGATTTGTCGATGAGCTACTACGGCAGCATTCCCGACTTGCATTCCTATGACATGGAACGAATCGAGGTCCTGAACGGGCCGCAGGGCACCCTGTTCGGTGCCGGTGCGATGTCCGGCGCCATCCGATTGATCACCAACAAGCCCGATCCGAACGCCTTCAGCGCCGGCATCGACGTGGATGGAGGTCAAATCGACCGCGGCGGCGGCCATCGCGGCGGCATCAATAGCACCTACGAGGGATTCGTCAATCTGCCCATCATCGAGGGCAAGACGGCAATCCGGTTGTCCGCCTTCGCCGTCCACGACGGCGGCTTCATCGACAACCTGCTCACCACGCGCACGTGGGTGAGCGGGATCACCTCCACGAACGCGGCCTGGGCCCGCAACAACTACAACACTCAGAACATGGACGGCGGCCGCGCCGCCGTCAAACAGGTGTTCAACGACGATTGGTACCTGCTGCTGACGTACAACTATCAAAGTCAGCGCCATGTCGGCGCCTGGGATCAGGATACGCAGAAGTACGGCGAGCGCAAAGTGTCGCGCTTCGGGCCGGAGAGCGGCGACAACTACGTGAGGACGCTGGACCTGCATGTCGAGGGCGACGTCGGCATCGGCGACCTGGTCTATGCCGGCACTTACTGGTCGCAACCCAGCAAGTCGGTCATCGAATACTCCGAGTACGTACAGTACTCGACGGTCCAGCCCTTCACCGCGGCCAATCTTCAGAGCTTTGCCTGCCTTACCGGTCCGACCATTCAAGGGGGCACGGACGCGTACAGCGGCTGCAACGTGCCCACCCAGTACTATATCTACGACACGCAATCGGACCGCATGTCGAACGAACTGCGCCTGCAGTCGAAGCAGGGCGGCCGGATCCACTGGCTCACCGGTCTGTACTGGGAAAAGACCAGGCAAAAGTATTCGAATTTCTACGCCATGCCGGGAATTCAGCCGAACGGCGAGGCTTATCAGAGTGAGCTCACGGCTTACAACAGTTACTACTATCCCGCGCAGGCATCGCCGCTGCCCGAAGAGTGGTACAGCTACAGATCGCGCTTCGACTACTTGCAGACCGCAGAGTTCGCGGACCTGACGTTTGACTTCTCGGATCGATGGAGCGCCGAAGTCGGAGTTCAATACTTCAAGTCCAGCTTCTCCGGCAGCAGCGAGTGGGCAGGCTACTTCTGGGACCCCAAGGTACCGAGCAGATACACCGGCGCGTCCCACAAGATAAACAGCAAGGCTGGCGTGAATTTCAAGGTCAGCAAGAACCTGCTTCTGTACGGCATCTTCAGCCAGGGCTTCCGCGACGGCGGCATCAACTCGTCGCTGGGGCCCTCCTGTTACAACAATGGCGCACCGCTCTATTACAAGCCGGACACCTTGAACAATTTCGAGGTGGGTTGGAAGTCGACGCTGCTGAACGGCCGTATGACCTGGAACGGGGCGTTTTACTACATGCCGTGGAAGGGCTACCAGGCCCCGGTCTTCGATCTCGCGATATGCCCAAGCCAATACAACGCCAACTTGGGCGATGCGCACATCTACGGCGCCGAGTCGAACGTCGACTACAAGGTGTTGGACGGCTTAAGCGTACAGGTGTCGGGCAGCTACAATGATTCGCACCTGGTCACGAATACTTATTACAACGCGAATTATGTTGTCAATCCCGGCGAGCGGCTGCCCTATGTGCCGTACTTCAGCTATAGCGCCAATGCGCGTTACGAGAAACCATTGGGACCAGCCATCAAAGGCTTCGTGCAATACGATATCGCGCACAAGGGCGACATGTGGAGCGATTTGCGCGTCGTGGATCGGCACGGGTTCGGGCGCTCGCTGCAACCGGCCTACAATATCTCGAACCTGCGATTCGGCATACAAGCTCCCAACGATCACTGGAGCGCCGAAGCCTACATCAGCAATCTTCTGAACAAGGATGCGGTGGTCTTTACCAACACCGGCAACTATGACCATCGCCAGACGACCAACGAGCCGCGCGTGTTCGGACTGCGGCTTTCGTACCGCTACGGAAAGAAGGAATGAATCGCGGCGGGTGGTTGATTGACGCTCCCACATTCCCGACGAGGACTAGTATGAAAGTACTGCCGATGTTTTGCGCAAGCCTCTTGCTGTCGCTCTGCGCTTCCCGGCTGCTCGCCGCGGATGGGAAAGCCGTTCGCCGAACACTGACGGCGGATGATTTCTACCGCGTTCAGGACGTGGGCGACCCCCAGGTGTCGCCCGACGGTCGCTGGGTCGCCTATGTGGTGACCACCAACGATCGCGAAGCCGACGAGGCGCGCGGCGCGATCTGGATGGTGAGCTGGGACGGGAAGGAGCGGGTCGCGCTGACGGCCGCGGCGGATGGGATCGGCAAGCCGCGGTGGAGTCCGGACGGACGCTATCTCGCGTTCGTGTCCGCGCCTTCCGGATCCGACAAGGTGCAGATCATGCTGTTGGACCGCCGCGGCGGCGACGCCCGGCCGCTAACGAGCGTCAGCGGCGATATCGGCGAGTACGCTTGGTCGCCGGATGGCAAACGCATTGCCTTTACCATGAAGCAGAGCGACTCAGGGTCGGCGCCCAAGCCCATTGTGATCGAGACGGTGCACTTCAAACAGGATGAGGACGGATATCTCGGCGCCGGGCGCGCACGACACTTGTACTTGCTCGATGTCGACGACAAACACACCGAACAACTGACCGCCGACTCCGGATTCAACGACGATCTGCCCACCTGGGCTCCCGACAGCCGGCGGATCGCGTTCGTTCGAACGCGCGAACAAGCGACGGCTCAAGACGGGCGCGAGGACATTGCCGTGGTCGAGCCCGTGGCGGGCGCGGTTCCGCGCACCCTCGTGCGTCCCTTCGCGCCGAATGCACAGAAGCTCGCGTGGAGTCCGGATGGCACGCTGATCGCCTATCTGCAGGGCCTCGAGCCTAAGTTCTTCGCGTACATGCAGGACCGTCTCGCCGTGGTGCCGGCCGGCGGCGGTGCGCCGCGTGCGCTCTCCGACAAGCTCGATCGAGCAGTGACGTCGTTCGCCTTTGCCGCAGACTCGGCGTCGATGCTGATCTCGGTGGAGGACGATGGCCGGGCATACCCCGCGCGCGTCGATCTGCGGAGCGGAGCGATCGCCCGCGAGTCCGCTGCCGGGGCGTTTGTCGTCTCAGCGCTGTCTTCGGCTGCGGGTCATACGGCGCTGCTCGAATCCGACGACGGCGCCCTGGCCGAAGTGTATGCGCTCGAAGCCGGCAAGCTGCGCAAGCTCAGCGCGCACAACGACGCGCTTCTTGCGGAGTTGCAGCTCGGCGCGGTCGAGGACATCCGCTTCAAGAGCAAGGACGGCACCGAGATTCATGGGTTTATCGTCAAGCCACCGTCCTTCGTCCCCGGCCGCAAGTACCCCACCCTGTTGTGGATCCATGGCGGACCAAATGGCGGCGACGAACACTGCTTGGTTCTGGATGGCTATCAATTCGAGCCGCAGATGTTTGCGGCCAGGGGATTCGTCGTTTTGCGCGTCAACTATCGCGGCGGCAGCGGGCGCGGCCTGGCCTTCGCGAAAGTCATAGTCGCCGATTGGGGCCACAAGGAGGTCGAGGATCTCTTGGCCGGCGTCGATCATCTGGTCGCGACCGGCGTGGCGGACGCGAATCGGCTCGCGGTGGGCGGGTGGAGCTACGGCGGCATATTGACCGATTACACCATCGCCTCCGACCGGCGCTTCAAGGTCGCGATCAGCGGAGCCGGCAGCGGCAATCAGCTTTCGACGTATGGGACCGATGAATACGTGCTCCAGTACAACAATGAGCTGGGCCCGCCGTGGAGCAACACGGCGCTGTGGCTCAAGGTGTCCTATCCCTTCTTTCATGCCGACCGCATTCGTACCCCGACGCTGTTCATGGGTGGAGAGAAGGACTTCAATGTCCCGATCAGCGGTGGTGAGCAGATGTATCAGGCCTTACGGACTTTGGGGGTGCCCACGCAGCTCATCGTCTACCCCGGTCAGCATCACGTCTTCACGCGGCCCAGCTTCGTCAAGGATCTTGCCGAGCGCATGTCGGCCTGGGTCGACCGCTATCTCCCGCCGGCACTATAGGTCACGGAGCGGGGGTTTGAGCGACCACCTT
>Ga0073928_10005610_pt1 | contig 17440 bp, 14 predicted proteins | sample PaiPotPPA55metaG_FD_76969 | JGI IMG/M metagenome (GOLD analysis project Ga0073928, IMG submission 76969) | Iron sulfur acid spring bacterial and archeal communities from Banff, Canada, to study Microbial Dark Matter (Phase II) - Paint Pots PPA... ... | reverse complement strand
GGCTAACGGCGCTCGACTCATCTCAGAAATCAGCGCCCGTTCTTCATGTAAATCTAACGGTTCATCGATCGCCCACCGGCCGGGCTGTCCTGGTCCGCCGTTGGACCGGCGGAGGCGCTCCTCGAAGACCTCCGCATTTCGTTGTATGTGAATGTTGCCAGGATCCAACTCCGTCGCCGCTCGGAACCATGCGCGTACGACGTCCGGCGGCTGCCGAGTCTCGGCCGCAATAATTGCGGCCCATTCGGAGGCCAATGCCAAGGCTCGCCGGTCAACAGTAATCCGACGTATCAAATCGATGATCGTGGAAGCCTGCTGATAACGCCCGGCTCTCATAGCCTCCAGCCCAACCGCCACATAGGCCACCAATGCTTTTGTGCCCAACGCGATCGCACGCTGAAAATCCGCTAGTGCCGCAACAGGATTCCGGCTCAACCTCGCGACCGCTCTTCCGATCAGCGCCGCGTCATTATTCGGCTCTGCCTCTACCGCGCGGTCGTACGCGTGCAGAGCTTCATCAGAACGACCAAGGGCGTCGAGAGCTAAGCCGAGTGTGATGAAGGCATGCGCCTGAACGGCGGGCAGAATCGGCCCATTCTTTGGCTGCTGTCCAAGGGTACCTTTCAAAACCGAGACGATTTTTTCATAAACCGGACGCGACTCGGGCTCGGCCATTCGTCGGGTAGATTGGAACACGATTCCGGCGGCCAATGATTTCACCGCGAATGTCTCGTGCTCCGTTTCCAGATCATGCTGCGCGAGGCGCAACGCCTCCTCGGGGTCGACGCGGCGCACGAGATCGAGTTCGAAATAGTGAAAACTTCGATTCAGCTGAGCGGCGTATCGCATGAACTCCGCAGCTGTCTCAAGATGGCCAAGCTCCTCGTACGCTCGTCCCCGGAAGTATGCGATCTGCGCGGGTTCCAGAATGCGGACGGCGTTTTGGCGAAGCACAGTTAGCATCGCACCCCACTTGGCCGACTGCCATGCTTTCCCGAGCGCGTTTCTGAGTTCGTCCGGCGACCATCGCTGCCAGTCACGCGCGGGAACTTCTTTGCCTTGCAGCACATAAAGATCAGCGGAAAGGCCATCGAGCTGCGCCATCTCTTCTGCGCTAAGGGCTCTCGCGGGCAGTTCCATCTGCTCGCGCAGCGCATCCGCATCAGCAGAATCCCCTTGACCCTCCGCAATTAACCGATGCACTTTGCGTAGAAGACGCTCGTACGCTCGGTAGTCGGGATTGCCCGCAAATTTAACCATGTCCTCAGCTTTCGTCCACGATCCAGTGCTCACGGGTTGAAATAACCGCATCGACGTACTGCTGCAACATCATTGTAGTAGCCGGTTCGACGAATCCATGCCTCTGCGGGTCACCAGGATCCGGTCTCAAAATGAGATGCTCGGCGACAGAACCTTTCTCGAACTTGCCCGTGCCCATGGCCCAGACATGAAGGGAGTTGCTTCCGATCGCCCCGGGTTGAACTCCAGAATCATGCAGTCGTCGCGGAAGGAATCGGAGTGGAATTGTCGAAAGAGATGGGCTCACGGACATACCGCCGGTCTCGGGTTGCACCTGCCCCGGCTCATCGGGATGAATATCAACACCCGGTCGGACGCCCAGTGTGGACGCGCTCGCACCCAGCATCGGCCTGCCGCCGTCCCCTTTCATAGCGCGATAGGCTCGCGGCATCAGGAGAATCCGAAATCGGACTTTTCATTAAGCTGCATATCGAGCACCAAGTATGGTCCCCTAATTTCTATCCATGAGAGGAGTGGCTCACGCCAGCGTCCCCAATTCCATCTCGTGCAGCCCCTTGCCTGACGGCACCATCGGATAAACGTGCTCGTTGGGCTCGACCACGAAATCGACCACCACGGGGCCATTATGCTGGAGCATTGCTTCGATGGTCTTGGGGACGTCTTGCTTGCGGTCGCAACGGATGCCGCGGACGCCGTAGGACTCGGCCATTTTGGCGAAGTCGGGGTTTCGCATCGCCGACTGGCTGTACCGGTGCTGGTAGAACAGGTCCTGCCACTGCTTGACCATTCCCTGGAAGTCGTTGTTGAGGATGGCGACTTTGACCGGGATGTTGTACTCGGCCATGGTGGCCAGCTCGTAGCAGGTCATGAGGAAACTGGCGTCGCCATCGATGTCGATGACCAGTTTGCCGGGGGAGCCGAGCTGAGCGCCGATGGCGCTGGGCAGGCCGTAGCCCATCGTGCCCAACCCGCCGGAGGTGATCATCTGGCGCGGGTATCGCCAGCGGTAGAACTGAGCGGCCCACATCTGGTGCTGCCCGACGCCGGTGGTGATGATCGCCTCGCCGTTGGTCTGGCGGTGCAGCTCCTCGATGACGTACTGCGGCTTGGCCTTGCTCGAGTCATCGAGGTATTTGAAGGGGTATCGCTTCTTCCATGCCGCGACCTGGGCGAACCACTCCTTGCGATCGCGGTGCTCGAGGTGCTCGAGCATCAATTCGAGTCCGTGGCGGGCGTCGCCGATCACCGCCACGTCCACGTCGACGTTCTTGCTGATCGAGCTGGGGTCGATGTCGATGTGGATGATCTTGGCGTGCGGGGCGAAGGTGGCCAGGTTCCCGGTCACGCGGTCGTCGAACCGCGCGCCGACGGCGATCAGGCAGTCGCACTCTTGCACGGCGAAGTTGGCGTAGGCGCTGCCGTGCATGCCGAGCATGTAGAGGCTCCTGGCATCGTGTTCGTCATAGGCGCCCAGCCCCAGCAGCGTCGTCGTCACCGGCACATTTGCCTTGCTCGCCGCCTTCCGCAGGGCCTCGTGTGCCCCGGCGATGATCGCGCCGCCGCCGACGTAGAGGACCGGCTTCTCCGAGCGATTGATCAGCTCGGCGGCCTCCTGGGCCTGGCGGGCGTGCAACGCGTGCGTGAAAGCGTGCGTCCGCTTGTTCACCACGTGCTCGCGCGGCTCATCGTTCACTTCCTCGGGACACAGCGCGGTGGTCACGTCCTTGGGCAGATCGACCAACACCGGCCCCGGGCGGCCGCTCGTGGCAATCAGGAACGCCTCGTTCACGATCCGCGGCAACTCGCGGACGTCCTTCACCAGGTAGTTCCACTTCGTACACGGGCGAGTGATGCCGGTGACGTCGGCCTCCTGAAAGGCGTCATTGCCGATTACCTTGGTGGCGACCTGCCCGCTGAACACGAGGATGGGAACCGAGTCCATCAGCGCCGTCGCCAATGGCGTGACGGTATTGGTGGCGCCGGGACCGCTGGTGACGATGGCCACGCCCGGCTTGCCGGTCGCGCGGGCATACCCGTCGGCGCAGTGTCCCGAGCCCTGCTCGTGACGATTGAGGATGAACCTGGCGGGCGTCTTGTAAAGCTGGTCGAATACCGGGAGGATTGCTCCGCCGGGATACCCGAACATCACCTCGACCTTATGCTGCTGAATCAGCATCTCATGGAAGATCTGGGCGCCGGACTTCCCCTTGTACTTGGGTTTGGCTTCCTTCGCCGGGGCGGCGGTGAGTTTCGCTTCGCTCTGGAGGGTGGACATCGGTGTTCTCGCGGTAAAGCCAGCCACTGTACAGAGTTGCCGGCAGGGCTTCAATAAATACCTGATTGTTGGGAACGAAAAGATCGGCCGTACGATTCGGCAGGGCCGGCCACCCAGCCGGTTGTGAGATCTCAACTCCGCGATCCCAAAACCAGACAGGGACGGTGCCGGCCTATCGTACGACGACGGTAATTCGCGAAGATGGGAGAAGTCGCATCATGGGCAGCATATCGGCAACTCAGGCCGTTCCGATCACCCGCCATTCCCGCCGAACTTCCGGGGGGCGATGGGATGGGTCATCATAAAACTCGAAATCCTCCCCGTCAAGGCTGGGGGGGACGTAGCCCGGCTGCTTGCTCCGTTCCAGTTCCTTGTGATACGCCTGGAAAACGGTTTCCTCGATTTGCTGGCGGCAGTCGGCGTTGATCGGATGGGCGATGTCGGCGTGCAGCTTCAGTCGGTTCTGCCCGTTGCCGCTCCGGTGGTGCAGATATCGCTCTTCATTGAGCCGCTTTCCGCAGTTGTTGCAGTAGCGCGCCCGCAAGTGGTTTTTCTCCCCGCAGCCGGGGCAATGGTCGGAGAGCTTGCGCGAAGGCATGGCCAGGAAGAGCCCGTCGTTGCCGTCGATCAACTTGACGTCCCGGACCACGAAGATGTCGTCAAAGGTAAGCGAGCAGAACGCCTTGAGCCGGCTTCCCCGCCCGCCGCAGAGGTTAATTCGAACTTCCGTCAGATGCATGGTGCACCTCCCGGTGTTAGTCTCTCAATGATGTGTGCCCTCGAAGCGCCGGTTTGACAATTGCCCGCCAGACGTGCGGCCAGATCGGCCGGGGGCCCGTCGCTTGCCAGAGGAACACTTCCCTGTCGGTCGCAATCAAACCAACGTCACAACAGTACCACCAAACCGTTAGCGGCTTCCAACTTCGTCTTCCGTCACTATAGGCCGGCCCGACCATCACAGCGCATTCCGCGGGCCGCACGGATACTACGTATCTTCATTTACCTCGTTGAGGTCATCCTTGAAAATCGGCGCGACCTCCACGGCCGGCGCCCGCTCCTGCAAATCTCGCTCGATGCGCGCCGAAGCATCTTTGGCCTCCGGCTCGGCGTCGAACAGCGTGAACAGGCTGCTCCCGCTGCCGCTCATCCGCACGACACGCCCGAGCATTCGTTCGACTCTCTGGCGCAGCGCGCCCAGCGCTGGCGCGATCGCCCATGCCGCCGGCTCCAGATCATTGACGAGACGCGGCAGCAGTTCCTCACTTCCCAGGGCGGCCCACTCATACCAGTCGGGCTCCGCGGCCAAATCTTGCATCCGTCCCAGCCCCATCTGGTCGAACCGTCCATAAACGTCGGCGGTCGGCATCGAGAGCGGCGGCAACACCAACACCGCCCACCGCGCCCGCGGCCTGGGAACGGGCCTGACGATCTCGCCCCGGCCCGAGCAAACGCTGCTGGGACCGAAGAAGAAGAATGGCAAGTCGCTGCCAAAACGGGCGGCGAATGCCGAGAGGTCATCCGCCGCCCGGCCAGTGCTCCACAGCCGGTTCAGCGCCAGTAGGGCGCGGGCGGCATCGGAACTTCCTCCGCCCAAACCGGCACCCACCGGGATTCGCTTGTGCAGCGTCGCCCGGATGCCGCCTGCGTGACGCACCTGTCCCGGCCCTGCCGTGGCGCGCGCCCGTGACGAGGAAGGCGCTCCTCGTCCGGCGCCAGACTTCGGCGCATTAATTTCGGACTGCGCCACCTCCATCCAGGCACGCGCAATTTTCACGACGAGATTTCGCTCGTCGCACGGCAGGGCGGGCAGGTCGCATTGCAGCGCAACCGCCGCCGTCTCGTCCTCCTCTAACACCAGGCTGTCAAAGAGCCCGACGGTCGTCATCCACGACAGGAGCGGGTGAAACCCATCCTCCCGCCGCGGGCCGACCCGCAGATGAAGGTTGAGCTTGGCCGGGGCCATCACACGCACCGTCGCACTGTTGATGCGAGCAGCCGCGCTGTCAAGCGCCTGCCTGTCAAGCGCCTGCCTTGCGCCGAAATTGTCGACTCCGTCTCCGCTTCGTCGTTTCCTTCATACTGCCGAAATGCCCCGCCACGTGTCACGACATGAACAATGATCGGACTAGACGCCAAGATACGACTTGCACGCCACAGCGTCAATAAAATTTCGATCAGTTTTTTCCGGAATCAGGCCGCTACGTCCCACCCGACGGTGGGGCTGGCGACTCGCGATCACGCACCGCCTCTCACGCGGACGACCTTCCACTGCCTGTCGATCTGCAACATGGCGAAGTACCCCGGCCCGGGGGTCGGCTCGCCGTTGCGCCACACGCCGACGAACTGCACCCGCACGTCCCAGCCCGAGTGCGACGGGCTCGGATCGAAACCCAAGAACTGCGGCTGGGGCGCGTTGGCGTTCTTCGCCTGCTGTTCGAGGTAGGCCCGAGCGACCAGGACCGCCTTGGCCGCGTCCCCCGCCAACCCCGCCGCCTGTTCCGGCGACACCCCCACCGCCCACAACCCTTTCGCCTCCGCCGGCACCGTCGTCTCCCCCACCCGCTCGGAAATGCACCCCGCCGCAATCAGCAGCGCCGCCGTCGGCACGAACCACCGCGTCATCGGGGCATTGTACTCTGATGCGAATCGCGCCGTCGCCCTGTGCTCCCGGCGCACCGGGATCTGCGCTTCGCTGCGACTCCGTGCCTGCGTGCCCCCGGCGGGGAATGGAGCTGCGCTTCGCTCCGACTTCGTCCCTTCCGGCCGCGTCGACCCAAACCGCGCCGCCACGTCGGGCCGGCGGTCAAACGTGAACTGGCGTGAACAGGTTTCAATTGTTCGACACGCCCTTGCGAAGCTAAAATGCGCCGCATTTGTCGCATTGGACCTCATACATCTGGAAGGTAAGCTCCGGCCGATTCGGGATTTGCAAATCGGCGCCCGTTCGCAAAACGTGCGACAACCACCCGCGCGCCGCATGTCCCTCTTTCCCCTGGTGTCCGTGCCCCCGACTTCGTGCCTTCGTGCCTGCGTGCGTTCGTGCCTTTGGCTCCGTGCCCGAGTGCCTGCGTGCCTCCGTGCCTTGTCCCCTTGTCCCGGCTTTTCAAAGTGTTTATCGTATTATTGCGTGAGACATCGCCGCTCTTCCCCATGCCGCCGCGTTCATCGTTACGAGTTTCGAGTTGCTGGTTGCCAGCCCTCCTTGTGGAACAGCCGCATGCGGCCGTTCCCGCGGTTGAGCACGTGATATACCACCCCGCCCTTTGCGGCCCTCCCGACCCTCGGCATCCGCGGTACAATACATTCTGATCGACAAAGAGGCAAGAATTGAGAATGTCCCCTTTTCTTTGTCCCGAACAAGAGGCAAGAATTGAGAATGTCCCCTTTTCTTTGTCTGAGAATGTCCCCTTTTCTTTGTCTCATTGGGGACCGGCTCGGCCGCCTCGGGATCAACCCGGCCCGCGTCGAGCCGGTCCGGCGGCAGCCGCGACGCCAGTACCTTGAGTTGTTCAATCAGATCGACATCGCCCTGGACCCGTTCCCGTACAACGGCGAGACGACCACCTGCGACGGCCTGTGGATGGGCGTGCCGCACGTCGCGCTGGCGGGGGACCGCTGCGCTTCGCGTCGAACCACGAGCCACCTGTGCACCCTCGGGCTCGGTGAGCTGGTCGCGTCGTCGGATGAGGCGTACGTGCGGATCGCATTCGCGGTCGCTTCCGGCGAGCCGGGTTGACGGCTAAACTTGAAGCATGAAGCCTACTGCCCTGATCCTTCGCTCGGCGGGGACGAATTGCGATGGGGAGACGGCGTATGCGTTCGAGCTGGCCGGGGCGCTGGCCGAGAAGGTGCACATCAACCAATTGCTGCGCGATCCGCAATTGCTTGGGCGGTATCAGATGCTGGCGATCCCGGGCGGATTCAGTTACGGCGACGACATTGCGGCGGGGCGGATCCTCGCCAACCAGATCGCCCATCATCTGTCCGATGCGCTGCGCCAGTTCATCGAAGCGGGGCGGCCGGTCATTGGGATCTGCAACGGGTTTCAGGTGCTGGTGAAGACGGACTTGCTGCCGGGCCCTCTGGCCGGGCGGTCGGGGCAGAACTGCACGCTGACGAACAATGAGTGCGGCCGGTTCGTGGACCGCTGGGTGCGCCTGGCGGGCCGGGGTCGAAAGTGCGTCTGGACGGCCGGCGTCGAGGAGTTGGAGCTTCCCGTCGCCCACGGTGAAGGGAAGTTCGTCCCGGCCGATGAATCGGTTCGACGGGCGCTGTGGGAACAGGAGCAGGTGGCGCTGGTATACGTGACGGACGAGGGAACACCCGCCAACGCCCATTTCCCGGATAATCCCAACGGAAGCGTGGATGACATCGCGGGAATCTGCGACGCATCCGGCCTGGTGTTGGGCCTGATGCCGCACCCGGAACGGCATGTGGATGCCGTGCAGCACCCGGCTTGGACACGGACGCGGCCACTGCCCAGCGAAGGGGCCGGACTGCGGATCTTCCGCAATGCGGTGCAACACGTGGCCGAAGGCGTCGGGGCGGGGGTTTAGGCAACATCCGCTACGTCCACCCCGCGGTTATCATCTTCGCAACTTCGGTGACGAGGGATAGTTGTCCCCAGATTCCGCGTGGCTCACCTCGCGTTTGCGCCAAGGCAATTCACACACGCGGTCTTGGTCATAACTGCTGGTGCCACAGGAGCTTAACAATCACATCGGCATCGCCGACAAGGTCGCGGCAATTTCCTTATTCCTCAAGCCACTTGCGATCCTTTACACTGCTACAGCTTTCGGCGGCCGGCAGCCGAACTGATTATCAAACCGGCCAGACGTTCTGGCCGGGTCTGCGGGAAGAGAGGAAACGGAGACGGCAGGTCTCTTCCCACGGGCCAGCAACCGCAGCGGCCCGGGGCATTCGCCCGCCCCGCCAGCTTCCTGGGTGAAAGCTGTCGGGGGTCAGAGTTCTTGCGAAGGAGGCTCGACATGTTGCGGAAAGGACTTGTGGTACTGGCTTTGTTCCTGCTGCCCTCGGCGGCCAACGCGCAGTTGCGCGGGCCTTGGGAGCTGGAGCTGAGCGGCAGCGGGGCCAACGGGCCGAAATTCAACGGATTCACCGGCGCGCTGAATCTCGGGATCGGGTACTTCTTCAACGAGAACTGGGAGGTCGGCTACCGTCAGACCCTGACCTACACCGACGTGGGGGTGCCCAAGACGTTAAACGGGTCGAGCCGCGTCGCGGTTGACTTCCACGTTCCGCTGGGCGACCAGAACCAGTTTGTGCCGTTCGGTGGGGCGAACCTGGGATATGTCTACGGCGATTCCGTGCGCGACACCTGGGAACTGGCCCCGGAAGGCGGAATTAAGTGGTTCGTCGGCCCGGACGCGTTCCTCTTCGGAATGATCGAATATCAGTTCTTCTTCCGTTCCGGCAGCGGCATCAGCCACGGGTTCAAGAACGGTGAATTCGTGTACACGGTCGGTGTCGGCTTCCGTTTCTAAGGCTTTGCAGGATTGAGGACTGAGTAAGATCATTTACTCAGTCCTCGGTCCTTTGCCGGCTGAGCTTGGCGAATTCCTCGAGATGGTCGTAGTTGTTCTGCCAGGTCGTGTACATATACCCGACGACGCCCTTCACCCTTGCTGCCGAGCGCAGCCAGTCCTTCCACTGCGAGAGGTCATTGTCATAGTAGCCGCAAATGACCTGGCGGTTGCCGCGATCGGCGAAGATCTTCAATGACTGATCGCGCTTGCCATAGTTCCAATTCATGACGATGACGTGTTGGTCCAGTCCTTCCCATGAGCCCAGCCAGGCGCCATTGACCAGGTAATATGGCCCCTTCACCGCGTTGTGGTATGGGTCGAACATGTCGTTCCAGACATACGCCTGCTGCGGGCCGACGAGGCGAGTGCATTCCCGCAAGCTTTCCGCGAGCATTTGGCCCGGCGTTTCACGCCGCTCCTGACAAGATTGGTCCCAGTTGCAGCAGCGGAACTCGTCGAAGGACATCATGTAGCCATTCGCGCCCCACAGTTGCTTCATCCGGCGTGACTGGTCGGCCAGCAGGTCTTTGAACTTGGGGTCGGAGATGCAGCCGGCCACTTGGCCGTCATAGACGATCGGCGGGTAGTACCATGAGACCCGCAGCCTCGTGCCCTCCGGCAGGTTGGTCTTGATCGGCGGGGGATCGTGCCAGGCCTCATATTCGCCGGCATACGGCACGTTGCCCATCCGCGGGTCCTCAATTCGCTGGTAGTCCTTCTGCTCGACGTACTGCTTCCCATCCTCCGCTTTCACGACGCACGGCGTGCCGGAGCGGCGCAGCACGTTCAACAGCCCCACTTCCTCTATCCTCCAGTCTTTCCACTGCAGCGTCCCTTTGGCCGCGCCCCAGTCGCCGAAGTAGAGCAGCACCTCATTGTTGTCCAATGAGTCAAAGACGATGTCGTACCGGAGCCAGTCTTGGGTGCGTTTGACGTGGATGCTCTGATAATTGAGCGTCCGCCCGCCGGCCAGCGGCACGATCTGGGGATCGCCGGTGTAGTTGCGCGTCTGGATCTGAACCGAGACGTGATAGCCGCGGAATTCAGGCACCATGAGCTTGTAGACGAGCCGGGCGTTCTCCGGATTGTCGCGAACGGTGGCGACGCCGGCCTCAACCCGCACGACGTCGTCCTTGAACGCCAGCTTGTTCAGCTCGACCCTGACATCGGGCTGGCAGCGAGCTTCGCCGCCATGAACCACGAACGGCGTATCCTTCACCGGCAGCCCCTCGGCTAAATTGGGGTCTTGGGACAGGACGTCGTTGGAATACCCGATCGGGAATTCGGCGGGGACGATCTCGATGTGGAGCTCCCTGGCAATCTGCTTCACTCGCACACAATTGTCGAAGTAATCGCGGGGAAGCTCGCGAAGCCGGGAGAATTTGGAGTCGGCCAGCAATACCTTCGTGTACCCATCCGCGGCGGCGCGCCGCCAGAGCTGCTCGAGCCTGTCCACGTTGTCCTTCGGGAGCAGGTTGGTCGGATAGTAGAGCCAGAGCGCGGGCCTCTCGTCCGCGCGGACTAAGGCGCAGGACATGAAAAACACGATCGCTAAAGTCACGATTCCGCACTTGGTCATCACGTCCTCGTTTCAAGAAACATCCACCGCGGAGAGGGCTCCCTCTCACGTTCAGGGGTCTGTCACTCGAAGGTGTCGCGCTTGACGCGACAGCCCCGCTATCCGCGAGGGCATCTCGCGTAGTTCTGAAGGCCCAACATATGGGCGAAGGAATTCGGGGAGATCGGATCGCCCGCCGCGCTGATAATCGCGCCATAGGCTCTGGGCCGCGACAAGCGGCTCCGAGCCGGTTTGCTCGAGCAGGAACTGGAACAGCAGCTCCGCCAGTCGTTGCAGCGCGATGCCGTGCTGACGGCCCACGCGCTGAAAGATCCAGTCGCTGAGGGAGAGGAAGCTCCAGAACGGCGAGCGGCCGCCGGCCCAGACCATCGGCGCCGTCTCGACGAAGTTTCCGCTGTTGGCGATCAAGTCCCAGTAGCGCGAGAACCGCCGGAGGCGTTGCATGAGGCCGAAGTCGATCTGCCCGGTTTGGAGGACCTCGTAAGGGGCGTGTGGGCTGTAGACCATGCCCCACTGGGCGTCGTGCCGGACGATCGGCGTGCCTCGCAGGCGCTTGAGCATCCCGACCTGGATTTCCTGGGGACCCAATGCGACCAGGCGATCGAAGCCCGCGGCGAAGCTCTGGACATCTTCGCCGGGCAGGCCGACGATCAGGTCGGCGTGCACGTGCACGCCGGTCTGCTCGCGCAGAAACCGCAGATTGTCCGCCAGCCTCGCGTTGTCCTGACGCCGGATGATCCGCGCCGCCACCTCCTCGTTGAACGTCTGAATCCCCACCTCGAATTGAAGCGCGCCCGCCGGGAACTGACGGATCAGCTCGCGCAGCGCCGCGGGCAAGCGGTCGGGGATCATTTCGAAGTGCAGGAACAATCCCGGGCGATAGCGCTCGTGGAAGAACCGGAGGATCGCCCCGCTGATGTTCAGGTTGAGGTTGAAGGTGCGGTCGACGAACTTGAAGTGCCGCACGCCGCGGTCCAGCAGCTTCTGCATCTCGTGCAGGAACGGCCCCAGCGGCACGTTCCGCACCGGCACGTCCAGCGACGACAGGCAGAACTCGCACGTGAATGGGCATCCGCGCGAGGCCTCGACATAAATCACCCGATGCGCCACGTCCTGGGCATCGTACAGCTCGTACGGCAGCGCCAGCCGATCCATCTGCGGAAGTGGGGCAGGGATGAGCGTCGTCCGCGGCGGCGTCCCGCCCAGGAGTTGCCGGCACAGTTCCGCGAACGCCAAATCCGCCTCGCCCGCGATCACGTAGTCAGCCAACTGACAGATCTCCTGGCGGTCCGTCTCGTGCGAAACTTCGGGCCCGCCCAGCACGACAAGCACATCCGGCCTGACTCGCTTGAGATCGGCCACCAACTGCAGCGATTGCTCGGCGTTCCAGATGTACACGCCCACGCCGACGATTCTCGGCGCCTGGGCGAGGACCACCTCCAGCGCATCCACCGGCCGCTGGTTGATGTCAAATTCGAGTATGGACGCTCGCTCGCTCAGCTCCCCGAGATTTGCCAGCAGATACCGCAAGCCGAACGAGGCGTGGGCGTATCGGGCATTGAACGTCACCAGCACGATATCGGGCACGCCATTAGTCTAGGCTCTCTCGGGCCGGAGCGCCTCCACCCTACCCGCCGCACCACGAGCGCCACATCTGCCGGTAGGCGGATTCGAGGTTTCGCGCAAAGCCGCGGTGGTCCATTAGCGGCGAGGCGCGAAGCCGCTCTCGCATGGACAGGCGAAGCGCCCGCAGACGATCCCGGTCGCCTGCCAAATCGACCGCAGCACGGACGAACGCCTCGGGCGTATCCGTCGCCAACTCGGGAAGATTGGCGGCGCGGAGGATGCTCCGCCCGGCCCGCGAGACGCTCGTGCCGCCGGCGAGGCTCACGCACGGGACGCCCTGCCATAGCCCGTCGCAGGTCGTCGTGATTCCATTGAATGGAAATGTGTCTAACGCGATGTCGATCTGGTTGAACCGCTCCAGATACTCCCGGCTCGTGGCGGTCTTGCCGAGGATGTCGACGCGATCAACAGGCAGGCCCATTTGCGAGAGCTGTTGTGGCACAGCCGCCCTCGGCTGTGTTCCGCCGTCAGGCGGAAATCCATCGGTTGACTTCGACCTGCGGTCGAACACAGCCGAGGGCGGCTGTGCCACATTGCACTCCGCCGAGGGCGACTCTGCCACACTCAGCAGCAGTCTCGATCCCGGCACCGCCTCCATCACCCGCGCCCACAACTTCGCGCACGGCTCACTCACCTTCACGATCTTGTTCAATGAGCCGAACGTGACGTACCCGTTCTTCAGGGCCGGCGGCTCGACCACGTCCGGCGCGTCGTCGTCGGCCGTGTAACACCAGCAGGAATGCGGCAGGCGAACGAGTTGCTCGGTGTGATACTTCTCCGTCATCCCCGGCGGGTTCTGGTGCTCATCGGTGATCCGGTAATCCATCGTGGCAAGTCCAGTCGTGTTGAAGTAACCCACCATGTTCACCTGAACCGGCGCTGGCTTGCGGGCAAAGAGCGTCAGTCGGTTGGCCGCGGCATGGCCGCGCAGGTCCACCAGAATGTCGATGCGGTGCCCTCGGATCAGCGCTTCCAATTCCGCGTCCTTGAGCTTCCGAGTTTCGTGTCAATGGTCCACGATGCTCTTGATTCTGTTGGTCACTTCGTCCGGCTTCTCCGCATCGCTATAGCAGAACAGCTCGAATCCCGGCGCGCCGGGATCGTGGTGATCGAAAGCCGCGGTGATGAACTTCGTGACCGTATGCTCGCGCAAGTCCGGAGAGACGTAGCCGACCCGCAGCTTGCGGTCCGGGTCGCGGTCGTTCTCATGTACCTTAATCTGATGGCGAACCGGCTCACAGAACAATCGCCCCCACTCGATATGTTCATGAAACAGCGCCTCCGAGTCATAAGCGGGCGAGTAGTGGAGCGTATAGAGCATGCCGCTGCGGGCGTCGGGCAGGCGGGGGTGCAGCTCGATCAGCTTTTGATACGTCGCAATCACCTGATCGGTCTCCCCAAGGTCGACCAGCGCCGCCGCCAGGCCGTCGAGGGCGCCGAAGTAACCGGGCCGCAGATCGAGGGCCATGCGGTACTCGCGTACCGCCTCCAACACCCGGCCGACGGCGCGGAGCACGTCAGCCAAGTTGCGGTGGGCCTCGGGATAGTTGGGACGCAGCCGCAGCGCCCGCGCGAACGCCGCCCCCGCTTGGCGGATGCGCCCCTGGCGTTTCAACGAGGCGCCAAGGTTGTTCCACGCCTCAGGAAGGTCTGGGCGCAAGTCCAACGCGGCCCGGGCGGAGCATTCGGCCTCCGCGTCACGACCGCACGCCCCAAGTGCCGCGGCCAAGTCGCTGTGGATAAGTGGTTCTGAGGGCGCGACGTTGGCCGCCCGGCGCAGCAGGCACACGGCTTCCTCATCGCGGCCGCGTTGTACGGCAACCCGCCCGAGGAGCCGCAGTGCGGCCGGATGCTCCGGACGCCGGCCCAGCACCAGCCGCGCCTGCGCTTCGGCCTCGTCGAACCGGCCCATCCGTTGAAGCCGAACCGCCTCGCGGAGTTCGGCCGTCTCCGAGTCCCGTCGGTCCATGTGCCAACCTCCGCTTTTGCCAGCCCTGTCGGACCAAGGGCGGGAAGCGCGCCGCTTCCCCCCCGCCCGTATGAGCTCGTCGCGGCTCAAGTCGCTGGCGCGCCGCGCGAGCGGTGGCGGCGGTAGGCGAGGGTCAGCACGGAATCGAGCGGGCCGGCGGTGTCGCTCCCGCCAGTCGCGCTATCGGCGGCGTTCACCGCCATCGGGCCCGGCCCCTGGTTCACCACGATCTGGTTGCTCGACAAATATCGCGCCAGCCCTATGTAACCGCCGCTGGACGTCGACCCCGACTGTCCCACCGCCACGATTGTTCCATCACTATCGACCAGCACGGCCTTCGCCACGTCGTACCCGTTGTTGAACGAGCTGTTGGAGAAATCGGTGGCGATCTTGCCGCTGGACCCGAACGTGCTGTCCGCGGTCCCGTTGGTGTTCAGCCGCACCATTGCAAAGTCATTGCTGGTGCCGCTGAAGGGGGAGTATCCCGAAGTGGTGCCGGCCAGGACGATCTTCTGGTCGGAGGACTGGACGGCCACGCCGTAATCCGCCGAGGAGGTGGCGCCGACGCCAACCGTCACGGCCCCGGAGGTGTTGAAGGTGGTGTCGAGGGCGCCATTGTGGTTCAGGACAACCACGCCCATCTGGCTGTTGTCGACCCCGCCGCCCACCACGCGATCGTTGGTCGTGTCGACGGCCAGCGAGTAGTCTGCGTCCTGGTCTCCGTTGGGGGCGCAAAAGTTGAAGGTCTGCTTGCCGGTGGTGTTGAAGCCGGGGTCCAGGGAGCCGTCGCTCACCTTGAGCGCCGCGAAGGCAAAGTCGACGTGGCTGCACCCCGAGACGCAGGCCGAGCCGCCCAGGATGATGTCGTCATCGTTGGAGTTGGAGCCGATGAAACTGGCCTCAACCCCCGCGTAGGCGACCGCGTTGCCGCTGAACGAAACCGTCTTCTTTCCATTGGTCCCGAAGCTGTTGTCGGTCGCGCCGGCACTGGTGAGCCGAAAGGCCTGGAAGTTAGTCGTGGTGCTGTTGTCCTTTCCGATCAGCACGATCTTCCCATCGCTCTCGATTACCATCGCGGAGCATGTGCCGGAGGCGGCGCCGACGACCTGACCCATGCTCCCGAAATTTGTGTCATAGTTCCCATTCGATGGGCTGATTGCAGCTACGGACAACCCGGTGTGAGAGGTTCCCGCTACGATGATGTCGCCCGCCGAGGAATCGTATCCAATACCCGCAGGCGTGTCGTTGAAAGAGTCAAAGCTGATTACCTTGGTCCCGTTGGTGCCGAAACCGTCGGTCGTGTCGACGGAACCATTGGAATTGAATTCGGTGACGGCCAACTCATTGGTGCCGCCGTTGTTATACGTGGCGAGCACAAAGATGTGGCCCTGCCCGTCGATGTACATCCCGACGCCGTTGTTGGTGCCGGTGGCTCCATTGGACTTGGCCACGGTCTTGCCACTGTAAGTTGGGCTGATGCCGAAGTTGATGTCCAGCGAAAGCGGCGCGGTGAACGCACTGCCGCCGGAGGGCGTCACGGTGGCGGTGGGAGAGTAAGTACCCACCGTACCGTACGTGTGCTGCGCCGACTGCGGGTCGGCAGGGCTGTTCACGGTCGTGGTGTTGGTGCCGTCCCAGTTGAACACGTCCGAACTGGCGGAGACGCTTCCGGTGGTATCGACATAGGCGGTGTATTGCTGAGTGGTCGTGATGGGGCCGGGGGCAGCGCCGAGGGAAGCGGAGAAACTCAGGTAGTCGCGCCGCTCGACCTCTTCCACAACCGGCAGACATGCCGCCCGCAATCTGCGGCCGGTGTCCAAGGGCCGCGCCTTGAACCAACCGATCTTTCCGATCTTCTTGAGCCATGATCGCATGACAGGACTCCTTTCTGGAGGCGGTGGGCCGAGGGTGCACTGTCCCCCAGGGACCACCGCGTTCTCGTTTTACCTTGATTTCAAAGCTCCTCGTCAGTGATTCGCCGGGCGGCGTAATAACGAGATGCTGCGTGTCGCCCGACGCGGTACCGACTCCTTCCCGCGCACTTTCCCGCCTCGATTTTCAAGACCGCGGCTTATTGCCACACCTCCTGCCTGATCAACAGGCCATTCGGCGCCGTCTGTCGTCCTTCACCGCCGTGCGCCCTCTATCACTGCCCGTTCTCGTCTTGGTTCGGGTCTAGGGCTGTATAATATTGGGAACGGCGACGATCGGCCGTCGCATCGCCAGTGGGCGCAAATGCTTGTGGATTAAAGCGCTCCGCGTGACCGTCGGCGAAGCCTTCGTTGCACTCGCCAGTGTGCCGTGGGGTTAACAGGTTAACCTGTTGGGGCGCGGGTGGGGGCATGCCGGTGCCCACGATCGGGTCATAGCAGCACCACCGGGGGCGCTCCAGTTCAAGAACCAATAGCTTATGCTCGCCATGGCGAATGCGCGACATCCGCAGGCCGCTGTAAGCGGCAACGCGACTGCCGTTGGCGGTCGGCAGGACGCTGACCGCGCCCCCTTGCAGCCGCCGGTTCAGACAGTAGCTGAAATTGCGCCCCGTTATCGTCGAGTCCAAGTTGCCGTTGAGGCCATCGTTGGTGCCGACCTGTCTATCCGGCCCATCGGACGGACAGTTAAAGGCGTCGTACCTGGCCTGCCGCCCAATCGCTATGTATGGGAGCAAGGTTCCGACCTCGTAATTCAGCATCCCCGGCCCGGTGCTCTGTAATGCGAAATAATATCCTCGGTCGCTGACCGCTGACCCGGCCGGAATAGGCAAACGCCCCTTGTTCGAATCCGCATACATGATGATGCCAAAAAGGATCTGCCGGATGTTACTGGCACACTTGATGGCCCGCGCTTGCTCCCTGGCCCTGCTCAGGGCGGGCAGCAGAATGCCGACCAGAAGCCCGATGATGCCAATCACCACCAGAAGCTCGGCGAGGGTGAAGGCCGCGACGGGCCGCCGTCCCTCGCCCCGGCTTTGTCCAACCCCACTTGTTCGTCGGCCGTTCATTGGTCGCTTCCTCTATAAGTATTACACGCACGAGGGGTCCGTTTCTCGGACGGAATTCCCGGAATTTTCGAGTCTATAGCACCGTTGCAGACTGATTTCGAGGCATTCACAGCGTCGCGACGGTAGAATCTGCGGGTCAAGCACGGAGGCTGCCATGCCCGGACCTGGAATTTACGGGCCCGAT
>Ga0073928_10005609_pt1 | contig 17442 bp, 12 predicted proteins | sample PaiPotPPA55metaG_FD_76969 | JGI IMG/M metagenome (GOLD analysis project Ga0073928, IMG submission 76969) | Iron sulfur acid spring bacterial and archeal communities from Banff, Canada, to study Microbial Dark Matter (Phase II) - Paint Pots PPA... ... | reverse complement strand
CATCGGGGAGCGTCTGGACCTGCAACTTTACGAACGGCAGTGTCCAGGAACAAGCGGTTTGGGATGCTTCACAATCCTGCAGCAATGGAGTTTGCACCACATCGAGCTTTACGCCAAGCCCAACATACACCCAATGCTCAGACTTGGCGGGGAACAAGAACTCCATTACGCCCGGAGCCCCAGTGGGGATCGGCGCCCAACCGATTCTTCTGGAAAATCAATAGAGCAAACTCGTTAGGGAGTTGGCACACGGGCCTGCTCCTTCACTCTCCGCACGCGAGGTGGCGTCCAAAGTGCTCCGTCGCAGCACGGCGTTATGCAGTTTCCCTATCACGCGCACTAGCCCGCCGAGCCCGCCGAACACATGCAGCGCATGGGCTATTGTCAGGACATCGAAAAACGAGTAGCTCGCATTGCTGGCGAGTCCGAATCCCCTGGGATTTGAGTTGCATTCGGACGAAAGTCTCTATCGGCGAACAGCGGGATGTGTATATGATCAATGCCGTTTTTGGCCAGAAAGGAGATTCCGGTCAAGACTCGCCCGCCACTTCAAACCCTTAAGGAGGGGTATGCACTTCGAAAAATATCTGCCGTTCTTGAATCTGGCCTCAAGGATTAGAGGAGGGGAAATTTTTTTTGCTGTCTGGGTTGCGATCCTCTTTTGTGTCGCAGTGGTCTTTGTTTTTCCGGGAGATGTTCTCGGTGGTAGCCAACCATTCTCTTTGTTAGCCCCTCCCCTCCCAGGTGGGCGCAGTGGCAAGCCGCATTCCGCCCTTTCAGTCCTCTCCAGTCTGCCTCTGGAGGCTCAGTCCACCATTTCCGCCGCTTTGGGACGGGACATCCCCAGTTACCAAGCAAGGGCTTGGCGAGGAGGGATCGAGGCCGACAATGCGCGGCAGAAGCTGGTATCGAACTTCACTTCGCAAGGAGTTGAAGTGCACAGCGGGCACCAGCGCTGGAGAATCGCCTTGCGTGGCTACGGTTATGGCGACATTCTAAAGCCGCCGCATACAGCCTCTCCCAGAGTGCACTTCAACCGTGTGGAGTACCAGCGTGGAGCACTGACGGAATGGTATGTGAATGGACCGCTGGGACTGGAACAGGGAATCACGCTACAGAAGCGGCCAGGGCAAGCTGACGGCCGGCCACTAACCATTGCGCTGGCATTCGAGGGAGATCTGACTGCGGCGGTCGATGAAGGCGGAACTGGCTTGACGCTGAGCGGCGGTGAAGGTCAAGCGAAGCTGCGCTACCGAGGCCTATTCGCTTACGACGCAACCGGAAGAAAGATGCCGGCGTGGCTTGAAGTGAAGGGTACGCGTTTGCTGTTGAAGACTGATGACACGAGGGCTCGCTACCCCGTGGTCGTCGATCCTGTCATCCAACTGGCCGAACTCACGGCTTCAGATGGGGCACCCAACGATGAACTGGGCGCGTCCGTGGCGGTTAGCGGAAATGTTGTGGTGGCTGGCGAGCCTGGGTGTCCGGCGGGGTGCGATTTTGTGGGCGCGGCGTACGTATTCGTTGAACCGGCAACCGGCTGGGCGAATATGACGCAGACGGCCAAGCTGACCGCGTCTGACGGAGTAGCGGGGAACGGGTTCGGCTTCGCCGTGAGCATCAGTGGCGAAACGATCGTGGTTGGAGCGCATGGCGACAACGGTGGCAGGGGCGCGGCGTACGTCTTCGTCGAGCCGGCGACGGGGTGGGCGAACATGACGGAAACCGCCAAGCTGACCGCTTCCGACAGCACAGCGAGCGAGTTGGTGGGCCGTTCCGTATCCATCAGCGGTAATACGGTGGTGGCGGGAGCGCCTCAAGATACAATCGGTGCTCATAAGGAGCAGGGGGCGGCGTACGTATTCGTGGAACCGGCGAGCGGCTGGGCGAGTATGACGGAGACGGCCAAGCTGACCGCCTCGGATGGGGTGTCCTATGGCGAGTTGGGCTACTCGGTGGGCATCGACCGTAATACGGTGGTGGCCGGAGAGCCTAGCCCAATTCCTGGCAAGACCGCCTCGCCAGGCACGGCGTATGTATTCGTTGAGCCGGCGGCGGGCTGGGCAACTATGACGCAGACTGCCGAGTTGACCGCCTCGGATGGCGTAATCGGTGACCGCTTGGGCAACTTCGTGGCAATAAGCGGCAACACGGTCGTAGCTGGGGCGCCTCTGGCCGCCATTGGCTCCCACCTTCAGCAGGGGGCGGCGTACGTGTTTGTGGAGCCGGCGAGCGGCTGGGCGAATATGACCCAGACTGCTAAGCTGACCTCCTCGGATGGCGTACGTCGTAGCTATTTCGGCAGAGCCGTGGCCATCAGCGGCAGCACGGCGGTGGTTGGAGCGCCTAACCAAACGGTGGGCTCCGATACCGGACAGGGTGCGGCTTATGATTTCGTCGAGCCCGCCGGCGGCTGGGCGGACATGACCGAGACTGCGGAGTTGGATGCCCTGCATGGGTCGGACAATGACGAAGTAGGCAACCGCGTGGGCGTCGATGGCACGACGGCGGCGGTCGGAGCACTTGGCGGGAGCAAGCGGGGCGCGGTCTTCCTGTTCCCAGTCGGCACTGCTGGAAGCAGCACATTCGCCCAAGTCGGGCCTGCCATCGCCAACGGGTATGGTCATCCCACTTGCACAATGAATCACTCGGCAAACGACCTCTTGATTGTACATCTGTATGCGGTCGATACTGCTTCGGCAGCTTTCTCGATTTCCAACACGAACAGCTATACATGGAAAACCACATCCCTACGGACTTTCACGGGGAATGAGGATCAGACGATTTGGTACACGCTCGTGCCAAGCACTGTGACTGGAGATGTGATTACAGTTACTAGAACTGGCGGAGCCTCGGAAACTTTTGGTATCGACTGCGTGGAGTATAGCGGTGCTCTACAAACCTTAAGCAGCGTGCTGGATGCTACAGATAATTCCTACGAGAATGCAGCTTCTACTACAGCTACAATGACCACTAGCTCCATAACTACGGTCGGCACCAATGACATGATTTTCATGGCCTGCGCCGATGTCTCGACCGGGGCGAGCGGCTGGACAGCTAATGGTAGTTGGGCATTTATCTCTGGTGACCGGGACAACGGATTCGCGGCCAATGCAGCGAACCAGCTCAATATCGGAGTCAACACTTACACCCCGACGATGAACGGGTCCAATACGAACCAGTGGCAGTGCATTGCCGCGCCCTTCGTATCTGCTTCCGGGGGCAGCAGAGCACGCCCGAACTAAGCGGACGGTGACATCAGTTGCGGTATTGTGGCTGGCGTTGCAGTGTGACGCTTGCCATTACGGGAGGGCCGAGATGACCGAGACTGCCGAGCTGGATGCACTGGATGCTGGAACAAATGACGAAGTAGGCGACCGCGTGGGCACCGATGGCACGACCGCGGTAGCCGGAGCACTTGGCAGGAGCAAGCGCGGAGCGGTCTCCGTATTCTCAGATTCGCAGTGAGCAATCGCTCGGATAGAGGTTGTTCCAGTTCCGGCGGTGTCCTCTAACACGTGCGCCCAACCATGTCCGGACGCACGCCGCTTACAAGAAACTCCTCACCCTCTGGAAAGATGCCGACCACGAAGTCCCCTCCTAAATTGTTTTCGCCCCGGGTTTTCGCTTCTGTCAGCGCGGCCTTCCGATGATTACACATCCGCCCAATCCGGGACGATGTGGGTCAGGACGCGTTTAAGAAAGCTTCCGCGCTTTCAACCCCAAATGGCGCGGCTTCTGGACCACAAGCCAGAGCACTTTAGTGTCGTTGGACGGATGGGCCATCTTGCACGCGTCCACTGGGATTGTCCCCGCACAAACCTGTACTTCCGGCACCTAGCCAGTTCGCGGTGCTCCGCCCAGAATGAAGTCAATGTAAAGACAACAAAATCCGTCCGTTAGGTAGAACTCAACATGAGCAAATTCCCCCGAAGAGCATGTCTTCATCTGAACAGTGTAAATAGTTTCAGAGCATTAGTTCTTTTGCTCGTCCTTCCGATGTTTGCCGGCCGCGCTGCCGCTGGTGAACTTACCGTGAGTCCTACGACTATCGCTTTCGGTACCGTTAATGTGGGCACCAGCCAAAGCAAATCAGTGACTGTGACGAATACCGGGGACTCGACGATAAAAGTCTCTAACGTCGCCGTTTACGGCACAGGTTTCAGTCTGAAGGGGATTACTATGCCCTTGATCCTGTCAGCCCATCAGAGTTCGAGCTTCAACGCCGTCTTCGATCCGCAATCGGCTATAACTACCGACGGCGGCCTCGTAGTTATTAGTGATGCTTCCGATTCTCCGCAGCGCGTGAGGCTCTCGGGCACGGGTTGGGTCGCAGTCAACTCCGTGGTCCCGCCGCAATACCTTGGGCTTATCTTGCACCCCGAAGTGCTCACGGACAAGGTTCCCTGGCCGGCGATCCCGTTCGGAAGCATTCGATTGTGGGCCACGGAGACACAGTGGGCCGTACTCAATCCTTCCGAGGGTACCTATGATTGGTCGGAGTTGGACAGTTGGCTCAATATGGCGGCGCAAAATGGAAAGACTGACCTGATTTACACGTTCGGAGTTGTTCCTCAATGGGCCTCTTCGAAACCGAACGATCAGACCTGTGTTTCGCCCTCCTCTACACCGGGCTCCTGCGATCCACCTTATGACTTGAACGCTGACGGCACTGGACCGGACCAGATTTGGCAAAATTTTGTCGCGGCTTTAGTCAGCCACGCGGCCGGCAGAATCCAATACTGGGAGCTCTGGAACGAACCCGACTGCCCGTATGAATGGAACGGAACGAACGCGCAGTTGGTGCGCATGGCCAAGGACGCCTATGCCATCATCAAAGCGGCGGACCCCGCGGCCATGGTGACGACTCCCAGTTCCGTGAATGCAGGATCGGGCCGCAGCATCGACATTTGGCTGCCCGCGTACCTGGCCGCAGGTGGAGGCGCTTACGCTGACATCGTGGCCTTCCACGGATACGTAAACCCCGCACTTGGGCAGGCGCCGGAAGCAATCACCTCAACGGTGGATCAGGTCACCTCTTCGTTAGCCGGCACCCCCCTCACCTCAAAACCGATATGGAATACTGAGGGTGGATGGACACAGAACAGCAACCTTCCTAATGCCGAGCTGCAGGCTGCTTTTGTCGCTCGAGTCTATCTCCTGCAGTGGTTCAAGGGTGTGTCGCGCTTTTACTGGTTCCAATATGGCAACACTGTCACCGGAACCCTGTGGACGTCGGCTGGCCCCAATGCAGCGGAAATTGCTTATGGACAGGTCTACGACTGGCTTGTCGGCGCGACCTTGGCCGGCCCGTGCTCAGCAACGGGAAGTGTCTGGACATGCAGCTTCACGAAACCGGGCGGTATCCATGAACAAGCCGTGTGGGACGCCTCCCAGACATGCCGCAACCAGACTTGTACCACGTCGAGTTACACGCCAAGCTCCGTCTACACGAAATACACGGACCTAGCGGGGAACATCACATCATTTGCGCCAGGAGCAACAATACAAATCGGTGCCGAACCGGTGTTGCTGGAGAACTAATAATTGAAGTCCGATGTGACGAGCTCATCTCATCTCATCAACCATGCCAGAATTTCACCTGTGCCACTCCTGGCCTGCGAATCAGCGAGTTTTCGCTGACGTAGGCCGCTCTCGCGTCTAACTTCTTGCTCTGCGCCGCCATACTTCACCGCACCTGGGCATAGCACCGAACAGACTTTCGCGCGTCTGGAGCCGCCCCAGTGACAAAGTCACAATGGATGCTGCATTGCCGGCCTCCAAAGTTTGAATTGGACGGGCGGGCTCCGTCTATAGCATGCGCCGTGCGAAAGGACCGGAATTGGCAGAGGCACCAGACCCAGGATCGACAGGAGACGGGCCGCCGTTGTTCGCCAAAATCGCATCTGCGTGATTTCAATCTATCGCAGCTGCGGAAGAGCGCCGCTGGCGAGGAAGGTGTGGGCACTTCAGCGTCGGCGCGCGAAGAAAGTCGCGGCGCGCATTATCGCACTGACTGTCCCGGCCATGATGACAAGAAGTTTCTGAAGCATTCGGAAGTCAAAGGCGAAGCCGCCCGCTCCATGACTATGAGTCTCGACGACTACAGCAGAAGTTCGAATACCACCCCATCGCCGCAGCATAACGCGGTCCCGTAGAGATTGCCATCCGAACCCAGGACAACTCCAACCGGCTGGCCCCCGCCCCCGCTTCCGCCGAAGCCGTAAAGCACGCCTTCGGTCCAATCACCAGATACGGGCGACAGCTCAAATATCACGCCAAAACCAGCACCGCCGCCGTCCGCCGGGCCGTATAGATTGCCGGCCGCGTCGAAAACTAGAGATTCCACACCGTCGCCATCTACGCCGATAAAGGTATGCAGCACGGTCTCATGCCAGCCGCCATTGGAATTGCGAGATAGCTGATAAACCACGCCGCAGCCGCCGTAACAGTAGGTCTGATTCCCTCCGATGCCCGTGCCACCGTAAAGATTTCCGGCTGAGTCGGCAGTAAGACCATTGGGATATCCCCCGTCCGGGCCACCCGTAAATTGGTGCAAGACGGTTTCCTTCCAACCCTCGCCCGTTGGGTTGGAGAGTTCAAAAATCACTCCGTCGCCCGATACGCCGCCATACGCAGTTGTGCCGTACAGATTTCCGTCGGCGTCCAAGATCAAGTTGGAAACCGAACTGGCGCCGGGTCCCGAGCCGTCTTTCCCCCCTGTGAACGCATGCAGCAGCTTCTCCTTCCAGCCGCCACCGGGCGTCGGGCTCAGTTCGAAGACAATCCCACTGTTGTATGCTCCTCCTGCGAAAGTCGCTCCGTAAAGATTGCCGGAGGCGTCGAACACGACCGGACCGCTTGGCTCCGTTCCATCGTTACCACCCGCGAAACTATGAAGAATCGTCTCCTTCCAACCGCCGTTCGCGGTGGGCGACAGCTCATATACGTTTCCGTTTCCGCCCGATCCTCCGGAGTACGCACCGAAGGTCATTCCATAAAGATTGCCGGCGGCATCGAACACCAAGAGGGAGTACGGATGAGCGCCATTGCTGCCATTGAATGTGTGGAGCGTGCTCTCCTTCCAGCGCCCGTCGGCAGTGGGCGTTAGTTTATAAACCACGCCGCACCCGCCATTGCAGGCCGTGCTGCTGCCCCCGTAGAAGGTGGTTCCGTAGAGATTGCCGTCGGCGCCGAAAACCACTCCCCCATAAGGAGTGTCGCCGTTGAACCTATGTAAGACGTGTTCCGGGCCGGCCGCAGCAGCGCGTGGCGAACAAAACCATGTAATTGTAATCGCCAAAACGATTGCATTTACGAACAGCCTCAGCTCGTTGGGTCGCATGGGAAACGCTCCTGTGAGAACTAAACCCGCCGGGGGGAACGGCTTTGGAGGGGAACTATATCACAGGAAACAGCCCCACGCGGCTTTTGGATACACTCGCGAAGCCGCCCGCACCGCTCCGACTATCGCCGCCGGCCCAGCGTTGGGCCCCGGCAAGTAATCTGCGGTAATCGTCTTCTAGCCAACCAGGATCGGCACCAGCGCCGGCTTTGGCGTGCAGCTATTGCACGACCAAAGTAAGCTTCGTGGCGTGGGTCAACGTGGTCGAGCCGGATGTGAAAGTGCCTGTCACGGTGAGATTATAGGACCCGGCCGGCGTCGCGCCGCCGCTATTTCCCACGCTGCCGTTCCCGCCGCCGCAGGCGGAAAATGTGATTCCTAGTGACAACAAGCAAACGAAGGCTAGTCCGTAGAGCAATCGACCTAGCCGCTTGCGGGACCGACCACCTGAGCCCAGCAGCACCGACCCTGATAAGCCATAGATCGCCAACCATAGCGTAAGCCTGCCGCTAGCCGGCAGAAAACCAGTGGGGTGCGCGAGACCCGCTGAGGTTCCTGCCGTCGTCACTGCGACGGCAACCAACGCTGGTGTAGAACCCTGGAGCGCGACTGAACTGGGGGAGAGCGAACACAAGGACTGTGGTGGCGCTCCGCTGCAACTCACCGCCACAGTTTGATCGAATCCGCCGCCGGGCGCAAGTGCGACCGTATATTTGGCGGTCTCTCCGGGAGTGACCGTAGCCATCGCTGAGCCGGACGCAGCAACCGTGAAATCTTGCCCCATTCCGCTGAGGGAAGCAGTCTGTGGGCTGTCACTAGCACTGTCCGTGACGGTTACGACCCCGTTTCTGGTGCCGCTTGTGGTCGGGTCGAAGGAAACGCCGATCGAGCAGCTGCTACCGGGTGCGACGTTACTTCCGCAGGCGCTAAGTGGAACAAAGTCGGCGGAGCTGGCCGTCACGCTAGTAATGGTGAGTGTGCTCGTCGACGTGTTGGTCAGCGTCACTGTCTGACGAGGCCCCGAGGTCCCTACATATTGATTGGGAAAGCTGAGACTGGAGGGTGACAAAAAAGCGGGGGTCGCGCCCATCAGGCCAACTGTCTGCGGGCTGCCAGGGGCGTTGTCAGTAATGCTCACAGCTGCGCTTCGACTTCCTGCCGCCGTGGGCGTAAACGTCACACTGACTTGGCAATTGTCATTGGGCGCCACGGTGGGGCCGCAGGTGTTGGTCTCCGCAAAGTCACTGGCGTTGGCGCCGGTTATACCAATGCTCGATAGCGTCAACGTCGCGGTTCCCGTATTTGTTAGCATAGCTATCTGGGCTGGACTGGTAGTGCCGATCGTCTGCTGCCCGAAAGTTAGGCTTAGGGGATGCATGACAAGAGCTGGCAGGGGACCATGACCCTGGAAGATGCGAGTTTGCCAGGTGTAGCAATCGCTTGAGGGGCTCCCGCAATCGCTTGTGCCCGTCTGACTGGTATTGAAATATTCGCCCACGCCGTAGAACGTCAGATTGTCGGTCGGGTCGATTACCGTGGCGGCGTACTCGCCCCAGTGCATCGTGCTCTCCTCGTCCCCAGTTCCCTGGATGATCAGCGTTGGGGGATCGAAGCCGGAAGCTGCCCACGGCAGCACGTCAACATTAATGGCGGGATTGTATTGAGTCTGACAGCTGGAACAGTAGGCCCCGGATGTCGTGTAAACGATTGCCAAATTGCCATTCTTATCGAGAGCGGCGCTGGGCATGAAGTAAAACAGGGTCGCATTCGGATCTTGCAAATCCGGAGGACCCGAACTGCCGCCACTATTCACCAGCACCGTCGCTGCCCCGTTTGAAACCTGCAAGATGTAATAACGAATGCCAGTGCGCTCGTTGCTGCTGCTTTCCATCACTACATGCGACGCTGTCAGGTACGCTCCCTTTGGCCCGCTCCCCGACGAAGTTAGGTTATTGTAGGTCAGCCGGTTCGCCATTCTGTCGCCCAATGAGTCCAGACACGGGGGTCCGTAGTCTCCACAGAGAAGGCTGCCATACCCTCCGAGGTGGGAAAGATTCGTGCTCGGCACCGGCACGCATATCGTTTTGATCTCGCTCCCCTGTTGTGCAGTGTCGTAACAGCCCGGGGTGTACGGGTTCACCGTGATCAAGGTTGGCCCTGCCAAACCGCTGGGTCCCCAGGTAAACAGGGCCAACTGGTGAGATGTGCAAGGCTTGCTCTGGCTGGTGCAAATGCCCTGTCCGTTATTCCCCTGCTGTGCGTTGCTCGGGTTAACAATCGAAAGGAAATATTCCGGCTCCCCATTCGGTGGTCCCGTCGCACTGTCGATATCCCCCACATCGACCGAGTGGATGAGGCTAGGCTCATCGTTCTCCGGGACGGCGTACGTGTAGCATGTCATCGGGTTCGCGGATTGGCCGAGTACCATATCCGCACGGTCCAACTGGCAAGCTTCAAAGCCGACTTGATAAAGAGACGTCGGGTCCACCAAATCAAAAGTAATATAAAAGCCATTTGACCAGGTGGCGAACCGGGGCCAGTCAGGGTAGTAGTAGTAAGCAGCTCCGGTGGTGCAGTTGTCCGAACTCGGCAGGCAAGGAATTGTCGTGTCCATCTTATACTCGTACGCGTACCACGTGGTCTGAGAAAGATCGCTGCCCGCACTCAGCGCAATGCACCACGCGTAATGATCGATGGCGCCGACGCTGTATGTTACGCGCCGGCTGATCGCAAACACATTGTCCAGACGGTCGTAGATGACTTGAACGTTCCCGGAAGGGTTGCTGCACTCCGGTTGCGTCGAAGTGGACCAGAGATTGATCGCGTTGCCCGGTATTGCCGTGGTCCCACCCGTGTTGCCGTAGATGGCTTGCCCGGTTGCCTTGTCAAAGGCCTGAAGGCTTCCCCCGTCGACCCACTGTAGAATTTGCGCATTCTCTCCGGTTACGGTTGGACCTACAGCAATATTGGTGTCCAGATTCAGAACTTGATCGTAGAACTGGTACGCGGTGCCAATGTTTTCCTGGGCGTCGATCCCTTCGATCTGGTTTCCGTTCCAGGGTCCGGTGGTGCACAATGAACCAACGCACTGCGGAAAGTTGGCGGCCGTGTTCTCTGCAGTCTGTACCGCAGTGTACGGACCGGCGATTACTCCCGGCTGGCAGTCGCCCGATTGGCAGCCTTGGCCCACCGAACAGACGCTGGTGAACACAAACAAGATAAGCATGCAGTTTCTTATCCGCACGAGCCCCTCTCCACTCATTAACTGGGATTGTGAGTACTATCGCCTTCCAGGACAAGGCCGGTCGACGTCAAGGTGAACCTAATTCACCCCTGGTCAGCTCGGCAATCGTCGCATTCAGCGGCACTGCCTCCAGTTGATGCATGATCCGAGTCCGCGCGTGCACGACCCGATGCAGGCACCACAGCAGTTGTCGCAGGTTGCGATTCTCCCAGCTAGGTACCCAGATCTTTCGCTCGGATCCACGCTGCGCCTCCGATCAAAAACGCAAAGTTCAGCTACGAAAGAGTTTCGATGTACAAGCATCGTCGCAAGGTTCGCCGGCTCCGCACAGGTCCCAATATCAAACGCACCGGAGAACATTCCGAAGTTACCTTCCTCTACTGCTCCAACCAACTCCATCTTCTCGATTCGGCCGCGAACCCGCGGTTGGCGCTGCCTTAGCAGAACTCTTGCATCCCGAAGAACCCTTAATGCCGAAGGCATAGAGGCGCGCTTTAGTGGCGACGTAGACCGTTCCGTTGGCAATCGTGGGGGTCGGATAGCCGCCCACACCTGCCACCGAGACTTGAAATAGCTGGCTGGCAAGGTTGGTCGCATCAAATGCCCGCAACGTTCCCATTCTCGTGTTGAGCCAGGTGACTGCCCACAGCAGTCCTCCGCTGGTTCCATTGGCAGATACTGATGGGCTCGCAGAAGAGACGTAGTTGCCGCTAGAAAAGCCGGCTTCCACCGTGGGGCATGCCGCGAGAGGAAGGCTTGTGCTGCCAGGAGTCCATGAGTAAGCCAGCAACGGCCCCGGATTCGAGGAAAAATAAAGATTGTTGTTCCAGTAAACAGGCGCGTTCCAACCGCAAGTGCCTTTTTGATTGGCGCACTTTGTAAATTGAGTGCTGGTCGCGCACAGCCCAGTAGTTGGATCCGGAACGTCCTGAATAATGTTGTTGGGTCCGTTCGGGGTATAACCTCCCATGTTATCGCGGTTGACCACATAGATCTCTTCCGCCTTGCCGTAGCCCACCAAAATGTGCGGGTACAGGCCGGGTTGGTCAGGCAACAAAACTGGACCGGTCGAGGCCAAGTCGAGATCTTGAGAGTACAGCGAGCGGTCGTTATAAGGCGTGAAATAACTGGCGGAGGAACTGGGCGCTCCCAGGCTCGGAGTCAGCTTGACGATGCTGTCTCCGAAGTCTGTACCCTGCCAGCCGGTGGAAGTGTTGAAAAAGTTATTTCCGTCGGCGGTCTCAAAATACACATTTCCGCTGGCATCGGCAGCCAGACCTCCGCCGCCCTGCCAAATGCCGCCGTTGCCGTAGGGGGCTTTTCCATTTGGATTTGCCAGGTCCGGCGTGGTGTTGAACACTGCCTGCTGGGTAAATCCGTTTGCCGTGGAGAAAGTGTAGGACATCACCCAGCCGTAATTGGGATAGTTCCTGCATCCCGTCGAACCCAGACCCACATAGATCGTTCCATTCGACAGCAAAAGCGCGGGGCGCGACATCTGGTATTCAGGAGCAAACGTGATCGTCTTGCCGGCGTGGTTGATTACCGAGCCCGCCAGCACGATTGGAGCGGTTAATTCATTGCCGGTCGAAGTATCAACCGCGTGCAGCTTCAACTGATGAGTGAGCGTGCCGTTGATGTTATCGAGTTCCTTGGTGACAAAGTAGATGGGGGGAGGAGCAACCGACGTATCGATCACGGGAGTCCCGACGATTCCAGCTCCACCGCTCGGGTTCTTGTTGAAGCCGTTGTCTGTGCAGCCACCAACCGCCTGAAAGGGAGCGGTGTCGGGCGGACCGTAGACCATATGCCAATACAAGGCTCCGGAGTCAGCGTCGAAAGCGTACACGCTGTTGTTCAGCGTAGCTACAAACACCACGTTATGGAAGCCCCCGTTTAGCGCAAGCTGCGGTAGATAAAGAGGCTGAGCTACCGCCCAGCCGTCAAACACCGGGGTGGTCGCAAACCGCCGCGTCATGCTGCCCACATTGGCGGGAGTAAGCACCGTCTCGAACAGGTTCTGGGCAGTGCGGTAATTGTCGTTGTGATAGGTAGTTACCGCAACGCAGCTCTGTCCCAGGGTATTTTGGGCAAGGAAACTCCCTAGTCCTAACCATACGGAAAGCACTGAGGGCACCACGGAAGGTGCGAATCGCATGTTCCTCCATTGGGGGGAGGCGCTCGTTGATTGTATGCTGCCCGGAACCATCTGGACAACCATCATTTGTCAACCGGAGGTAATGGCATCGTGAGAAGGCCTCAGGCGCCCCCGCTGGGCACAAGCGGACACGGCCATCGAGATTAACCTCGCGAACACCGAGCCCGCAATCAAGAACAACGGGTTTTATCGTGAAACAAGCCTGATCTCCATACGGCATCCACGCGAACCTCTTCAACGGGCTGAGGCCCTCTGAATCGGCTTACAAGCGGGATCTGGCCAAATAAACTCCGTGAGGCCGTCCCCCTGAGCCAAGATCCTTGCAGTAAAACAGATGGCATATCACGGGAAGTGTTTTTTTGCTTGTTTTCGAGCGGTATTTTTTGCGTTCCTGATGTAAAAATAAGGTAAGGGAGAGTGTGTGCTCGGCCCAAGGGGTCGGGCATTTTCTCTTTTGTGCAGGAAATCCGCGCCGCCTTTCGCGCCTTCCGCTCCCGCTGGTGCCGGGCTTACCCCGCCATGGTCCGGCGGTTGCAGCAGGATCTGCCCGAGTTGTTGTCGTTCTTCGTCTTTCCCCGGCACCTGCGGCGTAAGCTGCGCACCACCAACGTGATCGAACGCTGCTTTGTCGAAGTCCGCCGCCGTACCCGGCCCATGGTGTGTTTTGTGAACGTAGAAAGCGTCGACCGCATCATCTACTCCATCTTCCAGAGATTCAATCTGGAATGGAAAACCCGCACCCTCAACCTATTTACACAAGCAGCTTGACGTCACCATATCCGCTTTTTGCCTTGACCTTGTAGCCTCGCCGGGAGAATAATAATCGGGGTCGCCGAATGCCGCTCCCCACGGCGTTTTCGACGCAGGCAGGTTTGCCTCTTCTCCCGGGAACTCATTCGTCCGCCAGCCCGTGATCTTCGCACCCGGAGGTGCCCATGACCAAGATCTGCACTCCCAAGCTTTTTTTAGTCCTAGCGCTCAGCGTAGCCGTCTCAACGGCGGCCCATGCACAGATCTACACCGACCTGCTCAACTTCGACAGCGCTCACGGCGCTAATCCCTCTTACCCGCAGATTCTCGCCCAGGGGCGTGACGGTAACTTGTACGGGACAACCGCTTTTGGCAACGACGGGCTAGGGGTAGTGTTCAGGGTTACGCCGAGCGGCATGGCGAGGGTGCTGCACTACTTCAATGGCTCCGATGGCGCCCGTCCGTACAGTGGATTGACCCTCGGGAGGGATGGGAATTTTTACGGTACCACGTTCGCTGGCGGAAGCAATCGGTACGGGACGATTTTTAGGATTACACCGAATGGAAAGCTGACCACCCTCTACAACTTTAGCCCCGCTGACGGCCAGCCGTACGTGCCGCCAATCCAAGCCGCCGATGGGAACTTCTACGGGACAGCAGGGAAGACTGCCTACAGGATCATGCCCTCGGGAACCTTCACATCGCTGGGTTCCATCCCTGGGGTTTCTTACGGCCCGCTGCTCCAGGGGACAGACGGGAACTTCTACGGCACGACAGTGAGCGGTGGTACTTCTAACTTCGGGACCGTCTTTAAGATGACCCCCAATGGGGTTGTGAGTGTGGCCTACAACTTTGACGCCAGCGTTTCGCAACCAGACGCCCCCTTGCTTGAGGCCAGTGACGGAAACTTCTACGGGGCCACCGTCCAAGGCGGCAGCAACCGGTATGGTGTAGTATTCGAACTAACGCCGCAGCGAGCCATCGTGGTGTTGCACAGCTTTCCTGACCCCAATTATCCGAACGACGGTACGAACCCGATTGCAGGGATCGTCCAAGCCAGCGACGGTAACTTTTATGGGGTCACGTTCTCCGGTGGCCTAGGTTACGGAGTGGCGTTCGAGATCATCGCGGCCAGCGCCTACTCCATCCTTTATTCGTTCGATTCCACCGGCGGCGGAAACCCAGGCTCTACGCCGATGCAACATACCAACGGTGAGATTTACGGGCTGACGGAAGCCGGAGGGTCGGACAATTATGGTGTCACTTACAGCCTCGATCTAGGCCTTGGCCAATTTGTTAGCCTACTGCCCACGGCCGGCAGGGTCGGCGAGACCGTCGGGTTTCTCGGCCAAGGGTTCACTGGGGCATCGGCGGTTTCCTTCAACGGAAGCTCGGCGACCTTCACTGTGGAATCAGATACCTACTTGACTGCCATCGTCCCCAGCGGAGCCACAACCGGCGCGGTGATGGTAACGACCCCGGTCGGAACGCTGAACAGCAACAAGGCGTTCCGGGTAACGCCGTAACCCTGAGATTCAAGTTGGGAAGCAGGTGGTCGGCGCCGAGCATCCTGCCCCTCCGCGTCTGTGCCCCAACGCCTTTGGCCCTCTCCCTCGGCTTAGTCCAATTGCTTCAGGTAGGAGTAAACCGTGTACGCCGGTTGAGTGGTACAACCACTTCCGCTTACCGTATTGGTAACGCTGACTTGGATAGCGGTGCTAACCTTTGCCTGCAAAATCTGCGGAGGAATCTGCAGCAGTACGGCACCGTTTGCGCCGTTCCCGGTGTTTGCCGAGATTGTAACTGTGTTCGATACCGTGGTCGATGCTGGCGCACCCACTGGGGTGTAGATGTAGTTCACCTGGAAAGCCGGATTCGTTGCACCGGTACATCCGGTACCAGCCCCACTTTGCTCGACGTCGTGGGAGATTTCAAAACCCCTCGTTCCACCGCCCGGCGGGGTCGTGAGCAGCGTCACCGCACCGTAGGTAGCCGGAATGACAATGGAGGAGCTGTTGCTCGCGTACACCATGTTCGGCACGCCTAGTGTCCCCGCCGAGGCCGTCCCGCCGGTCCCTAAGGTCCCAGCAAATGTCATTGGGTTCGTCCCGGTCGTGTCCATGAAAACCTTTCCGAGGTCGTCCAACCCATACTGTGCCACCACCGCGTGAGTCGAAGTGACAATCGGGAGGTGGTTTTGATCGTTGATGAGGTTCGTGGGCGCTCCAGGGCCGCCGCTGAGCCCGTTTATATTAAGAGCATTGAATCCGTGGATAGTCGCGCCAGATTGCAATCGAATGGCGTCGGTGCTCTGATAAGTCTCGGCGCAGCAGGTTTCAACGTTCGTCAACAGCACGGACTGGGCACCTCCCGTTGAAACGGCGTCGTATATGGGAGCCAAAAGTCCACTAGTCGGGTAGAGGGTTCCGCCGGAGCCAACAACGCAGGTCTGCACACAGTTGCCTGCGCCTGAGCCCGAACATGTCATAGCAGTACCCCAAGTCACGGTAACCGAGCCACCTGATCCGGCTGTAGCGTAGACCGGGAAATTTGTAGGCGCGGACATGCTATATCCTTCTCCCCTGTTGACGATCGTACAGTTGTTCACCGCGCCGCCGCTGGTTGTGACGCTTACTTGCGCTCCAAGGCCAGTCGTCGCACCACCCACCAGCATGCCGGCGAGCCCGATGTATTCCTGGTGAACATCGTGGATGGAGATATTGGCTCCGCCCACTTCCCACTGGTATTGGGGCAGCGGCCATTTGAACGAGCCGAACGAAGCGTCGCATCCAAAGTTGGACGTGGTAACTTCAGAGATGCTGCTCGGGTTTACAACGCTGGATCCCGAGGTAGATGCCAAATACATATTTACGCCGCCTATCTGACAAACAGCCGTGCCCCCGTTAGAGGGAGTCGCGTTACCGACGTTAAGGCGCCACAGCGTCGAGTGGTAACCGGAACCCGAATTCGTGCCGCTGGATTTACCGATGTCAATGCCTCTGCCGTTGTTTGCACAGTTGATGACCGTGTCGTGGTACAACCCCGAGTTCTCCTGGGCATAGTAGTTTCTGACGCCGATCGCGCCCGCCACGTAGTTGCAATCCACCGTCAGAAACCATACGGAAGACGAGAAGCCTTGGAGGTTGCTGGTGTTAGTTGCACAACTGTTAAAGCATACGAGAGGGGTGTTAGTCGGAAAAACTGCGGGACATAGCGGTAATGATACCGCTGAGCACGCCTGGAGGGCCGTGTAGTCACTGCTGGCCGACTGTCGTGACGCCGTCCCCTGCACCGGTGATCATCACCTTAGATGGGATGATCCATGACGCGGCAAGATGGAAAGTCGCACCGTTGTAAAAGATCAGGTTGCCGACGAAGTTGCTGTTGATCGGGTTCGCGGCACATATCTGATCGCCGGACAGATCAACCACCACGCTCTGCCCAAAACCATTGTTGACCGATTGGGTAGTGGCAGCGAGAATCTGCGCGCAACCGTCATTTCCTGAGGTATAGAAGTTGCTGGCCTTCAGAAATTCGGTCGGAAAATGCTGCTGCTGTCCGAATGCCGCGGCAAGGGCGAGAGCGAGAAAAACCACAAGGCGTCCCATGGCGCGGAATTGTAGCAGGGAACGGCCTCATTTCGCTTCCTGAGAAAGGGGCTCGCCTACTTGCCAACACCGGCACGACGGTTTTGTCGATTTCGTCTCTTGCTGCTCATAGTCCCCTAAAGAAAACAACACCTACAGAGGAGCATAATGCCGTGAATGCGGAGGCGTACTTTATGGAGGCTGGCGGCTGGGAACTGAAGGGGGGCGGTGACTGAGCGTAAAGTTCAGCTCTCGACGCCTTGCCGCCAGTCCAAACCCAGGCTTTCGTCAGGCACATGCCGTAACATCGGCCTCAGCCTGCCTTAGCCCTCTCTCTCCTTCGCCGTGTCTCCGACTG
>Ga0073928_10005607_pt1 | contig 17450 bp, 16 predicted proteins | sample PaiPotPPA55metaG_FD_76969 | JGI IMG/M metagenome (GOLD analysis project Ga0073928, IMG submission 76969) | Iron sulfur acid spring bacterial and archeal communities from Banff, Canada, to study Microbial Dark Matter (Phase II) - Paint Pots PPA... ... | reverse complement strand
CTCAGCCAGACCGATGGATCTCATGCGGCCTCCTTTTCGCTACCATTGTACAACAGCCATCACCGGTCAGCGGGTTGCGCGCACGCCTCTGTCAAGCCTCGTTTCTCGCGCAGGGGCGCGCCGGTGCACGCGCCGCCAATTCAGCCGTGTAATCCGGCACCCCCCGCAGTCGCGCCGAACTCAATATTCCCCTTCAGCAACTTCTTGGAGTACCCACTGATCTTCACCCAATAGATGATCCAGCAGACAACCGCAGCGACGCTCGCGACAATGCGGAGGATCGGGATGATGCCGCAAACTTCCAGGATGCACATCGCCAGCCCGATGGCCTTACCAGGCTCCATCTCCGCCGCCGCCAGATTCCGCCGGACGAACTCATTGCGCAGTGACTTGGAGATGTTGACGACCACCAGGAACTGCCAGACAATATTGAACAGCGGGATCAGCAGCAGCCACACACTACCTGGATCCATCGTTCGTGACTCTTGAGAGCACTGCGCGAGCGCCCGCTGCAGCGTCCGCAAATAGAAAATCGCCGGCACCAGGACGATCGGTGCTAGTGCGAGAATCACAAGCAGCTCAGCCAGACCGATGGATCTCATGCGGCCTCCTTTTCGCTACGATTGTACAACAGCGATGCTGCCCGTGCGTTACGCTACGAATAGCATGCAGCAGAACACCGTTGCCCTGGCGGGCTTGCTACTCTTGATCAGTGTGCCTATGGTCGCCCAATTATCGCAGGACACTCCGGAGCTGATCCGGGTTAACCAGCACGTGTATTGCGCCACCGGCTATGCGCTGGGCAACGTCATCTTCGTCTTGACCGGCCGCAGCGTGGTGGTCGTGGACACGACCGAAGGCCGCGCTGCTGCGCAGGCCGCCTTCGACGACTTTCACAAAGTCTCCACGCTGCCGGTGAGCTACATCATCTACACGCACTTCCACGGCGATCACATCAACGGCGCGCATGTTTTCGCCGGGCCCGACACGAAAGTCATCGCGCAGAAGAACCACACCGAGGAGTTGCGGAAGTACCGCCATATGAAAGGTTACAACCGTAAGCTGAACCGCGCGCAGTGGGCCGCCAACGTGCCGCGCGAGAAACGCGGCGCGAGCCTCGGCGTGGATCTGCTGAATCCGCCGGAGGCCGGCTACATGGAGCCGCAGATCACGTTCGACGCCGAGTACAAATTCACCGAAGGCGGCTTGCGCTTCGAGCTGTATCATACGCAGGGCGAGACGGTGGACCACCTGATGGTCTGGCTGCCGGATATCGAAACGCTGCTGCCGGGCGATTTGTTCTACTGGAGCTTTCCGATGCTGGCCAGTCCCGGCAAGCCGGATCGGCCGGTGCTGGAATGGGCAGAATCGCTGGATCGCATGCGGCAGTTGCATGCGGCGTTCTTGGTTGGCTCGCACAGCCGGCCGCTCGAGGGGCGTGACACGATCGATCACGCGCTGGCGAATTACGCGGCGGCGATCCGGTTTGTGCACGACGCAACCGTCGAGCGCATGAACGAAGGCAAGCCGCTGTGGCAGATTCGCGAAGAGGTGAAGCTGCCGCCGGAGCTGGCGTCGCTGCCGTATTTGCAGCCGGCTTACGGCACGGTCGAATGGGGCGTGACCGGCGTGTACCGCCAGTACACAGGCTGGTACGATTTCGATCCGGCGCATCTGGCGGGTGGAGATCCGGCGCCGCTCGCGCACGCGTTGGCAGAGGCGGCGGGCGGCACGGCGGCGATTGTCAAGCGGGCGCGCCAGGCGGCCGACGCGGGCGACCTGCAGCTCGCGCTCGAACTGGCCGAGGTCGCCATCCAAGCGGGCGATGATGGCGCGGCACACAGGCTGCGCGCCGAAGTGCTCGAAAAGCTCGCCGCCCAGACCACCAACGGCATCAAACGGAATTTCTATCAGGAGGCCGCGACTGACGATGCCCGAGACTGAACCGCGCGCCGAGTTCTACTGTCCGGCGTGCGCGCAACCGGTCGCCAATCCGCTGGTCTGCGGCGATTGCCACGCGCTGATCTGCCGCAAGTGCGGCACGCCCGTGGAGCGTATCGACGACTTAGGCATGGGCTGATGCCGGCGCGCCTACTGCACCAATCGAAACACGATGCCGCAGCCGTGGTAGCCACCACCAAGATCATTACAGCCCGGATCGCCCCCGGCCCAGGTAGTGCCATACAGCGCCCCGCCAAGCCCCAGAGTCAGGGGCCCATTGGGAAACACACCGTCGGTGCCTCCCGCAAAGCTGTAGAGGTAGGTTGTGGCGTATGTGGGCGGCATCAGTTTGTATATCGTTCCCTGATTGAACTGGCCGCCAATATCCGTTCCACCGTACACGTTGCCGGCCTCATCCCGCAGGATGCCTCCCGTGGGCTGCGAGTAACCGCCCGTGGGCAGCGAGAAGTCGCCGATCGCGGAAATCTTCCCGTTGACGAACTTGTAGTCTTCGTTCACGCCATTGCCGAATAGCACGCCGCCCTTGCCGACCGTCACGGGCGAGGTGGGGCCAACTGCGTGCCAGCGGTACACTACGCTTTCGGTCCAATTGCCGCCCGTGGTCGCAGGCGGAGTGAGGCGGAACAGCGTGCCGGTGCAGGGCCCCCCTGACCTTCCGCAATAGCCGCCACCGGCCGTAGCACCCCACAGATTGCCATCAGCATCAAACATGACGCCGAAGTAGGGCCAAGCGCCGTCGCCCTCACGCTGGCCTCGAGCCACTCCCTTGAAATCATAAAGATCAGTCAGTGTCCAGGAACCACCCGGCGTGGCCGGCGGGCTGAGCTCGCAGACACTGCCGTTTCCGGGACTGCCATTCCCTGCCGGGAAGCGGTTTCCCCAGACTGTGCCATAGACGTTCCCAGCGGCATCGGAAGCCGTGATCACGCAGGCTGGGGTCGGAAAATCGAAGACGTCGGTCTTTGTCCAGGAGCCAGCCGGGGTGGCCGGCGGTGTGAGCTCGAACAGGTAACCGCAACCGCCGGTGCAGCTCCCGCTACCGCCCGTGTTGACCACGCCCCAGAAGTTGCCGCCCACCGCGAGAAGACCGCTCGGGAAGCTGCCGTCTGCGCCACTCTGAAAGCGCCAGATGACGTTCTCGGTCCAGGCGCCGTTCGGCGTGGGAGACAGTTGAAAGATCATGCCACAGCCGGGCCAGTTATTCGGGAAAGTCCCTGTGCACGGACCGCCACCGCCGTATTGCGTGACGCCATATAAATTTCCAGCCGCGTCCAGCGAGAGCGCGGTGGACGGTGCGAATCCGTCGTTGGCAGCCTGACCCTGGAAACGGTAGAGTACGGTTTCAGTCTGACCCAACAGCGGGAAGCTGGCGGCGAGTGTTACCACAGCCATTATTAAGGATATTCTGCCATGTGCCATTGCGTGCCTCCGTTCGCTTTGAGGTTAGCACTTCCGAGCGCTGCCATCTATCTCCGGTCTGAGGAAACGCGCGCGACCGCGCGCACCGCGTCCACGCAGAGCACGGCGGCGTGTTTGGATTCGGGCGCGAGGCCATCCAGCGCGCTCTCGATCACCGCCGTCCGCAGCGCCGTCATCTCCGTCGGCGTCTTGCCGATGAGCCATTCGGTGAGCACCGAGCCGGCGGCGATCGACGCCGTACAGCCCCGCGTCTGGTAGCGTGCTTCCGCCACGCGGCCATCCTCGAACCGCACCGACAGCCGCAAAATATCGCCGCAGGCTGGGTTCGAGACTTCTACCGTAACCGCCGGCGCAGCGAGCGCGCCCACGTTGCGCGGATTCTGAAAATGATCGAGCAGGCGCGCCGAGTACATTTGTGCTCCAATGATTCTGATTGACCAGCTTAACAACTGTGGTGGCGGCGCTGATCGAGCGCGGCGGGCGTATCCTCATTTGCCGGCGTAGGCTGGACCAGCCGCATCCGCTCAAGTGGGAATTCCCGGGCGGCAAGGTTGAGCCCGGCGAAAGCCCCGCGCAGGCGCTGCGGCGCGAGTTGGAAGAAGAGCTCGCGGTACGCGCTGTCATAGGCGCGGAAATCGAGCGCTACGAGTTCTGCTATCCGGGCAAGCCGCCGATCCTGCTCATCTTCTATGCGGTCACCGAATTCGCGGGCGAGCCACGCAATTGCGTCTTCGAGGAGATGCGCTGGGTGGATCGCCGCGAGTTGCCGCACTTCGATTTTCTGGAGGGTGATATCGAGTTCGTGAAGCGGTTGGCCGCGGCGCCCTGAGCTACTGGGATAGCTTCACGTCGACGTTGCGCTCGTGATTCAACTGCTCGGTCAGCGGCCGATCCACCAGCGCCAGCGACACCTGATTGTGCACGTTGCCCGATGTAAAGTAGTGCAGCGTGTCACCTTCGACGTAATAGGCGACCGCCGAATAGATGGAGTGGTCCTTGAACGCGATCAGGTAATACGACGTATCCGGCGCAGAGGTGCTGTCGCCTGAATCGTTGGCTGGCGCGCGGTAGACGTGGACGTTCGCATCGGAGCCGTTGTCGGAAGCCTGACCCTGATCGGGTCCGGGGCCCGCCGAACCGAAGAACTGGTTGATGATCACCGGCTGCTGTTGCTGTGCAGGCGGGACGACCACCGTAGTGTTCGGCGAAGGAGCCGGCGGTTGCGCGCCCGGATCGGGGCCGCCACCATAACCATAGCCGCCCACGAACACAGGGTAGGCGTAAATGCCGCTGGCGTTATTCCGGCGATGACCGCCACCGCCCTCAGAACCGTTGTAGGGCCGGAATCCGCTGACGATGCCGCCTAGATTGCCGGCGAAGCCTTGGCCGCCACCTGGAAACACCACATTGCCCCACGGATTGCCGCCCACAGGCTGGTGGCCCAAACCGGGGAAAACGACATTGCCGAACCCGCTGTAAGACCCGTATGGCTGAGCCGAAACCAGCCCAGCGGCCAGAAACGTAAGCAAGATTGCAGGGAGTATTTTCATGGCGCCCTCCTGTTCAGCTTAGCACCGTTAAGGTGATTTGGACGCAAGCCGACGCCATGGCGTTACAAAGGGCTACTTCTTGGGTGCGGGCGGCGGGGCCGGCTTGGTGGTAGCTGCGGGCGCTGCGGCGGGAGTGCCGGCCGCCGGCGGGGCCTTGTCGTACAGCGCGATGATGTCCTGCGTGATATCGATGCTATTGGTGGCGTAGAGCACCGGCGTCTGCGGCGAGCTGACGTCCAGGATCAGCGCAAAGCCATTGTCCTTGGCGTATTGATCGATCACCTTCATCATGCGCCCGCCCAGCTCCTGCATGACCTTGCTCTGCTCCTGATCGAGCTCGGCCTGATCGTCCTCGGTCTCGCGGTTGAGCGACTTGGTGTTTTGATCGATCTCACGCATGAGCTTCTCTTTAGCTTCCTCGCTCATGGTGTTGCTGCCTTTGCGAAGCTGGTCCTGCAGTTGCGTGATGTTGTTCTGCTTCTTCTCCAGGTCCGCTTTCTTGGGGGCGAAGCGAGTCTGCAACTCACCGGCTGCCTTCTGACCATCCTTGGTGCTGATGATGGCGTTCTGAATGTGGATGATGCCCACTTTGGTCTGGGGCCCCGTCGCCGCGGCGGTTTGGGCAGGGGAGCACAGAGCCGCACCTAGGGCCAGGACTGGCAATACTACGTAATTCGTTTTCAAGCTTGCAACTCCTTGGATTTCTTTGATACTAACATACTGGCACGTCGCACTTCAGAAGGTCCGGCCGACCGTGAAACGGAACATGGATCGTTGTTCAAAGAACGGGTACGCCTGGCCGAATGTGGCGACCGCGTTATTGAAAGTCGCCTGATTGGGGAAGGATGCGCGGTCCGCCACGATTGGCGGCTGCAAATACTCGCGCACCACCAGCGGGTTATATGCCCAGTAAACGCGGAAGGGAGCGTTGACCACCGGCAGCAGCACCTGGAGCTCCAGGCCGTTGGACATGCGCACCTTCTCCGTGCCGGGCGCGATCACCGCCCTGGGATCGAATGTCGCCGAGGGGTATGCGGAGTTGAGGTAGTCGATGCGGCTGGGATCGATGGTGAGTTGGTTCGGGCGCAGGATGCGGTTGACGCCCACATCGGTAAAAATAGCCAGCACCACCGGGCCGAAGATGGGGATGCGGTATTCGAAGTTGCCCACCGCGTGCGCGTCGCCGCCGGGGAAAATGAGCTGGTAGATCGGGATATTCAAGCTGCTGTTGGTGATCGTGGGCACGCCGTTCACGATGGTTGTTTGGGTACGCTGGCTGCCGTCGGCGTTCAACACGTTGATCGCGGATTCGCTGGGGATGAAGGCGATGGGACTGATGCCCCAGATGTTGAAGCCGCGAACATCCTGTTCGCCGCCGATGTAGCTTCGATAGAACGGCGGCACCAGTTTTCCGCCATAGCCCGTGATCAACGAGCCGGTCGCATGGAAAGCCAGAATGTGCTTGTGATTCAGGGGCGACGGATGGAAATACTTGCCGTCAACAGTGGGCCGGATCGTATTCACGTTACCCCCCAAATAGCTGCCGGCGAACTCGAACGACACGAACAGGCTCTTGCCGCCGGTGGGCGTGATGGGATGATTCACCGTATTGTAGGTGAACGACGGCACGATGCGGCTGGTGCGGATGCCCTGCAGCGCGTTCGGACCGGCGACGCCGCTGAAATTGATGTACTCGAAATATGAAGTGGCTGCCGCAGTCTCGGTCTTGATGTCGGAGATATCGTAGCCGTAGGTGATGCCTATGCGCGAAAAACTGCGCCGCAGCGGATAGCTGGCGGATATCGAGAAACCATGCCCGTTCTGAATATAGTTGAGCAGGTTGTTGCTCCCGAGCTCGTTGAACAGCGGGATCAGGTTCTGCCCGGCGAGGATGCTGGCTTCGCGGCCCTGGTTGAAATCGAAGCGGGTGAGGTGGGCTTCGACGCCCAACTGCAGCGGCCGGTCCAGGAAATACGGCTCCGTGAATCCGGCCGAGATGCTGCTCAGGCGGGTACCCACCTGGCCTTCCAGCGACAGCGTTTCGCCCAGGCCCAGAAAGTTGTTGGTCGAATAGTTCAAACCGACGAAGCTGCCGGCGATACCGGATACGCCGCCATTGAGACCGATCGAATTCTTGCCGCGCTCCCTGACTTTGAGTGTGATATCCACCGTGTTGTTCTGCGTGTTGCGCTTGATATCGGCGGCTTCCTCCGCTTTCAATTGCTCGAAGTAGCCGAGCTGGTTCAATCGCAGGATGCTCAGCTCCCACAGCCGGTTGTTGAAGATGTCGCCTTCGTCCAGCAGGATCTCGCGGCGGATCACCTTGTCGCGCGTGGTTACGTTACCCGAAAAATCAATACGCCGCACGAAGAACTGCTTGCCTTCGTCCGCGGTCAGAGTCAGGTCCACTTTGTCGCTGTTGGGGATGATATCGAACGACGGCTCGGGCACGAAATCGATGTAGCCGAATTCGCCGTACAGCTTGCGCATGTTCTCCAGGCCTTTGCGCAGCTTGCCGGTCGAGAACACGTCGCCCTCGGCCATGCCGAACAGCGGGCGCATCAGCGTTTCCGGCGTGCGGAACAGTTTCACGCCCACGAAGTTGATTTTGTTGAGATGATACAGGCGGCCTTCCTCCACCGGAACGGTAATGTTCATCGCCTTGCCGGGCTTGTTCGGCTTGAGCAGCGGAATCTTGAGCCCGTGACCGACGGTGTCGACCAACTCGGTTTTCGTGTCGAGGACTTTGGCGGTGAAGTAGCCCTTCTCCTGATAAGCGTTGCGGACGCGGTCCTTGTCCTCTTCCAGCTTGCTGGAATCGTAGGTGCGCGCGAACAAATCTTCGAACAGGATGGAGTGCGGGATGCCCAGCGGATGTAAATTCTTCATGGCGCGAATGACCTCGCGCTGGCTAAAGGCATGATTGCCAACCACGTTGATCTTGCCGACCTTCACCTTCGGGCCTTCGTCAACGTTGAAGACGATCTCCAGCGAAGCGGGCGGGATCTGGTGGATATCCGGATCGACCTTCGCAAACTGGCGGCCGCGCTCGGCAAGAAATTCCTGCAGAACCACCTTGGCGCGCTGCACCTTGTTGGGGTCGAATTGCGACTCGACCGACAAGCCGACCTTGCGTTCCTTGAAGCGGTCTAAGATCTCGGACACCGTGACGGACTTGATGCCTTCGTACTTGATGGAACGCACCACGCGCCGTTCCGTGACCACAAAGCGCACGATCACGCCGCCCTTGCCGTCCGGCTCGCTTTCCAGGGTGATATCGTCGAAGCGGCCGCTGTTCCAAAGGGCGATGAAATCGCGGCGCAAGGCTTCTTCGTTATACAGGTCGCCTTTCTTGGTGAAGATCAGAGCGCGCAGAGTGTCCTGCGGCACGCGGCGCGCGCCGCGAAATTCGATCGCCGAGATCACCTGGCCGGCCGTGGCTTTGGGCGCTTCCGCCGCAGGGGGAGCTTCGAACGGAGGCTTCTGCGCGGGCGGTTGTTCCTGCTTAGGCTGCTCGGGAACGCTCTCAAAAGGGTTCTGCGGCTTCTTCTCCTGGGGCGGCGTCTGTTGCGCCCAGCCCATGGAAACAGCGGCGGCGCAGAGACAGAAGAATGCACTCGACAGGCAGGCGCGCCTGCAAAAAATCATGAAGACATACCTTTCCACTCTGCGCTCTTAGCAAGACGTAGATATACAGGGAACAGTTTCACTCGGCAATGCCCGGTCGCAGATCGAAGTAATACACTATTCTAGCCAATGCGCAAGGCTTGGACAACGAGGCGGCGCCGCCACAGGTGTGAGGCGGACGCACAGGTCGTCAAGTTGCGGCTGTGGAAACCAATCCGCTGCGCTCCAGCAGCGCGTTGGGATCCGGATCGCGCCCCATGAACTGGCGGTACAACTCGGCGGGATCCTCGCTGTCGCCGCGCGAAAGGATGGCATCGCGGAATTGCGCACCCACCTCGGAGCTGAAAATGCCGCCATCGCGAAAGCGCGTGAACGCATCCGCATCCAACACCTCCGCCCATTTGTACGAGTAGTAGCCCGCGCCATAGCCGACCGGATTGGCAAACAGGTGTGTGAAACCGGCGATCATGGCATGGTCCGGCGGCAGCGGCGCCGGCGAAAACTGTTGCATGAGGTTGCGCGAGTACGCGATCACATCGCCGTCGCGCTCCGGCGCGTAATGGATGTGCAGCGCCAGGTCCACGAAGCCGAAACCCAACTGGCGCATCTGCGCGTTGGCGCTCCGGAAATTGCGCGCGCGCACCATTTTCTGGAAGAGGTCCTCGGGTATGGGCTCGCCGTTTTGATAGTGGCGTGCGAACAGATCCAGCGGCGGGCGTTCCCAACACCAGTTCTCCATGATCTGCGAAGGCAGCTCGACGAAATCCCAGGCGACCGCCGTGCCCCCCAGGCTGCGCACTTCCACGCGGCTGAGCAGGTGGTGCAGCAGATGCCCGAACTCGTGAAAAATGGTGGTTACTTCGTGATGCGAAAGCAAGGCGGGCCGGTCCGCCAGCGGCGGCGTCAGGTTGCCGCAGATCAGGCCGAGGTGCGGCAGAAAGCCGGCGGGCGCCGGATAGCCGGTGATGAGCGCTTCCATCCAAGCTCCGCCGCGCTTGTTCTCGCGCGGATACCAGTCGGCGTAGAAGCCGCCTATGAACCTTCCATCGCGATCATGCACGGCGTAGTAGCGCACTTGGGGATCCCAGACCGGCACGCCCTTCTCCTCGATCGCGCGTACGCCGTAAAGCCGCTCGACGGTGCCAAACATTCCTTCCACAACTTGTTCCAGCGGGAAATATGGGCGCAGGGCCTCTTCGTCGAAATCGTAGAGCGCGGCGCGCTGCTTCTCGGCGTAATAAGCGATGTCCCAAGGTTGCAGTTCGGGCGCCTGCGGACCCTCGATGCTGCGCCGGAATTCCAGCAGCTCGCGGTTCTCGCGGGCGAAGTGCGCTTCGGTTTTGCCCTTGAGATCTTTTAGAAACTCTTCGGCGTGGTCCCCGCTATGCGCCATGCGGTCGTGCAGGACCAGGTCGGCGAAGTTGCGGAAGCCCAGCAATTCCGCCTTCGAGCGGCGCAGTTCCAAAATCCGGCGCAGCACCTCACGATTGTCAAATGGGCCGCTACTGGCACGCACGGTCAGGGCATGATACATCCTGCGGCGGACATCGGCATCCTCCAGGTACATCATGACCGCCGTGTAGCTGGGCGCTTGCAGCGTGAAGCGCCAGCCCTCCAGTCCCTTTTGCGCGGCACTCTCGCGCGCGGCCACCACGGCCGATGGCGGCAGACCGGCGATGCCGGCCGCATCCGTGATGACCAGCTCGAAGGCGTTGGTCGCGTCCAGAACGTTCTGCGAGAACTTGGTGGTAAGCGTGGCTATCTCGATGTCAAGGGTTTCCAGGCGGGCCTTGCCCTCTTGATCCAAATCCGCGCCGTGGCGGCGGAACGTATCGATAGTTTTGTTCAGGAAGCGCCGGCGTGTGCCTGTCAATCCGCGGGCTTCGTCCGTCTCGCCGTAGGATTGGATGGCCTTCCACAAGCCGGGGTGCAGCGGAATGCCGGAGTAGAACGCGCTGACCCGCGGATCGACGGCGTTATACGCGGCCCGAAACTCGGGATAATTGGCCACCGACTCGAGATGCTTCACGACCGCCATGGCATGATCCAGCCGCTCGGTGACCGCGTCCAGCGCCCCCATCGTATTGTCGAAAGTGCGCGGCCCCGGCGCTTCCGCTACAGCTTCGATGGCTTCTTTGGCCTCGCTCAACAGCTCATTGACGGCCGGTTCGACGTGTTCGGCTCGTATCCGGTCGAACGGTATGCGAAACCCCGGATCGAGCAACGGATTGTTTTTCACAGTCTCTGGCATCCGTGTTATTGAGGTTAGCAAGAGTTACCGAGCCAGCGCGGGCCGCAGTGTGCCATAATCGACAAAGCAATTGTATTGAGAAGATGGATTTCGATCCTGATGGGTTACGCGACCGGGACGCGCTGGGTGACCGGATCAATCTCTACGCGCTGGTGATCTATCTGCCGCCGCCGCTCGGCCTGTTCCTGGATGACTTGCGGCGGGAGATGGTGCCCGGCTGCAATCCCCACGCGCACGTGAGCGTGCTGCCCCCGCGAACGCTGGGCGTTAGCGCGGAGGCCGCCATGGAGGAAGCTCGCCGCATCATCGCGGGCCTCGAGCCATTCGACATCGAACTCGGCAACATCGATCTCTTCCCGGTAACCGATGTCATCTATATCAGCGTGGAAGGCGGCACCGCGCAATTGCGCGACCTGCATCGCATATTGAATCAGGGCATGTGGTCTTTCGCCGAGCCGTTTCCCTATCATCCGCACCTGACCTTGGCCCAGGAGATCGACGCCGCGCATGTCCAGCCGTTGCGCGATCTGGCTGCCCGCCGGTGGCAGGAGTTTCAGGGACCGCGCGTCTTCCGCGCCGAGCGCGCCATCTTCGTGCAGAACACGCGCGACGGCCAGTGGATCGATCTGGCGGAAGGACCGCTGGGCGCCGTACCGGTGGGATAGGGCGTTAACTATTTAGTCGTATGGATGAGATTACGTTCCAGATCTCCGCGGATGCCGGTTCCGGCTGATGGAGCACTACCCCGACGCCCGATTCTGGGGCTACGTGGTGCTGGCCGGCTTCAATCACGACGGCAAGCTGGATTTCCCCGCTTCCGGTAATCTGATCGCCCTGCGGGCTCTCGAACATCGCCACCGGCGACATCAACAACGACGGCTGGCCGGACCTCGTGCTCACAACGCCCAATTGTTTCGGCGTCAATCTATACGAACTGCTGAACAACCATAAGGGCGGATTCAAACAGGCGCCCAGGGGATTGACCTGGTGGCGGACCTCAACGGTGATGGGATATTGCGCTGTTGCAAAGCGACACCATGACCATCTTCTTGGGCGAAGGTGGCTCCACGTATGGCCTGGCGCTGACGCGCGCGGTGAAATACTGCGCGGACTCAATCGCATCATTTGGCAGCATCACGCTGCAGAGCCTACCATAAGGCCGGTCTCAGTGTTTATAGTCGCTTCCCTCGTGCCAAGGCCCGTTTCCACATCAACCCCGCCGTCCGTAACAGATCCCAGCGCCTCGCGAAGCCCGCGCAGACAACAACAACTATAGCGTCGTGTTAAGCGACTGTCGCGCTACCGACCGTCAGGGAGCGGACCCACGCCACCGAACCGAGAGCGTCAGCGACCGGTCCCCCCATCTACCGTATCGCACGAAAGCCGTTAGACCCATAGCGCAGAATATTCTCATCCCTGGTCAGCAGGATCATATCTTCGACAGTGGCTTGCGCAATCAACGCGCGGTCGAAAGGGTCCTTATGGATTGAGGGCAGTCATGCATGCCGGTAATGTGCTCCGGTTTGATGACCAGTGGCTTCGCTGCCAGTTGCTCGAGCGAGTCCTCCCACCACGAACGCGGCTCGCCCACATCCAACAGGCCTTTCATGCTCTTGATCGTGACCTCCCAGTAGACGATTACGCTGAGATAGTTGGGGCCGCGTCTCAGTGCGTCGCGTATCGCCGCGGAAAGCAGAGATTCGGCCATCCCAGCATGGAGCGCGATACTTGTATCGAGCAGATAGCCGTTCACAGATCGCCCGCCAGGAAACGATCCTCATCCACTGGATCATCCCATCCTGGCAGAAGCTTAATACGATCCTTCATTCCGCCAAACCGGACCGCCCGCGATTCTGGCGGCGGAGCAAGTTGGGCGACAGGTTTGCCCTCATCGGTAATGACAACTCTTTCGCCGTTTTCCATGGCCCGGATCAGTTCCGGCAAGCGGCTTCCGGCTTCCGCAATAGCGACGTTCACAGCACTTCCAGGATACCTGAGGCCAGTGCCCTATGCCAAGTCATTTCGTCCCGCGCAAGCCCGCGCCATTCGTGGAGCGCCTTGAGAAAGTCTTCTATGGACTCGTCTTCCGGGCCAGAAGTCACCCGGAAGATCGGTCGCATTGGCGGGGATTCTCGTGCCCTGCTCCGCGACGAGCTCCTGAAGTTGAGCGGTTTGCCGAGCCGCGAGCAGAGGGTTAACAACTGACTACGAAGCTACCCGCAACTTCGCCGGGTGATCCAGCTTGACGCCCAGCGCCCGCACGATCTGATTGATCCGCTCCAGGCTGGCCGACTGATAACTAGTCGCCTCGTACCGCTGGATCTGTTGAGGCCGCAGTCCCAGCTTTTGCGCCAACTCCTCCTGGGTCAGACCGGCGGCAATCCGAGCCTGGATCAGCGTCTTCGGCAAAGCCTCGATCGAATCCAGCGGCACCACGCGCCGTCGTCCGGAGGACAGTGCGTCGTACTCCGCAAGTTCCTTCTTTAAGTCCGCAAGCTGGCTTCTCAATGCTTCCACTTCGGCCTTGCGCAGCGCCGGATGCAGGTGCTGCCGGCCATCCGCCGCCACCGCCGACAGCGCTTGCGCGAACCTCTCTGCCTGTGCCTTCGTGATGCGATACTGCCGCTCATTCTTGATCATGCGTGTTTGGTCAGGTGAATCGCCACGATACCCTTGGCCCTCCCCGTCTCTTTGTCTGTCTGGAAGAACTCCAGAAACGTCTTTCCGCTCATCCCTTCTGGCAACTCCGCCGGGAAAAACTCGCCGCCGAACCTCCCCTTCTGGCGGGCCCGAGCATTGCTGAAATCCAGAAACACCGGATCCAACAACTCCACATCCACCCCGTCCATCGCCCAGCATGCATCGAAATCGCCGGGCTCGGGTTTGCTGGTCGCGAAGCTTCCGTCCAGAAAGACCAGCAGGCAACCCGCCGTCCGTAACAAATCCAGCGCTTCGCGAAGCCCGCTCAGAAGCCTTATGCGCCGCTCCGTGAAGCCGAGACGATCCACGATCTGCTTCCATGTGGCGAAGTGCACTCCCGGCGGGAGATTACCTGTGGCATCAAAGCCAGGGAGCACCAACACAACTATAACGTTGTGTTAGGCGATTGTCAAGGCGACCACACCGACCCGCCGACCCCCAATTCTGGAGGCTACGTGATACTGGCGGACTTGAACCACGATGGCAAGCTGGATTTCGCGACTTCCGGCAACCTGATCGCCCTCGGCAATGTCGACGGCACCTTCCAGACGCCAGGGGTAATCGTTGCCAGCCCGCCGCCGGGCCGCGGTGGTGTCGGGCGTCACGTCTTTTCAATAGATTGCACGGGGTTTTCGACGGTGCTGCGCCGAGACTGTTCTCGGCGCGGGCGAGCGCAGCTCCCTATCGGTAGCTCTAAGAAGCTGTCGCAGGCTGTTGCCGCAGTTCGGGCACTTCTCGTCGAGAGGCACGTCCACCTTCTTCGCGATGGCTTGGTGGTTTTGCAATCGGATATCACCACCCCGCCGGCTTCCGAAATGTGCCCTTGCCATCGGTCATGGTCGGCGGGAGCTGGCTGGCGATCAGGTCGGCTTGACGGATGCGTTTTTGAAAACGTAGCCAGATTCTTCAGCACATTGCTGTGGACCTGGTGCGGGTTCAGTATTCCCACCGGCAGCCCAAGCTCGTGCCGGACAATGCGTACCGGCTCGGCCAGGTCCGAGTCGTTGGTGACCAGCACGGCGAGATCGAAGCGCTTCATAAACCCATCGCGCAGGAGGTGGGAAGCCAGGTTGACATCCGAGCCTTTCTCCTCGGTCTTGTCCACGAACACACGTTGCGGCGGATTGCTGCCCGACAGCACCATACGCACGGAATGCGTCAGGAAGTGCCCAAAGGAGATCGATAGGTTGGGGACCGTGCGAAGCGCGCGAAGATAAACCTGTTGATCGAGGGGCGCTGAGGTGTTGTGTGGCCTGGCGCTGACGCGTGCGGTGAAGTACTGAATGGACTCAATCGCATCATTTGGCAGCATCACGTGGCAGAGCTTACCAAGATCGAGCCATTTGAAGGGTGTCCGCTTCAGCGCGCCGTAGTAGAGGTTGAAGCCGTCTATATACACGTAAGCCCTCGCCATGTTCGACGCTCCTTGCCGCAACGCTCGCTTGACTGATCGTTGACGCCGTAGCGGAGAATCAACTATTATATAGGTGTACTTATCCCCCCTGCCTCTTCGTAGGCAGGGTGCGAGACCGGCCGCAAGGCCGGTCTCAGTGTTTATGGTCGCTTAAGCCAGCGACCACCAACACAACTATAACGTTGTGTTAAGCGATTGCCAAGGCGCAGGCGGCGCTACCGAGCCGCGACCGTAGGGAGCGGTTCCCCGCCACCGAACCGAGAGTGTCAGCGACCGGTCCACCCCATTTGACAACCACCTCCGCCAAGCGCACACTGATAAGAAACCGGAGCCCCCTAATCATGACGCGCCCAGCCGTACGCATCGCAATCGTGGCAGCCTGTCTCGCAGCGGTCGCCGCAAGCGCCATCGCCGCCAGCCCAACGATGCCCACCTTCCTTGCCCGGCGGGACTACACTGGATTGGATAGCTATTCGGTGCAAGTAGGGGATACGAATGGCGACGGTATCCCGGATTTGCTTGCGGATTCGGTTGGGGAAATTTTAATATTGTTCGGAAACGGCGACGGGACCTTTCGGCCAGGCGCCAGCCAACGAATTGCCCCCGACGGCCCCTCATTCGTGGCGGCCGACCTGAATGGCGATGGCAAGGTCGACGTGGTGGTGCCAAGCTGCGGGGCAATTTACGTCGCCCTCGGCAATGGCGACGGCACTTTTCAAGCTCCAGTGGAATATCCACCGGGCAATGACGGTAATGTCTGTTATGCCGTTGTTGGGGATTTCAACGGTGATGGCATACCGGACATCGCTACCGACGGAAACATGGGCGTCTGGCTGTTCACCGGGAAGGGGGATGGGACGTTTAATGCCGGAGTCTTAGCGGCTTCCTTACCGCAGCCGTACGGCGAAGCAGGCAGCATTGCGTCTGCCGATTTCAACGAGGATCACAAGCTGGATCTGGCGGTGAGCTTAACGTGGGGAGGCGGCGTCAACGTACCTGGGCAGGGTACGGCCATTCTGCTAGGAAACGGCGACGGCACCTTCCAAGCGCCAATCATGCTCTCCCAACCCAAGAGCGTGTTGGCGGTGGCTGCTGGCAAGTTGCCGAATGGCCATGCAGGCATTGTCGTGTCCAACGATCAGAACTCTGATATTTATTGCTTCTATGGCAATGGAGCTGGGGCGTTTTCCGGACCCCACGCGGTGAATCTCCCTGGCAACCCCGGCGTAGGCGGTATTGCCATCGGCGATGTCAACGGCGACGGCATCCCCGATCTGGTCTCGTCGGGGGGCTACATCGCCCTTGGGACTGCCGGCGGCGCTTTCAAGAGTCCCATCTACTACCCGGTTCAGGACGGGTATGGCGGCGCCAACCAACTTGTTCTTGCCGATTTGCGAAACAACGGCCTGACGGACATCATCACGAATGACTATTTCGCTATCTCCGTGCTGCTGAGCCAAGGCAAGGGCCGATATCTGGACGGCGGGTGGACCAAGGTGGCCGGCGCCGGGGGCTGCGGCGCGGCAGCGGACTATAACGGAGATGGCAAACCAGACTTGGCCCTCAGCACGTCCACGGGCATTTCCATCCTGCTAGGGACCGGCAAAATCTCTCCGCCGTTTACCACGGGAACCTCCTTTACGGTGGCGGGCGCCGCCTGCGTCATCACCGGCGACTTGAACGGCGATGGAATCCCCGACCTGCTGGTAGCAGTAAACGGCTCGCCGAACGCGCTGCTTTCCTATCTCGGCAACGGCGATGGCACCTTTACGCTCAAGGGCACCATGCCGACCCCCAATTCAGGAGGCTACGTGATACTGGCGGACTTCAACCACGATGGCAAGTTGGATTTCGCGACTTCCGGCAACCTGATCGGTCTCGGCAATGGCGACGGCACTTTCCAGACGCCAGCGGTGATCGTAGCCAGTCTGCCGCCCGGCTGCTGCTCGAATATCGCGGCCGGTGACATCAACAACGATGGCTGGCCGGATCTAGTGCTCACCAACGGTGGCATTGGATCTGACAATATCGGGTGCCTTCTGCTGAACAATCAGAAGGGCGGGTTCACCCAGTTGCCATGGACCTTTGGTCCACAGTTGATCCTGCCGGTCCTGACGGATTTAAATGGGGACGGAAACTTGGACCTTCTGGTGCAATTTGCCGGCGCGAGCGGGGTGACCATCTACCTCGGCAACGGGACAGGAACATTCACGTACCAAACACTGCTCGGCGGGCCTATCAACTTCGTCCAGGGGATCGAGCTGGTGTCGGACCTCAACGGTGATGGCATACCGGACATTGCGATCTCGGGAGGTGACACCTTGTCCATCTATTTGGGCCAAGGTGGCGCGACATATGCGCTTGCGGACAATATCGGCATGGGCCCCTCACCAGGCACGCTGCTTGTGGAGAACCTGCACGGCCAACACGCGTCTGCAGGTCGGCCGGACATCGTAGTGCCGGACTTCACCGGCGGCGTCGTGGTGCTCATCAACACCACGAAATGAGCCAATGCCATAGTAAGGCG
>Ga0073928_10005605_pt1 | contig 17459 bp, 14 predicted proteins | sample PaiPotPPA55metaG_FD_76969 | JGI IMG/M metagenome (GOLD analysis project Ga0073928, IMG submission 76969) | Iron sulfur acid spring bacterial and archeal communities from Banff, Canada, to study Microbial Dark Matter (Phase II) - Paint Pots PPA... ... | reverse complement strand
GCCAAAAGCAGATGGTCGCCCATATGGGGGAGCGTCCCGACTGGGACGTCGGCAATCCGCTGGCCGAGACCGCGAGCGGCGCCAAGGCGCTCGAAAAGCATCAGGTGGTAACTCGCACGCTCCACGAAGCCGGGGGCCTGGTAGTCGGGGGCACGGACTGCGGCGGCTTGTCCTACCCGCCGCCTGGCTTTGCCCTGTTGCGCGAAATTGAACTGTTGGCCGAAGCGATTGGCTCGATGGCGGCGATCAGAGCGGTGACGTCGGTGGCTGCGCGGTATCTGCGCCAGCAGGATAATCTCGGCAGCGTTGCGCCGGGGCGTTATGCCGATTTGCTGATCGTCGACGGCGATCCCATCAGCGATGTACGTGAACTGCGCAAACTGAAGACCGTTTATCGCGGCGGTGTGGCGTACGATCCGAAAGCGCTGCTTGCCCAGGTGCCGCAGAGGGATATCAAGGACGCGGCGTAAGGCACCGACGCCGGCTCGCCACTCGACAAATGAGGACGAGCCGACCGTGTGGGCGCCAAGCCGCGCCTTGCGGAGATCGGCGCGCTGCAGTTGCGGGAACGGGTCAACTACCGATCTTCAGAATCGCGTCCCGCCGATGCCAGGACGCTCGGGCTGACCGGCACCATGGAGCCTCCGAGCACCCAGCTGCGCTGGCTTGGCGAGAAGCCGGCGCCAGTGGCATTAGCAGGGCGTCGCGCGACACCCGTCGAGAGTTAACATAAGCCATTCGCGTTGATCCGTCGCGGATTGAGTTGGACCGCTTTGCCCAAAACGCTCATTGTGGGCAAAACAGTTCGGTCGGCCCGGATTCTGCGGATGAAAACCGAGTCTGAGGCTACCAGAACAGCCACGGAGCGACCTCCCGGAAGATGCTTCTAGTGCTCGGGTTCGGAGATTGACCAGCGACCGGAGTGCTCCGGAGGAGTATGAGGCTGCGCGGCGGGGCGCAGCGCCGGGTCACGAAGGCGTATTCGTGAAGACGGCTTCAAGGCACGCGAAATCAGGAGCCGATAACCAACGGGCCGCAGCGATAAGTCGCTTCTGGGTCGGGCGCTACCTGGTCTCTCGCGCTCAGCTTCCTCACAAGCGACGGACCAGGGGCGCAATGAGACCTGGGCGAGGTTCTAAGGAATTGTGTCCGCGAATCACGCGTAACCTTTTCACATCCTGACGGTTTATCTAGTTAGAGGCGAAGGTGGCTGGAGAATCAGCATTGAAGCGCCGGAGTAAGGATCCTCCGGAGCGGCGTATGGTCGAGGCCGCACAACGCGACCCGGCCTGCTTCGCCCAGCTTTACGAGAGCAATTTCGAACGGGTGTACGCATTCATCGCTCGACGAATTCACGATCGCGACCAAGCGCAGGATCTTACTGCCGATGTTTTTCATAGCGCGCTCAAGAACCTTGCGCGCTTTGAATGGCGCGGAATCCCCTTCGCGGCATGGCTCTGCCGTATCGCTGCCAACGCGATCGCTGATCATGGCAAACGTGCTTCCCAGCGTGAGGAGATCGAGTCACGCGATATTCCCGAGCAAGACGCATCGAACTATAGGGACCTGGCCGAAATCGAGCAACGGGCGCGGTTGTTTAAGCTGGTGGAGAGACTTCCCGGCGATCAGCGCCAGGTAATTACCAAGCGGTTCGCAAGTCAGAAAAGCATCGCGGAAATTGCCAAGGAGATGGGGCGTAGCGAGGGCGCAATTAAGCAGCTTCAGTTTCGCGGTCTGCAGAGTCTGCGCACGAGGTTGGGCGAGCGATGAAACGAGCGGCGACAAAAAGCGGGCGGGTCACCAAGCACGTTCCGCTTGCGGAGCAAGTCGATAAGGCGGTCGAAAAGATCATGAGCGATCGCGAGAGTAAGCCGCCCCGCGTCGATTCTCGCACCGCCGGTATCCTGCACATTGCCTCCGAATTGCGCGATCTCCCGAACCAGGATTTCAAGGCGACGCTCAAGAAGGAGCTTTTATCGATGGCGACACCTGCGAAGGTCTCCCGGCGGCCGGCACGTAACAAAGCGAGTTACGTTCCCGCTGGTTATCACACCGCAAACGCGTGCCTGGTAGTTCGTGATGCGCCGCGCGCGATTGAATTCTACAAAGCGGCTTTCGGCGCGACCGAATTAACGCGCCTGAACGACTCGAGCGGAAACCTCATGCATGCGCAGCTCAAGATCGGCGATTCGCCGATCGATATCGCGCCCGAGCAAGGAGATTACAATCGCAGCCCGCAGTCGCTGGGCGGATCGGCGGTGCCGATCGAGCTCTACGTCGAGGATGTGGACGGCTTGACCGAGCGCGCCGTTGCCGCCGGCGCGAAGGTGATCTTCCCAATTGCCGATCAGTTTTACGGCGATCGCGCCGGACGCTTGCAGGATCCTTTTGGACACGTGTGGATTGTTTCCACGCACAAGGAAGACCTGACGCCCGAGGAAGTATCGCGCCGCGCCGATGGCTGGATGAAGGAGATTCAGGCCGCCGCTCCGCCCCAGCAGCCGGCGGCTGCACTCGCAGGCGCGCCTGAAGGCTACCACAGCATCACGCCGTATCTACAGGTGCAAGGTGCGCAGCGTCTTATCGACTTTCTCAAAGATGCGTTCGGCGCAGAAGAGATTTTCCGTGTCCCGCGCGGCGATCAGATCGCGCATGCACAATTGAAAATCGAAAATTCGATGATCGAAGTAGCCGACGCCATCGGCAAGTATGAGCCGAATCGCACTGCCATTTGGCTATTCGTGGCGGACTCCGATGCCGTTTATGCGCGCGCGTTGAGGGCCGGTGCGACGTCGCTTCGAGAGCTAACCGACCAGGACTATGGCGCGAGCTTGGAGGACCCCTTTGGCAATCATTGGTACATCGCGACCCATCGCGAGGACGCTGAGCCGCTGCCCGAAGGGATTCACACCATCACGCCCTATCTGAATCCGAAGGGGGCGCCGAAGGTGATCGATTTCCTCAGGCGGGCGTTCGGCGCTGAGGAGGTTTTCCGGGCGCAGGATCCCGCGGGCACCGTGCATCACGCGAAGCTTCGCATTGGCGATTCGATCATCGCAATTGGCGAGGCGCACGGACCATACCAACCGATGCCACTGGCGCTTCACTTTTACGTTCCCGATACCGATGCGGCGTATAAACGCGCGCTCGAGGCCGGCGCGATCTCGATCGATGAGCCAGTCGATCAGGATTACGGCGATCGCTATGCGGGCGTGAAGGATCCGTTCGGGAACGTCTGGTATATCGCGACGCATCTGCGCGACTTCACCATACCTTCCGAACCACCGGCGCCCGCCAAGGCTCAGCCGCAGGAATCGGAAGTCGAACCACATCGTCGCCCGGGATCCATCATGCCGTTCATGTACCACGATGATGTGAAGAAAGCCTTCGAGCTATACCAGAAGGTTTTTGCCGCTACGGAGCAGCATCGCGGTACTCAGCCGGACGGAAAGGTGAGCCACCTCGTCATGGCGATCGGCGAGACGCACTTGATGCTGCGCGATGCGACGACGCCGGACCTCGCCGAGTATCGCGCCCAAGGATTCGCCGCCACCCCCCATCAGTTGGGAGGTAGTCCCCTGCACCTCTACATCTACGTCGCGGATGCCGACGCCGTGTTCAAACGCGCAGTCGACTCCGGCTCCAAGATCGTCGACCCGATAGAAGACAAGGATTGGGGCGATCGATGCGGTGGGGTGCAGGATCCGTTCGGCCACATCTGGTACATCGCAACTCCACTCAAGAGTTCCTCTTAACTGATTTGGAGCGATGCCCATGATGGCCAAAGCGCTACCAGAAGGCTGGCATACGGTAACTCCCAGGCTATTCGTCGCAGAGGCGGCCAGGCTGGTCGATTTTCTCAGACACGCGTTCGGGGCTAGTGGCAGCTTTCGACACGACGGCCCCTCGGAAATTCACATCGGCGATTCGATCATAATGGTCAGCGAGGCAAGCGTACGCGACGCGATGCCCGCGTTCCTATATCTCTATCTCAACGATGTTGACGCCGCGTATCAGCACGCGTTAGAGCTCGGCGCCACCGTGATCGAGGAACCCCAGGACATGTTCTACGGCGACCGACGCGCGACGGTCCGGGACCCGTTCGGCAATATCTGGCAAATCGCCACTCACAAGGAAGACCTGACGCTCGAAGAGATCCGAAAGCGGAACCCGGCAGCGGCGCGCCAGTAAATCAGCCCCGAGGAAAATGTAGCCTGCGGGGGAGCCGCCCGGCCTGACGCTCTACAGAATCAGCGTAATCGAAGTCGAGCAAGTCTGAGGAGACGGCATGGCGCATCCACGGATGTACGACGATTTGAATCCGGCGATAAGACGGCTGCGAGAGATCTGCCTCGCCCTTCCGCAAGCCTTCGAAAAAGAGGCGTGGGGGGAGTGTACCTTTCGGGTGACTGGCGGCAGCATGTTCGCGATGACCGACAACAATCATCACAATAGCGGCCATGTCGCCGTGTGGGTGAAAGCACCGCCTATGGTGCAGGAGATCCTGGTCAAGTCTGACAGTTCGCGTTTCTTCATCCCGCCGTACATGGGCCCGAAAGGATGGGTTGGCGTGCGGCTTGACGATCAAGTTAGTTGGGATGAGGTCGCCGCAATCCTGAAGGACGGTTATCTGATGTCGGCGCCGAAAAAGCTCAGCGGGTGCTTACATCAGCGATGGATCAGGTCGCTAGCATGTCAGGTCTCGCTACAAAACGGCGCTTAACTTCGTATTCGAAAATGAAGTTGAAATCGAAAGGAAGTTCCAGGCCAGAGACCAGGTCTCGGAAGAAGACTACGGGTATCGGGAGCGATGAAGTTCGCTGAGTCGGGTTCCGAGGCGACGCAGCTCAAACCGCGTAGCGCTGCACTCGCCTTCATATTCATTACCGTAGCGCTGGATATGCTCGCCCTCGGCGTGATCGTGCCGGTGCTGCCTAAGCTGGTTGAGGACTTTCTGCACGGCGACACAGCGCGCGCGGCCGAGTACGTGGGCTTGTTCGGGATGGTGTGGGCCGCGATGCAGTTTCTCTTCTCGCCCGTGCTCGGCGCGGCCTCCGATCGTTTCGGACGACGCCCCATAATCCTACTGTCCAACTTCGGCCTCGGACTGGACTACGTCGTGATGGCAGTGGCGCCTACTGTATGGTGGCTATTCGCCGGTCGGGTGGTTTCCGGGATTACCTCCGCAAGTTTTTCGACGGCGAGCGCCTACATCGCCGATGTCGCGCCGCCCGACAGGCGCGCCGGCAGTTATGGGATGATTAGCGCGGCCTTCGGTCTGGGCTTCGTGCTCGGCCCCGCGCTTGGTGGAGTATTCGGCAACATCAACCCTCGATTGCCGTTTTGGATCGCGGCGGGACTGAGCCTGCTCAATTCGATGTACGGCCTCTTCGTGCTCCCGGAATCCCTTCCACGAGATCGGCGTGAAGCGTTCAACTGGCGGCGCGCCAATCCGATGGGATCGATTAAACTGTTGCGCTCGCACATGGAATTACTAGGCCTGTCGAGCGTGAGCTTTCTCACCAGCATAGCCCATGAGGCGCTGCCGACCACGTTTGTGTTGTATGCAATGTATCGGTACGGCTGGAACGAGCGGCTCGTGGGATTAGCAATCGCGAGTGTCGGCGTGTGCTCGGCTGCGGTGGGCGCCGGAATGGTGCAGCCACTGGTCACCAGACTCGGCGATCGCCGCGTGATGCTCAGCGGCATGTTGTTTAATTTCGCGGGATTCCTGATTTATGGCTTAGCACCGACCGGGCTGTTGTTCTGGACCGGTATTCCAATCGGCTGTCTAGGCGGTTTATCGAATCCGCCGATGCAGAGCCTGATGACGCGCCGCGTGAAACCGACCGAACAAGGTCAACTACAAGGCGCGCTAAGCAGCATCCGCGGAATCGCGTTCATGATCGGCCCAATCATCTTCACGAGCACGTTCGCGAGCTTCATTGGACCCTACCGGTTTTGGCATCTTCCCGGCGCGCCTTACCTGTTGGCCGGCTTGATTGTCATGCTGTCGACGATCATCGCCTGGCGCGCGACATCACCTGCAGCCGAGCAAGAAGTCATAACTTCTCCGCAACCAGCACCAGCAGTCGAATAAGCTCCCGAGTTCGATGCTCCAGGTCTCCTTATCTGGCCAGATAACGGCTGATGGTCAACTCGTTATTGTTACCGGCTAAGCCGACAACAACAATTTTGTCGTTAGCAGCTGGACGCGACTGCGCTGAGGCCGCCGGGGACACTATTGACGATCACTCCCGCGTTGCCGAAACCGGTATCGAGTTGCGCGCTTGGCGTCAGGCGTGCCAAACCGGGGACGCTGAGCGTTCCGTTCTGCGTAAATGTAACTTGGTTTCCCACGACCACGACGTCTCCATTGGATGAAGCCGCCACGCCATTTACGACGGCTTCGATTCTACTCCTGCCAGTGCCGACATAATGGAAGGGTGGGTTAGAGAAAGTCGGGTCCGGGCCGTCGGTCTCGGTGAAGCTAAGCACCTGGACGGCGGAGTTGGGGTAGCAGCATCCGTGAGGAATTGTACGGTAGCGTGTTGTACGCAATGTTCCCAGCGGGTTCTTAGGATTCGCCGTAGGACCTGGCTACGCAATTACCCAATAAATCCGGGCGACAACTGATCCCGATTCACCAGTTTAAATTGGGATCCGCACGATTGCTCGTCCGAAATAAGGTATCCCAGCTCAGAAAGATCTAGCCGCTGTGGCGAGTAGAGAGATTGCGTTACCGACAGGCCGAGTTAATCGACGTCCTAGGTGGCGGGAAATAGGCCGGCGACTGGACGGATGCGGAAGCCTCGGCTAGGCGGCCGAATGCGACCGCGGTGACTGATCCGCAGTAGATGCAGGTCGGGAACCCCTACGGAGACTGGCGGACAAACTTCTGACGCCCAAGCACCGGAGCGCTTTGCCGAGGAAATCTTCGCAGCCTAAGGCTTCAGTTGCCGCTAGCCGCAGGCTCGCGCAAGCCTCAGGTTCCCTCCGCCAGGTCTCGATCGACGATTACCGCCACCTTGCCCAGCGTGCGGCCGCCCTCCTTCAGCGACTGCAGCCCTGTGTTGATCGCCTCGACGGTGCTGCTGATGGTCTGACCGATATGCGGCACCAGCGTCCCTTGCACCACCAACTCCATCGCCAGAGCCATTCCGCGCTGGAGAAAGTCCTTTGCCTTGCCGTCCAACGTGTCAGGCTCGCTGAAGTACCGCAGCAGGTTGACATTTACGTGCCTTGCGCCACGCTCCCCCAGAATGGAGTCAACAGGGCTTTCGGTCTCGATTACGCGGGTCGTCCTTCCAGGACCAACGCCGAGTACGACCCAAGTGCCGCCTTGGTGCACGGTCTTCGCTGTCGCGACGAAGCTTGCCTCGCTGTACGTGGCGTCGAAGACGAGGTCCAGACCACGGCCGCCGGTGAGCATGGAGATTTCGGTGGCGACATTGTCGCGCTTATAGTCGAACACGTGATGCGCGCCCGACCGTCTCGCCAACGCGATCGATTCCGGTGTGCTGCCGCTGCTGATGACAAGGCCCGCCCCGAGGACACGCGCAGCCATCTGGACGGCGAGATGCCCGACGCCGCCCCCGCCGCCCGGGATGTAGACCATATCACCAGCTTTGAGCGTGCCGTAGAGGCTCGAGAATGCGGAAAGGAAGCACGTTGGTAGAACCGCCGCATCGCGAAACTCAAGGATTCCGGTTTGCGAACGGTAAGGAACTCCCTAGCGAGCGCATACCCGCCTTCGGCCTCGCTCCCGCTCGCAACGGCCCACCCGCCGTCGCCATTCAAATTGGCCATGGCCCACCGTGTCGCCGACAGCAACGGCGCGTACTGCGCTACCTGTTGCCACAACGATGCCGGAAAGGTCGAAGCCGAGAACGACTGGCGGAGCACGTCCAAGAAAATTCAGGTCGGCCAGTTTGTATTCCAGCGGATTAAGCGACGAGGCGACGACGCGGATCAGGACTTGGTCACTTGCTGGCCTGGGAACGGGAACGCGCACAGCCTCCAGCGGCAGCCCAGCGTGGTCTCTTGTGTAACCGATCCCGACGAAAGTCTCCGGGATCGTTGGTGTTCGCTTCATGCCGAGGTTCCTGGGTACTGCCATTGCATGTTGGGTCTGAATTGACCGGTCACAATTCCATTGCGCTCTACCGTTAGTCGCGATTCACTATCACCGATTCAGTTTTATTCTAGAACGACCAGAAATCGAATATGACCGGACCAAGAGGGTAGGGCGGATCGCCTCAGATCGTGTGAAGGTTCAGACCATTCGCGTTCGTGAATGGAGTTGAGCCGCTTTGCCTAGAACGCTCAATTTGGGCAAAACAGGCCTCGCCGCTTGTGAGAGTATGTGTGGCGCGGTCTGTTAGCGAATGTGCCGTGCGGCCCGCGCGTTTCTGCGCCGAAGCGATGCCGACTATACTCCTTGTCAGTCTTGGTTCGGTGGAATTCTTCGGGGAGGCGTAGCGTGTCGGATTGATGAGCTCGACTGATGAGTCCTCGGCCACAAGCCAGGCAGATAAGAGTGTTTGGCGTTGAAATGACGATATGTCCGGCAAGGATGGGTCTGTGACCTCTGACAGTGGTTTGGGAATTAATTGGGGGCGGGTGGCACCAGCCGGAGGGATTTGAACCCTCGAAGCCCTTTCGGGCTCGCCTGCTTATAAGGCAGGTGCCTTCAACCAGACTCGGCCACGACTCGGCGAGATAGCTTGGTGTACCCCGCGGCTGCTGCCACCTGCAAGTAGATCGTGATCATACTGGAAACCGCTCTGGGCGGCAGTTTCCTCGGGACCCCGCGTAGCAGAGCGGACGTCTCACAGCGTAGCCGCCGGATGGCAATCCCCTATCTCTCTTCGTGGGTTATCTTATTCCGTTTCCGAAACATTGACATGTTTTTCGGAAATGCGCTAACATGTCGCTTATGCCGATAGCGACAGTTAATCTTTCGGCCGTGGTGTTCGAGGAAATAAAGGCCTTAGTCGAGAAAGGTCTTTACAAAGGCCTGGAACAATTCCTCGAAATTGCCGCATTTAATCAGCTGGCGTTGGAGCGCGGAGTTTCCGCAGCGGAGATAATTCAGAGTGGCCACCGTAGCCACACTGGTTCTACCAGAACGGCGACATCGGAAGCGCTCGGTAAGCGATCTATTCACGTTGCAGAGGAACCCATTAAGGGCCGGAAACTTGGACGTTCCCGTTCGCCGGAGAAGATCGGCCGACAGGTTGTGTGGATACGGTCCACGAACTTGACGAACCCGGAAGCGGAGCTGAGGGATCTTCGAGAGCGCCTGTCGATCCGTGACGGTTTAACTACCCCGTCCCTGGTTCAGACTACGCCTCGCCCGTCCGGAGAAAGACTCTGGGGCCAGGTGAACCGTTTGTTTCCCCTGAAATTAGCGACGAGATGGATCGCGAAGAAACCCAACGGAGGAGAGTGGGCGGTGTTGGGAGAGATCAGCGATGCGCTAGCAGACGATGCGGCTAATTTTGGCAGTATCCTCGAAGCACTCGATACGCGAAGCGGACGGAAAAGAGACGACCTTCTCGCTACCGGGCTTCCCCGGCGCGCTAATCAAGCATCGCGCGACCGATTTCTGAGCCAGTATATCGCTCGGGTGACTCGTGCGGCCGAAATCTACCCTGGGGCAATCTGTCAATATTCGCTTGCAGCATTTCAAGGCGAACGGCTGGCACTCACCGACGCGGGCCTGCAGTTCGCAAAGATACTCAATCCGATTTTGGACCAAGGACTTGCTGACGCAAAAACGACCCTCAATGACGAAGAAAAATTATTTCTGAGAAATCATATTCGGGCGAATGTAAGTGGTGAGTTTCACGACCTGCAGTTGATTGTCAACGCCGTCATTGACGGCAAAGACACACCTGACCGGTTGTTGAAAGCCACACGCGGCAACATGCCAGCCGATTGGAGTGACCTGATGGCCAGGACGCAAGTTTCGGGATTGCTTGCCAGAGCCGTAGACCTTGGGCTTATGAGTCGTGTCTGGGACGGACGCAATGTGACCTACCAGGCATCACCGTCCTGTTCCCAATTCATGGCCGCCTAGGAGGAGCTCATGGTCCGAGCAACAGATTTGACGGGGCGTTTTAGTTCTTCGGAGTTTTTGAAGGCTGTCATTGCCTGCGATAGTAGCGCCTCTGTGAAAGAGCTTTTGAGGCAATTGCCTATTGTGGGAGAAAACGAGTACCTATTTAGCGCGGCACACCCGGATAATGGCTGGCGGGAAGGATACCTTCATTGGTTCCCAGTGGGTAGGGATCGCGGGAATGCTGGGCGAATCAAACTCGCTGGTTCGCCAGAAAATCCCCTAGCCGAGAGAATCGTCAACGGAATCGAAGCGCTGATTGAGTTGGAGCGACAGCTCGAGTTGAAAAAAGACCCCCGCCAGCACCCTCCAACGAGCCCTCGGGACGCGGTTCAGAGGTATCTTGAAGTTCCGCCTCTTGACGAGCTACCGGGTTGGGATCGTCCGATCAGGGGCGAGAAGGCACAGGACTATGTCCGCAATATTGCAGAGAGAATCAAGCTGCGGTTGCTCAGGTCGAAGAGGCCGGTCGAGTACACGGTGCTGATTGAAGACGATGGAATAGGCCAGTTGCCCTCAATGATGCACCAGACACTGCTTTCTCTCGGATCCAGTGACAAGCCCGATAAGCCATATTTAATAGGCGTTTTCGGCCAGGGCGGATCGTCTACCTATGCCGCGAGCGAATTTTCCTGGATCGTATCGCGACGTCATAACGAATTGCTCGGTAATAGTTCGGACGGCATCGGCTGGACAATCGTCAAACATATATATCCAGTGGGACGTCGTGATGATTACTTTGCCTACCTCGCTGCTCATCCCGATGGGCGAGTCCCGTTGTTTCCGTCTAAGTTGGGATCAGACATCGGTCTGACAAATGGGACTCGCATCGCTCATGTGAATTATAATTTCGGCCGGTCGGAACCCGCGCGCGAGCTTTACCAGGCATTGAACCATTTGCTGTTCAATCCCGTGCTCCCCTATGAGCTGTACACGCGACCAGCTCCGGCCCGGCCCGACCCAATGTGGGGAAACGGCTACCGTTTATCGCGGCTCGCAGAAGCGAAGAAGGACCTCGATAAAAGATTCGATCCTCAGGAGGTTCAACGTAGGGGGGATCCGGAGTAATGGCTAGAGCCAGTATAGAGCTCGACAAGAGCTTCTCTCCCGTCCTCGGACGGTCATACGGCACGATTCGGCTAAGAGTGGTCGTTCTGAAGCAGAAGGTATCGAACGAGGGACAGGAAGTCGACACGGACGATCTTCCGACAGACAGAGACGAAGACTTGGTCGACGAAGGTAAGACGCCTCTCGATTCATATTTGGAAAGACCACGCGGTCGCGGCAAGCAATGCGTCGTGTTCTTAGTGCATGGTCAGAGGCATGAAGGTCTAGATAACGCGTTCGTGATGCGTTCCCTTGGTTTTAAGTATCTGCGCAGTCGCACGATGATCATCGTCGACCTGGACGATCTCGCCCCCGAAGCAGTAGCCGAGGTCGTGCAAGGTTCACGGCAGGGCTTATTCCGCGGCAACGCCTATCACGCAATCTCCGAAAGAATTATAGCGACCCTAAAGGGTGACCCAGATCTCCGTCGTCTAGAAGCAGAGGCGGAACAAAAAATAGCGGAACTCGAGACGGGTGATGAGGCGGTACGAACTAAACTCGATCAGTTGATCGATGAACACCACGGTGCGGGGACACGAGTCGGTGCGGGAGATGCCGAAGTCGCGAAAAATCAGGGGACTGGGGCGGCTGTCCAAAATGAAAAAGGCAGGGTGGTAGTGGGCGCGTCGCCTGATATTGGGGCACCGGGACAGGGACCCGTTCTAGTCAACGTGCCGGAGACAGCACTGATTCGCATTAAGCCGAATGAGCACCGGATAGTTATCCTTCAAATGAACCCTGAGAGTGAATGGGCTAATGTGGAACGGCTGTTGGCGCAGACAGAGCCCAAGGTGGATGAGCTGTCGTTGTCTGTCACGCAAGGTCGCACCAAGGGTACTTTGTCCTTGCTATTCAAGGAACCCGATGACTTCGAAATCGCAGACTATCCAATTTCTACGACGCTGCGGGTCTTTGCCAGGGTTAAGGGCCATAACGAACCGCGGCTGCTTCAGAAGCAGCTCATCGTTAGTCGGCCTGAACCTCCTCCTGCGCCCGCTCCTCCACCGATTTTACATGATGTGCCGACGTTCCTGCGCATGGTGAGTCGCCAACCTGTAAAGCTTATTCCGGGCGGTCCGTCCGTCCATGTCAAGCTCCGATGGGACGGGGTCGACTCTCTAGTGACAGGGTCGCCACCAGCTTGGCAGTTTCACGCGCGGTGCCTGAGCCTTGAGACCTTTCCAGCAATTACCTTCTCAAGGCCACACTCGGGCAACTTCGAATTGCTGCTTGATGTACCACATGGCCTCCTTCCGAAACAGGAACTGCAGTTTGAGGTGGAAGCCGTCGGGGCCTCGGGAGGGAAGCTAGTCTCAGGCTTTCGCGCGGAAGTGGTTGAACCACCGCTGAAACCGGAAGCGCGTAAGATAGTCGGCCCTGAGTTAGCTGGGCAGAGAAGGCCTCCCTACGAACTGAAGTACGTCAGAGAGAGGGACTGGAAGGTTCTGCCATGTTGGAACGGGGGCGAGTGGACGGCGGACGACGCCGGATACTTCACGGAGCCCGGAGAGGGTAAGGCTCTTGTGTTGATGATCAACGAAGACGCGCATCTGCTCAAGAACTATGCCGCGGAGATGATTCAGAAGAAGCTAGACGAAAAGACGGTGCAGACACGGCTTACAAGGTACAATGCGCATGTGTCGTTTCACCTCTGGCAGATGTACTTGGATCTGAGAAAGAAACGGGAGCAAAAGCACGGCGACGAGGAAGATCCCAATTTGCCTACAGACCTGCAGATGCGTGGTGAGATTAATCGCGTTGCAGAAACACTAGTGAGGCTGATGCAAGTAGCGCACTAAAACCACAATTAGCTGGCCGCGTTGGGCGCGGGAATGTTGTGAGGTGGAGGTGGGAAGTGGATGTTTTGTTTGGCCCAGGAGACGCACCGAAGATTGAGAGACTTCGAACCGCGGCCCTTTCCGCGAAACCGACTTCGGGTAAGACGCACAGCTTTTATCGATATCCGGCACGGTTCTCGCCGGAGTTTGCAGAGGCAGTCATTAGTGAATTGAGTCTTCCTGGCGACTGGGTATTAGACCCTTTCGCAGGTGGCGGTACCAGTGTTATCGAGGGAGTAGCGCTGGGTCGTAGGGTTGTGGGTATCGACATCAATGCGCTGGCCCATTTCGTAATGCGGGTCTCAACCACCCCTTTGTCCGCACAAGATTGCGAGGTAATTACTGCCTGGGCCGACAAGGTATCGGCAGAGCCCGCAGCGTGGATTCATCACGCCTTGGGGAACCGACAAATTCGAAATTTTCCTGCTGGTCTTCGGAGGCTCATCCTCGGTGCGATGTCTTGCGCGGATTCGGAGATGTCATTTCCCCGCCGACGCGATTTCGCGAGATGTGCTCTTCTCAGGCTCGGGCAATGGGCTCTCGAGAGCGCGAGTCCTCATTCTCGAATTGCCTATGCCGCCGGCAACAGACTGCCTGCCATAGTCCAATCGATGACTCAAGGCGTTAACGAGCTCGTAGAACGATGCGCGCTGAGCGGTGTTCGTAAGAAATGGATCACCGGCCGAAGATTATTGCTGAACCGCAGTTCGATCGGACTTGATAGTGAGTCTAGGCTTCGCTGCTTGCGGGGTCGTATTCGTCTTGTAATTACATCACCCCCATATCCTGGTGTGCATGTTCTGTATCATCGGTGGCAGCACAAGGGACGACGAGAAACGAATGCTCCGTACTGGATCGCGAATCTTAACGACGGGCAAGGCGAGTCATACTACACCTTCGGAAACCGTAAAACGGCTAGCGGTATAGATGGCTATTTTGACAAATTGTACCTGTCTTTTCGATCGATTCGGCCGTATGTCAGTGACAATGGCCTAGTTGTTCAACTTATTTCCTTCGCAGATCCGACGGTTCAACTTCCGCGGTTTCTCAGCGCAATGGACAGGGCTGGCTATGAAGAAGTACAGCTCTCGTGGGATCTCGGTAGGCGTCTTAGGCGGCGAGTGCCGAATCGGAGATGGTACACGCAGATTTCGAGGAACAGTAATGCGGGAACCGAGGTCTTGTTGGTTCATAGATGCAAATCGTGAGCAGTTGGGAGGTGCTGCTCAGCAACTTCTCCTTCAGGCGCGGTGGCATGTTATGACAAAGACCATTATCGACTCTTCGCAGGGGTAGTTTCCGAGAGCTGGTTCATACATGCCCCGAGTTAAGCAGCGAAAGCGGCGGCCAAAAACGATGTCCTCGCAGGGTTTAAGTGGGCAGCGGGGAGTCAATTTAATCGAGCGCATCGTGCTCGAGATGGGTTCCCGCTGGACCCCTAGCGGTCCTAATGAAGTTGGCATAGACGGATACATCGAACTCTTCGATCCTGGTTCCCGATGCCCAATCGGTCTCACGCTTGCAGCACAGAGCAAGGTGGTCGAGGCCGCCGGGGATCAATTGCAGCTGAGCTTTGACTATTGGTGCGATGCGAACGATCTTGAATATTGGCTCGGCGGGAATACGCCGATCATTCTTGTGGTTTCGGCGCCTTCTTCCAATGTCGCATACTGGATTTCGATCAAGGATCACTTCCGACGTTGGACGCCGGCGGATTCAACGCGCATAACCTTCACGAGAGACCACCACCTATTCACGAAGGACAGTTTTCGTGATCTCACCAGGATCGCTGCACCCAGGCAAGGTCTTTTTCTAGCGCCAGCGCAGCGGCGGGAGACACTTCAGTCAAATCTGCTTCTTTTGGAAGAGTTCCCGCAGCAGATTTTCATAGCGATTACGGACTGCCGAACTTACCGGGAGGCCTGGGCGCGACTCCGCAGCGAGAGCCGAGAGGCGGATACGGCCTGGGTGCTTTGGGAGAAGAAGATCCTGAGTTTTTACGATCTAGGAGACAGTCCTTGGACTTCGATCTGCGATCAGGGCACTGTAGAGCCGCTTCCGACGACAGACTGGTCGGCCAGCGAGGATGTGGACAAGCAACGTCTTTTTGTTCAGCTGCTCAACGCTAGCTTGAAGGCACAACTGAGACCTGGGGTGCGCTACTGGCCGAGAGAGGATTGCTATGCAGTGGTGGGCAGACCGCGGAAGAGCTCGTATCAATCATTGAAGCGTTTTAGTCGAATATCAATTGTTTCTCGTTTCGAGAGTGTCGCCCAAGACGGCCGTCGCTTCGAATGGTTCAGACATCTAGCTTTTCGCGGCCACTTTCGCCGTCTCGACGGGCAATGGTACCAGGAAATTACGCCGACGTATCGCTTTACCTCTGACGGACAGATCGCGGACCGATTCCACGAAGAGCGTCTCAAAGGCATCAAGCGTATCGAAAAAAATCGGGCTGTCCTCAGCTCGGTTCTGTTCTGGGCCAATTACTTGCGGCCAACGGGCACACTGTTTCGAAGTGACGAACCGATCCTGAAGTTCGGAAAGTTGGCGACGTTTTGTTGCGACGTAGGTATCGACGATCGGGCTTGGTTGGCCGAAGATCTGGAATCTGCCGGAGAAGTCCAAGGCGAGGGACTTGTCCTCACCGGTCGAAATAACGGACAGGAATTATGAGACTTCAGTTCTTCCAGGAACCGGAGCTAGAATTCGGCCGAGGCGGCACTCACGTCGATGTGCGTTACGGGCTGATGCGATATGGCCCCCTCGACGTAGACGAAACCACTGCACCGACACAGTTGCGAGTAGGACTGGTCGGTACTGAGGAGAGTATCTCGGCCGTTCGTGCTTGGTTTGAGCGCTGCAGCCGGTCCATAGAAGCAAAGAGAAGCAAACTCTCGAACTTGTATGCGGCGTTTCCAGGGTTCTCCGAGGAATCGCCATTTCACTCCTCGCTTCTATTTCATGACCGTTGGTGCTCGCCAATCCGACAGCGCGATATAGACGCAGTGTTGGCCCATGCGCGCGGGAATCAGACGGTCCATAATGCTGTCGGATTGTTTCTGGATTGTGCAGAAGGCCTAATCGAACAGGGTGGGCCAGTGGCGCTCGTTTGCGTTCCGCCAAGCGATCTCTTGGCTGCTGTGGACGGCCCAGCGAGCCAGCACGACATTCTTGAACAGGAGATCGATGAAGGCTCTGAGCTCGACGTTGGAAGCGCCCCGAGCCTGGCTTTTCACGACGTGCTTAAGGCAGAGGGTATGCGGTTAGGTATTCCAATCCAAATGGTGCGACCATCGACATACACAAGCGCGGGGACAAAAACGAGGTTGCGTCCGCGTCGCGCAAGATCGTTGCCACTTCAAGATGAAGCAACACGAGCGTGGAACATCCACATTGCTTTGTACTACAAGGCGGGCGGGGTGCCCTGGCGGTTGCTTCGAAATGCTTCGGATTTAGCAACTCTCTTCGTCGGCGTCAGTTTCTACCGAACGGTTGAAGGTGATCGCCTTCTCACGAGCATCGCGCAGGTGTTCAACGAACGCGGTGAGGGCGTAATCGTCAAAGGCTCTCAAGCCCAACTAGATAAGGATGATCGTCAGCCGCACCTGTCAGAACATGATGCCGCTTCGCTTTTGCAGAACGCGATACGAGTGTACCGTCGAGAACATCGGACTAGCCCCGCTAGACTTGTCCTACACAAAACGTCACGAATGACCAACGGCGAGTTGAGAGGCTTTCAGGCTGCGGCGGAAGGTCAAAACATTGATCTGCTCGAAATTGTAAGCGTGAAAAGATCGCTAACGCGGCTATTCCGGGAAGGCACCTACCCACCTCTGCGAGGAACCTTCTTAAGGCTCGATGAAGGTATGGGGCTCCTTTATTTGCGAGGCAGTGTACAGTTCTTCGAGACCTATCCGGGGATGTATGTCCCGAGACCACTGGAATTCTCCGTCGCGCGGGGTGAGAGCCCTGTCGAAAGGATTGGCCACGAAATGCTGTCGTTATCCAAGCTGAACTGGAACAACACCCAATTCGATGGTGGTGAGCCGATCACGGTACGTGCCGCGCGAAGAGTCGGAGACATCCTGAAGTGTGTTTCGGACGGTGGCGTGGTACAACCCAGCTTCCGATTTTATATCTGATCAAGATATTGTTCGCGCGGCCAACCATTTTTAGCTCCGCGATCATGATCTTGCGGCAGATAAAGCCGCTCATGCTGTGAGCGCCTCCGCTCAGTGGTGACCGTGGGGGTGAGCGATACCTTTGCTAGCCCAACTTCCACGTTTTTTGGAACAGGCCATTGATGTGGTTGGATTTTTTGGTTTTTCCGTCACTATGCTTGGTGCCAAGTGCGCGATGGTTTGATGACCTCGGCAGAGATGCCCAGG
>Ga0073928_10005604_pt1 | contig 17462 bp, 18 predicted proteins | sample PaiPotPPA55metaG_FD_76969 | JGI IMG/M metagenome (GOLD analysis project Ga0073928, IMG submission 76969) | Iron sulfur acid spring bacterial and archeal communities from Banff, Canada, to study Microbial Dark Matter (Phase II) - Paint Pots PPA... ... | reverse complement strand
TTATAACCGCCGGCGCCTGCACAGCTCGCTCGGTTACCGTTCGCCCATTGACTTCGAAACCCAAAACAATTAACTAATGTGTTACACAACTTCTGTGTCCGTTTTTTCGTGGCAAGCCCACTTTCAAACCGTTAACCCCCTGATTTTATCGTTAAAGATCGACCTTTTTAGGAAAAAATATGCGAAATCCTTAGCATTTTCGCTGTGTCAATCAACAACAAACCGTTAGCAAACCGTTAGCAAACCGTTAGGAAGTGTTAGGGGTGGTAGCGCGGGCGACCCGGCTGCTGGGCCGAAAGCCCCTCCGGCGCCGAGTTCCCGTGAAACAGCCGAAACACTCGAAAGGACAGGGAAAGGTGCAATGATGGAAAAAATTGCCGCAGCGCGAACATTGCGGATGGGGAGAAAATTATTATTATGTGGCCGTAACCCAGGGCGGCGACGCCGGGCGTCTTGCCTTGGGCTACAATCTCACGCCCCGCTGGGGCTGTTTTATAGTTTTTCATCGACGCTTCACCGGTGCTGCATTCGCTTCACGTTCGTAAATCTTCCGCGCGAGTTCGTCTTCCGCCCTGGCTTCGGCGAGCTCCGCAATCCGTCCAGGTTTACCCTTGTAATACCGCCGATGCAGAATTTCGACAGCGTCCGACGTGGATTTTCTCTTTTCTGGCATATTCACACTTCGTCGCAATATTTCGAAGTTTGTCAATATCAAAACGATTCGTCGGGGGGCGGAGAACGAGAAAATGGACCCCTCACCCCGGGCCCTCAAATGAAACAACACAAGAACTGCCCGATGAACGGGCTCCCCTTCTGAAGGGGAGAGGGAGAATTTATTTGGGCTGATTCTCCTCGCTTTACAAACGGCTTGTGAGGTGGATAAATGTTCGAGCATAGTTCAACGCGGTCGATAAAACGAACAATGAATTGTCCCATTTGCAAGGCAGACATGCTTTGGGGACGCGTCTTCCTGGACCTTGAGCACCGCGCTTTCCAGTTGTCTTTCCGGGCGCCGGGGAGCAAGCGGGTTGCCATAAAGCAACTTTCGGGTTTCCGCTGCGAGGTGTGCGATTTGGTTGTTATTTGCAAATCCACGGCGAATGACACGGATGCCCCTTGCTTGGCCTGCGGGGCGGTTATGGCTTCAGGCGTTGCGGTCTGTCCCGAATGTGGGTGGACTTATGAAACTTCGTCCCAATCACCGGCGGCATGAACAACTGCGCGGCGATTGGGTGCGAGGCGAGACATGTGAGAGCGTGTGTCCTGGTACATTCCCGCGCATAATTCGAGAGACATTTGGCCTTCATGAACTCCCATGTTTACAGGCTTTCCATGCGTACTGCATGTCCCCAATGCATGGCGCGGGTATGTGGCACAGGCGACTCGCCGGACGGATGGTAGGCAAAAGTTGGAGTCAAGGGCGAGGTTCTTCCCAAAGTGGCTGCACTCACTTCCGGTCGGCGGGTCGCCGACCGGGGCGGGCAAGTTGCCCGCGCCACCCTACCGATGCTGCCGGCGCTTGACTTTGAGCTGCGCCAGCGAGTTGGCCAGCGCGGCACTCACGACCGCGGCTTCTTCGTCGTCGAGACGGACGGCGAGGCGGGCCTCGGCTCGTTGGCGGGCTTCCTCGGCCCTGGCTTCGTCGATGTTCTCGGAACGGATGGCCATGTCGGTCATGATGGCGACGCGTTCGCCGGTGATTTCGACGAAGCCTTCGCCGACGGCCAGGAAATAATCCCGGCCCTCTTTGCGCACGGTGATTTCGCCCGGGACGATCTGCGTCAGCAACGGCACGTGCTGCGGATAGACGCCCATCTCGCCCTCGACGGCCGGCAACGTCACCATCTCGACGTCCTCCGAATACGTGAGGGCTTCGGGCGTGACGATTTCCAATTTCAATGTGCTGGCCATGCGAGCGCGGGTTTATTCCTGCTTGATTTCCTCGATGCCGCCCTTCATGTAAAAGTTGCCTTCCGGCACATCGTCGTGCTTGCCATCGAGGATTTCCTTGAAGCCGCGCACGGTGTCGGCCACCGGCACCTGCTTGCCTTCGCGCCCGGTGAAGACTTGCGCCACGCTGAACGGCTGGCTCAGGAAGCGCTGAATCTTGCGCGCGCGGAACACGGTGAGCTTGTCGTCCGGGGAAAGCTCGTCCATGCCGAGAATGGCAATGATGTCCTGGAGGTCCTTGTAACGTTGGAGCACGCGCTGCACGCCGCGCGCGACTTCGTAATGCTCTTGGCCGACGATTTCCGCCGCCAGCGCGCGCGAGGTCGAGGCGAGCGGATCGACGGCCGGATAAATGCCCAGCTCGGCGATGGAACGTTCGAGCACGATGGTCGCGTCCAGGTGCGCGAACGTGGTCGCCGGCGCGGGGTCCGTCAAGTCGTCGGCAGGCACATACACCGCCTGGAACGAGGTGATCGAGCCTTTCTTGGTCGAAGTGATGCGTTCCTGGAGGTCGCCCATTTCCGCCGCGAGCGTGGGCTGATAGCCGACCGCGCTGGGCGTGCGTCCGAGCAACGCGGACACCTCGGAGCCGGCCTGCGAAAAGCGGAAAATGTTGTCGATGAAGAGCAACACGTCCTGGTTCTTCTCGTCGCGGAAATATTCCGTCACGGCCAGCCCGGACAAAGCGACGCGCAAACGCGCGCCCGGCGGCTCGTTCATCTGGCCGTAAACGAGGGCGATCTTCGACGCGCTCAGGTCCTTTTGGTTGATGACGCCGGCCTCGGACATTTCGGTGTAGAGGTCGTTGCCTTCGCGCGTGCGTTCGCCCACGCCCGCGAACACCGATACGCCGCCGTGGAGCTTGGCGATGTTGTTGATCAACTCCATGATGACGACGGTCTTGCCCACGCCGGCGCCGCCGAACGCGCCGACCTTGCCGCCCTTCAAAAACGGACAGATGAGATCGATGACCTTGATGCCCGTAATCAGCACCTGCGGCGAAGTGGATTGATCGATGAGCGAAGGCGCCGGGCGGTGGATCGGGTAAAACTTCTCGGCGTTCACGGGCCCGCGCTCGTCCACGGGCTGGCCCGTGATGTCGAACACGCGGCCCATGACCGCGTCGCCGACGGGCATGGAAATCGGCCCGCCGGTGTCGGCCACATCGAAGCCGCGTTTGAGGCCCTCGGTGGTGGACATGGCCACGGTGCGGACCCAGTTGTCACCCAGGTGCTGCTGCACTTCGAGCGTCAGTTTCGTCGGGCGGCCCTGCACCTGATACTCGATCGTCAGTGCATTGTAAATAGCAGGCAGTCCGCCGTCCCCAAACTCGACGTCCACCACTGGTCCGATCACTTGAACAATTTTGCCTTTATTCATGCGTTTCCATTCGTTTCGAAATTCGTTGTTGGCCTTTATCCCGCGGCCATGGCCGCGCTGGAGATTTCCAGGAGTTCATTGGTGATGCTGGCCTGGCGCATTTTATTGTATTCGAGCGTGAGGTCCTTGATGAGCTGCTTGGCGTTGTCCGTGGCGTTTTTCATGGCCACCATGCGGGCGCTCTGTTCGCTGGCCTTGGATTCGAGCAGCATCTGGTAAATCTGAAAATTGAGGCTGTGCGGCAGAAGCGCTCCCAGCACTTCTTCGGCGTTCGGCTCGAAAAGAAATTCCGTCGCGCCGGGCTGCAGTTTCTCCTCCTGGGCTGTTTGCGGCACGCCGACGGAGACGGGCTTGATCTCGCTCACCGGCAGGAATGGCCGCAATTCGGGCTTCTGCGTGAGGGTCGAAATGAATTTGGTGAACAACACATCGACCTGATCCACTTCGCCCTTGAGGAAGGAATCCCGCGCGAAACGCGCGATGGCGCGGGCCTCGCCGAACAACGGCGTGTCTTTATAGGTAAACTCCGCGGCAAGGTGGCGGCGGGTGCGCGCGACGAATTGAGCCGCCTTGCGTCCCGCCGTGACGTACATCGTGCCTTCCTTCGGGAATTTCGCGGCCTCGCGCAGCAAATTGGAGTTGAGTGCGCCGCAAAGCCCCTTGTCGGTGCTGATGACGATGATGCCGCGCGTCTTGACCTCGCGCTTCTCCATCAGTGGGTGGGTGAAATCGCCGGCGTGGAAGGTCACATTGCCGAGGACCTGGTTCATGAGCGCGGCATAGTGGCGGCCCGCGAGGGCGGCCTGCTGCGCGCGGCGCATTTTGGACGCCGCGACCATCTGCATGGCTTTGGTGATTTGGGCCGTGTTTTTGACCGACTTGATGCGCCGGCGTATGTCGCGAGTGCTGGGCATGACCTAGCTTACTTGTAGGTTTGCTTGAACTCCGTCACGGCCGCCTTCAGTTCGGCCGTCAGGGCATCGCTCAAGGCCTTTTCCTTCGCCAGGCGCGCCATCAACTCGGCCTTCCGGTTCGTGAGATAATCCGAGAGCTTGGTTTGGAAATCCTTCACTCGATCCACCGCCACATCATCCATGAATCCGTTCTGGACCGTCCAGAGCAGGGCCACTTGCACTTCGAGGGCAATGGGATTGTATTGCGGTTGCTTGAAAACTTCGATGATGCGCTTGCCGCGCTCGATCTGCGCCTGCGTCTTGGCGTCGAGGTCGGAGCCGAACTGCGCGAACGCGGCCAGTTCGCGGAACTGCGCGAGATCGCCCTTGAGCCGGCCGGCCACTTGTTTCATAGCTTTGACCTGCGCCGCCGAACCCACGCGCGACACGGACAAACCGACCGAAATCGCCGGACGAATGCCTTGATAAAACAAATCCGTTTCGAGGTAAATCTGGCCGTCGGTAATCGAGATGACGTTCGTCGGGATGTAGGCGGAAACGTCGCCCGCCTGCGTCTCGATGATGGGCAGCGCGGTGAGCGAGCCGTTGCCAAACTTCTCGCTGACCCGCGCGGCGCGTTCGAGCAAACGGCTGTGCAAATAAAACACGTCGCCGGGATAGGCCTCGCGACCTGAGGGCCGCTTCAGCACGAGGGAAACCTGGCGATAGGCGACCGCGTGCTTGGAGAGATCGTCGTAGATGATGAGCGCGTCCATGCCGTTGTCCATGAACCATTCGCCCATCGCTGCGCCGGCGAACGGCGCGAGGTACTGATTGGTGGCCGAATCGGAGGCCGTGGCGGCCACGATGATCGTGTAAGGCATGGCGCCCGCCTCCTCGAGGACGGCAACCACGCGGGCCACGTTCGATTGCCTCTGGCCTACCGCGACGTAAATGCAATAGAGGGGACGATAGTCCTTGTCCCCGGCGGCTTCGGCGGCGCGGTTCAACCGGGCCTGGCTGATGATCGTATCGATGCAAATCGTCGTCTTGCCCGTCGAGCGGTCGCCGATGATCAACTCGCGCTGGCCGCGGCCAATGGGGATCATCGCATCGACGGCCATGATGCCGGTCTGCACCGGCTGGGTGACGGATTTCCGTTTGATGATGCCCGGCGCGATCTTCTCGACGGGATAGAAGGTTTCGGTGGCGATCGGCCCTTTGCCATCCACCGGCACGCCCAGTGAATCGACGACGCGCCCGAGCATGGCCTTCCCGACCGGCACTTGCAGCAGCTTGCCGGTCGTGCGCACCTCGTCGCCTTCTTCGATTTTCGTATAGTCGCCGAGGATGATGGCGCCGACTTCGGTTTCTTCCAGGTTCAACGCGAGGCCGACGACGCCTTTGCCGAAGTCCAACATCTCGTTCAGCATCGCGTCGGTGAGGCCCTCGATCTTGGCCACGCCGTCGCCGATTTCGCGGACGATGCCGACGTTTTGGCGGGCGGTCGCGGTCTTGACTCCCGATATCTGCGCTTCGATTTCCTGTAACAGTGTGCTCATAAAATGTTGCCGTTATTTCAAAAACTTTGCTCGAGCGCGGCCAATCTGGCCTGAACGCTGCCGTCGAAAACGTCGCTGCCAACTCGGATGCGCAAGCCGGCGAGCAGCGCGGGATTCTGCGCGAACGCGAAATGCAGCCCGGCGCCGTAAAGGCGGGTCAAGCCGGTCTGCACGCGCGTCTGCAAATCGTTGGACAACGGCACGGCGCTCTCGACGCGCACCGAACGGCGCTCCAGGTCCAGTTTCACCAGGCGCTGGAAATGCGACAGAATCGCAACGTATCCGCGAGGCTTGGCCGCGACGACTTGCTGCACGGCGGCGCGGACGCGGCCTTCGTCCATCAGGCCGTTCACGAGGCAAGTTCGGAACAATTGCTTGGCTTCGCGCCGGGCTTGTTTGGAAACTTTCATGCCGTCCGCTCCAGTTTTTTCGTCAAGCCGCGACTTGCCGGACGGTTTCTTCGGCGATGCGCCGCTGATCTTCGGGCGTCAAAATCTTGCCGGTGACGGTGGCGGTCGTTTGCACGACGAGGCGGCCCACTTCGCGCTTCAGTTCGGCCAGCATCCGGGCGTGGTCCTGGGCGGCGGCTTCGCGCGCCCTGGCGATGATTTGCTCGGCGGTCGCGATGGCTTTCTGTGTTTCCTGCTCCTGCACGCGCGCCGCGGCGGCCCGCGCTTCTTCGATCAATTTGTTGGCCTGCGTGTTGGCCTGCACTAGCGTCTCCTGGCGCTGGGCCTCGGTGCGGGCGAGCTCAGCCTTGATTTTTTCCGCGTTGGCCAGGCCCTCGGTGATGCGTTGCCGCCGCTCTTCGAGCATGGCCAGCACTCGCTTGTAGGCAAAAAGGTAAAGGAAAATGCAAACGATGACGAAACTGATGATCTGCGAAATCAAATGCGGCCAGTCCACGCCGAAGGTTTTGGCCACGGAAGCAATCGGATTGTCGCCGGCCTGCGCCAATAAAATAAACTGATTCATAATCTGAAGTCGTCGATGCGGGTGCGGAGCCGAAACGGCCCCGCACCCAAAGCAGATTCCGCTATGGACCTTGCTTCACGAGGAACAGAGCGTAGAACACGATAGCTTCGGCGAAGGCAATGGCCAGGATCGACTGGACCAGGATCTTCGTCGCCGCGCCGGGATTGCGTCCCACCGCCTCGGAAGCTTTCATGCCGATGAAGCCCACGCCGAGGGCCGCGCCAAGCGCCGCCAAACCGACGTGAACGTTTCCGCTCAATTCTGCCAACATTGGCATCAACAACATATATGTTACCTTTCTTTGCTTTCCCGGCGGCTCCCGCGATTGAACACGGTCGAACCGCCGAAATTCTTGATCTCAGTGCTGCGCCGCCTCGTGGCCTTCGTCATGCTGGCAAATGAGCATGGTGAAGACCGCCGTCAACAACATGAAGACCAGTGCCTGGACGAAGCCCACCAGCAATTCCATGAAATAAAAGGGAATCGGCAGCAGCCAGCCCAGATGGGGAACCAGCTTGGACATCGCTTCGAGCATATTCTCGCCGGCAAAAATATTGCCATAGAGACGAAAGCTGAGCGATATGGGGCGAAACAGAATCGAAAACACTTCCAAACAACCCACCGCGAAAAACACGACGACCATCAACACTTTCAGCAAGCCCGTCGTTTCTCCCTTGGGCGCGAAAAGATGGAGCAGGAACCCTACGGGGCCGACTTCCTGAAAAGCCCAAATAATCCAGCAGGCGAAAAAAACCAGCGCCATGGCCAGGGTCATGTTCAAATCGGCGTTGACGCCGCGCAGGAGCGGTTGGTCTACATGGAAGCCGTCGTCCTGGACATGGTGCCCGAAGCCGATCGTGCCCACGCCGGGCAAAAGCCCGATCCAGTTGGAAAAAAGGATGAAGATGAAAATCGTCGCGAAGAACCAAAACGTCCGATTGACCAGCTCATGGCCGATGATGCCATCCAGAAAATCGTGCAGGCTCTCGACCATCCACTCCCAAAAATTCTGGGCGCCCTCCGGGATTTCCTTCATGTTCCGCGTGGCCAATTGGGCAAAGACAATCAAGCCAACCGCGACAATCCAGGTGAAGACCATGGAATTGGTGATGGGAAGTCCGAGAAGGTGGCCGATTTCGGTGGCCTTCTGAGGGACCCCCTCCTCCGAACCGGAGTTTTCCGGGCGCAAATCGGCCTGTGCGCCAGTGTCTGCCACTTTCACAGCGCTCCAACCTGCCAGCGGCACACCCGTTAGCAGGACCCACACAATAATGATTCTGATTAGTCGCATTTGCGCCAAAAGGCCGGTCGAGAGGACGTCTTGTCCTTCGAGTCAAGACCAGCTTCAAGCCGGAAGCCCGCAGACAGTGCATTATTGGAATTCGTTCCACAAGGATTTTTTTCGAAAAAAGGAAGGGTTTGTAACTGCGTCGGAGCGTTCGAGCGTCGGAGCGTGAAGCGTGGAATTCGTACGCTTCAACGCTCCAACGCTCCACGCTTTCACGTGCCAGCCGCTCAATCCGATTGGGCATCGAGCGGGGCGACATGGCCATCCATGAAGACCACGTTCTTGCCGGGCTGTGGCGGACGAGGATGGAACTCTTCGTAATCCAGGAACAGTGGCGTCGTCTCGGGCGGGAACCGCATCACGATGTTCGTATCTTCGACCATGACCCCGTTGATGACCATTACTTTGCGAAGGTTCGCCGTCGTTGTTTCATCGATGCGGCGCCCGTTCAACTCGGAGTTCCATTCGTAGCTGGAGCCCTCGGCTGCAAAAAATCCCTCCCGATCGCTGGGGCATTCGAAGACAGTGGCGCTGTTCGAGCCCATGGCCTTGCCGACATAAGGCACCATGACATCGCAGATGCGCGGCAAAGGATTCTGCGGCTCCAGCGGCTCGGTGGGGAGGATCTCGGCGCTCGGCAGGCGGCCATTGTTGTCTTCGGTGTATATTCGCGCGGCGACCCCCAGTTGGCGAAGTTGATTGACACAGACGGTGTTGTACGCCCTGAGTTTCGCCCGGGCCATGGCGGGCAGCAGCAAACTCGCCAGGACGGCAATGATCGCGATGACCACAAGCAACTCGATCAGGGTGAAGGCAACACGCGGAAGCTGGAAGGAACGGCGGGTCGAAAGATGCTTTCTATTCATAATGCAAAATTTCTAAGAAAAAACGTGAATGGGTTGGCGGGTTCATTTCTGGATGATATCCTCGGTCATCATCTGTTTCATTTTCGTGCGCTCGCGGGCGCGCTGGACCCGCTGTTCGGGCGTGAGCCTCGCAAAGCGCTCGTTCGGGTCGTGCTTGAATTGGCCCGGGCCTTTGTCCGGAGATGGGACCCGGCCAATCCCCATTCCCATCATGGATTTGCGGAAAGCCAGGAACGTCGTCCAATGGCCCTTGATTTTGCTTGCTGCCTCTGCCGCTGCGGCGGGTGTTGCTTCTTCGATAGGATCGCCGCCGAGCCGGGGGTGCAACGCCGATTCCATGACGAGTTCCTCGGGCGACCACGATTCCGTCTGGCCGTTGCCGTTTTGAATGACCATGGAGCCGTTCCCGCTGCGCCTGAACATCATGCCTCCGCGCGGTCCGGCCGGTGGACCGGGAGGCCCAGCATCGGGACCGCGCCGGAGAACAAGACCTGCCTCGTCCGCCTCGGGCGGCTTGGAGGCCTCGGGCATCGGCGCCAGTTTCGTCCAGCCGGCCGGTTCGAGCTGGCCATCGCTGCGCAAAGCCGTATCCAGCGAATTCAGCGCGCGGGCCGAGTCGTAAACGGCATAGACCGTGGACCAACGCGCGCCGGACTGCTCGGCAATCCAGTCCAGGACGAACGCGAGTGGTTTGTCGGTGACGTGGAGCGTGATGCGCGCGTCGAGGTTCTTTTCCGCGCGGATTTTTTTCCACGTTTGCCATTCGATCTTGCGCAAGACTTCGGCCAGCGGAAGATTATGCACGTCCAAACTGACAATTTGTTGATGCGCGCGCCAGGCCATCCGGCCGAACCACAATCCGCCCAGAATGAGCAGGGCGCCTATTCCCACGAACAAATATTTCATTTTCATCGGTTTTGATCCTTCGCTCTCGAATTTCGCGCACATATTCCTTAAACCCCTGTCCGGCGGCGACTGGAATGTGACCAAAGAAGGGGGATTCAGGATAAACAGGAACAGAGGAGGGACGAATAGAAAAGGGAGCGCCATTGTTTCGCCCGCGCCCGCGCAGGTGTTTTTCGGAGATCGGTAATCATTGGGTTGCAATACCGCTCCTGTTCGGTAAATTGTTTTGCATGAGTCGTGTCGAAGTGGCGGTCGAAAAGGTCAAACGCTTGGACGAAGACCAGGCGGAAGCGCTCCTTGAGTGGCTTCAGCTCCGGGAAAATCCGAAGGCCCTCCGCGAGCAATTGGACCGCGAGATCGAAAAGGGGTTGGATCAATTGAAACAAGGAAAAAAGATCCCCGCCGCACAAGTCCACCAGGAACTGCGCGAACGAAGCCAAGAGCGGCGTGCCGGGTGAATGGCTGAGTATTTCTATTCGCCGGAAGCGCGTCGAGATCTGCTGGAAATTTGGGAGTTTATCGCGCAGGACAACCTGGACGCCGCTGATCGCGTCTAACGGGAGATTGAGCAGGCCATCAAAACGTTGGCTAGTAATCCGGGGCTGGGCCACACGCGGCGCGATTTGACCTCCAAACCGGTCCGGTTCTGGCCGGTTTACTCCTATCTCATCATTTATGATGCCGAGACACAACCATTAGAAGTGATCCGAATTCTGAGCGGCTACCGCGACGTGGCAGCTCAGTTAAAATGAGAGCGTCGGCAATTCGCAGCTCAAACTTCCGCCAGTCGTGACTGGAGTTCGCTGAGGCGGCAAGTCATGTCGAAGCGCGCCCCAGTCTTCAGCAGGACAGAGTATTGGCCGGGTCCAAGGGGCTGGATCTCGCGGATGCGGGCCAGGTTCACGATGACCGAGCGGCTGATGCGCATGAAGCCGGCGGGCGCCAGGCGGGCATCCATCGCCGCAGTCGTCTCCCGCAAAATATGGCGCTCCTTGCCGGCGCAAAGGACGACATAATTGCCGGCAGCCTCGACAGAATCGACCTCTTCGGGTTTGAGAAAAACAATGCGCTCCGGCGATCGAACGAGAATGCGACCGCCGCCCGGCGTGGCTGCGTGAAGATGATTCAGCAAGGCCGCGCGTTGCGGCTCCGGCAGGCGCGCGCGGCCTTTGCGCAACTGCTCCCGCGCGCGTTCGATCGCCTTTTTGAAGCGAGCCTCGGTAAACGGTTTGAGCAGGTAATCCAGCGCGTTGACTTCGAATGCCCGAATCGCATGTTCGTCGTGGGCCGTCGTGAAAATCACGACGGGAACATGCTCCGGCTCCAGGGCTTCGATCACTTCGAACCCGTTGAGCTTCGGCATTTGGACATCCAGAAAAAGTAGATCCGGACAGTGCTCCTGCGTGGCTTTGAGCGTCTGCGACCCATTGGCGCACTCTGCAACGACCTCCACGTCCGGCTCGCCGGACAAGAGAGAACGAATACGCTCGCGCGCGAGTGGTTCGTCGTCGGCGATGATGGCGCGCGTTTTCACGACGGATCACCGGCGCGCGCGGCATCGAGCGGCTTCGCCGGTCGAAACGGAATCTGGATGCGCACGATCGAGCCTCCCTCGGGGCGGGGAACCAAATCAAGTTGTTGGCTGGAACCGTACAGCGTCTCGAGACGGGCGCGCAGATTGGCCAGGCCAATTCCAGTTCCGCCGCTCGCCGCGCCGGACGTGGCAACCGCGGCGCCCGCGGCAGAAGAGTGCGCAACCGATTTGGCCGGTATTTCCGTCATTCCGGCCAGGAGCTTTTCGCGAACAGCGTCGGGAAAGCCAACCCCATCATCCTCGACCGTCAGGACCAGAACGCCGTTTTGTCGGTGCGCGGTCAACCGCACCACGCCGGCGTTTTCGTCAGGTTCGATACCGTGGCGGATGGCGTTCTCGACGAGCGGCTGCAGCAGCAGCGCGGGCACCAGGCAATCCATCGCCGCCGGCTCGATGTCCTGCTCGACCCGCAGCTTGTCGGAAAATCGTGTCTGCTGAATTTCAAGGTACCTTTGGACGAACTGCAATTCATCCCCTAGAGCAACCTCCTGCCGGGCGGACTGGCTGAGGCTCAAGCGGAGCAACTCGCTGAGTGACATGAGCGTTGCCTCGGCCAGCCGCGGGTCGCGGCGGAGCAGCGCGGCGATTGCGTTCAGACTATTGAAGAGAAAATGCGGCTGCAACTGCGCGCGCAGTGTGTCGAGGCGGGCGTTGGCGAGATTCGATTCGAGAAACAGGGCGCGGTGTTCGCGCTCGCGGAAACGGCGGTAAAAGTGGACCGAATGCGCAAGCCCGACGATGGCGCCATAAGCCAGCAAGTCCAACAGCATGGGCCAGAGGCCGATTTGCGATAGTTCGGGAGGAGGCCGCGGAGGTTGAAAGCCCGGAGGCAAGCCAGCCAGCAGGTTCGTCAGGCCGGAGTCCGTGCCATCCTGTCGTCTGCGCACGATGACGATTGACTGTTCGCCATTGGTATGAGGCGGCGCCAGCGGGCTTTGTGTCATTTGGTTCGACCAGAAGGTTCCCGCGTCGGTTCGGAAAACCTCGTTTTGAACTTCGATCGAATCGTTGCTCCCGGAAATCGAACCAAAGGAACGCCCCCACTGAATCATCGTCACGTTTGCGGCAGTCAGACAAGTACGCGTATCGATCCCGTGGGAAGCGGCCACAAAGGCCACGCACGCCGCGACGCTCAGCGGCAAACTCAGCCAGAGCCGGCCCCGTTCCAACGGGAAACAGAAGGCCAGCAGGGCGACGTAAGGTCCAAGCAAAACCCAGGGATAAAGGCGTTGAAGACCGAGGTCCGTCTTGTACCAGGCGTGGAACTTTTCGCCGGCGGCAACCTGGGGCGAAGGCGTCCCGTGAAGAATGAACACGGAAGAATCCGGGTTGGCCCGCAGCAGCCACCAAAGCGCCAGCCCGGCTATCAGCGTCCAACCCAGTGCGAACAACCACACCGCTCGGCGCCTCCACATTGGGCGGCCCGTTTCCGCAGTGACGCCAGGAATCGCGCTTGCCAAAACCAACGGCTCATTCATACAGCAAACCGTTCCTTGATTCAATCGCCATCGCAGCAAACAGCAAAAGACATTTGCGCGCAAATGCCATTCAATAGTGACGAACCAGCCCAAAGGCGGGACGAATAGGGACGTTATCGGGATGCGCAAAAAGGCCGACAACCGAAAAAGGGCGAGACGCCGTGGACGTGTCGAGCGCGTTGCAATACGCAACGAGCGAGAACTCGTAGCGCAGGCTGCCAGCCGGCTGTATCGGCTGAACGCCGAGGGGCGTTGACAATTTCCTCGATTTAAGGAATCCTTAATATGTGAAAGATTTCGACACCATGACCGTTTCCAAAGTGGGCCAGGGCACGCTGCCCAAATGGTGGCGCGAAGCATCCGGGCTGGTCCGCGGGGGGGTGGTCGAGGTCCGGCCGATGCGCGACGGCAAGAACAGCATCGTGCTGACTCCCAAACCCGCCAGGCGCCGCGGCGCCGTTGGTTTGCTCAAGCTGTTCTCGCGATGCCCGTCCCCCATTCCGCCGCCGGCGCGGCATCATCTGCCGTTCAAGTGAGCTTCCTGATCGACACGGATCTTTTGTCGATGTTGGAGCGGAAACAAGTCCCCCCAAAACTGGCCGCCTGGATCCAAAAGAACGAAGCGGACATATTTCTGAGTGTCGTTTCCTTCGTCGAGTTGCAGTTTGGGCTGGATCAGGCGCCGCTCACCCATAAGGCGCGTCTTGCCGCATGGTTGGCTGACATGCGTCGAAAACTGGCGCCGTCCACCGAAGAACTGACCGAGCCGGTACTGGTGCGATGGAAGGAACTGCTCGCGGACTTGAAGGCCAGGAATCGCACGATGACCTGCGAAGATTCCTTGATTGCAGCCACGGCGTTATTTCACGGCCACATTATCGCCACCCACAACAAACGGCATTTCGAACCATCGGGGGCCGAAGTGGTGGATCCGTTGGCCTGAGTGAGGCGGCGAGGTTTTGGCGCGAGGTCCACTTTACCGGCGACTTTCGGTTTGCCTTGGTGTAGTATAGGGCATATCCAAATGTGAGCGGTAGTTGGAGCGGATCTCGACAGATCCGCCGCCAAATTTACCCACGCGCGGGTTTCCGGGGCCGACGCCGGCGCGCGCATAAACAGGCCCGCGAAGGGAACAACATGAAAACCTCAAAGCTAAAATGGTTGACCGGGCTGCTGACTTTGACTGCCAGCGCGGCGCTGGCGCAGGAATCCGCGCCCACCCTCAAAGTCGGCGACCCCGCGCCCAAGTTGCAGACGGGCAAATGGGTGCAGGGCCAGCCGGTCCAGAACTTCCAAAAGGGAAAGGCCTACATCGTCGAGTTTTGGGCCACCTGGTGCGGCCCGTGCCGCGCTTCGATTCCGCACGTGAATGAGCTCTACGCGCAATACAAAGACAAAGGCCTGATCGTCATCGGCCAGAATTGCTGGGAAAAAGACGAGAGCCTGGTCGAGCCGTTCGTGAAAAAGATGGGCGAGAAAATGGCCTATCGCGTCGCCCTCGACGACAAGGATGGCAGCGAGCGAGGCAAGATGGCGGAAACCTGGATGAAGGCGGCGGGGCGCAATGGCATTCCGAGCGCATTCCTCGTGGACACACAGGGCCGCATCGCGTGGATTGGCCATCCCATGCAATTGAACCCCAAAGTGATCGAGGACGTGCTCGCCGGCAAATTCGACCCGCAGAAGGCGGTCCAGGGTCCGCAAATCGGGGATAAGGGCAACGGCTAAGAGCGTGTTTGAAAAGTTGTTTTATTGGTAGCAGCCAGCGTGAGCTGGCTCTGATTTCTGTGTTAGAGCAGAGAAAATTGAGCCGACTCACCTCGGCTGCTACTGTTTTCAAACATGCTCTAAGGCAGATGCAAGTCCTCGACGTGAGGACCTCAGGTAACCAAGCGGCTTAACGCCTGTCTGGTAGCGTCTGGACTGCCAACGCCATCAAAGTCCCTTGGCGAGAATACAGAATCACCTCGGCCCGAACGCATGGACCGGAGTATCGAAACATCAATCGGTTGGGTTGCTGTTTTCATTCTAAACTGTCACAAAAACTGCCTAGTTTTTGTGACAATGACAAGCCATTTATCGGTTTCATATCAAATGTAATGCCTGAACGGCAGCGGGGCTTTCGGAACGGCCGGTCCGCTGATCAAAACCTCGCCGACTGCATCAGCGAATTTCAATGTTACCGGCAAGCCGTCAGCAAATCTGCACGAATTGTAGTTCAGCTTTGTGAGAGCGAGCACGTCCTGGAGGACTGTCTGAATCGGTGCTTCACCTTTGCAAACCTCGACGAAAAGCGGCGACGGAACTTCTTTGCCGGGATAAGTTTGAAGTCGCGGAGTGAAACCTCGCGTCCATAAATAGGCCGACCGATCATCCTGAACCCAAGCAACACCCCTCATCATGGGCATTGAACCTTGTTCGCGATAAAGTCGGAAAGCGTCACCGTCGTCAATTTTTACGCCAACAACTTTTGTGCGTTTTCCAGCGGCTTCCAAGAAGCCATTCCATTCAGGTTCTTCAAATCGAACTCTCCCATGCACGAAAAGTTCGTCAGGAGGATACCCTTCGTGCTTCGCCTTGTAAGAATCAATGGCTTGATTCAACAATTGGAAAGCGGCGTTTGTTGTCAGATGAAAGTGACCGCGTTTTCCAGTCATCCAGGGGCCGACATTGCCCTTGAAGACCACTCCATCGCCGGAGTCGAGGAACATTTGTGCGGCGCAACATGCCGCCTGGGGATCAGCGTTTTTCTCGTCTCGTTTGTAGGCAAGTCCCACGTAGCAGACTCCTTTTCTCACACCATTCAATTTCCACGGGCGACCTCCGACTTTGTAGTAAATGGCTGAACCGAGATTCCACGCGATTTCCGATTGCAACTTGTCCAATTGCCTGGTCGGTTTTCCGGCTTTGTTCAAAAACTCGCGGTGCGCCAGTGTGCTTTCACGGATAACCTGCGTGAGAACTTTCTGTGACAACAAACGTCCTTTGATCTGGTTTCTAAAATCCGGGTCGTATTGGTAAGGCACTGCCGCTTCGTTCCACGCACCAAACAACGCTGGCTGTTTTTGAAGCCGATGCGCTTCAGATGGTCTCATGGTGCCTTCGGCTTCAATCCGAAGCTCCTTACCCACTGACTGTGCCGGCCTGCAATACTTGTAAACATCTTCGGGGGCGATGATGAACCAAAGTGTCGGCTTGTCCTCCTCGGTCCGTATGGCTTCCAGAATTCTTTCAGTGAAGAATCCCGCCGTCTCGTATGTTCGCTTGAAGCGGTCGCCGATCAATACATGCTTCATCAATTCCGCCTCATTAAATTCCACTTGAACGAGCGGTTTGGGACTGAAAGGAATACCGAACGCTGCCTCGAAGCCCGGAAATGGCGGGCGCAGCCGTGTCGGTTTTTCTTCAACAACCGGGTGTTGGATTTTCTCCACCCATTCAACGAAGCGCCGGATGCCGGTCTTCGTTCCGATGACTCCATAACGAACGCCCAAAGTCTGTGCTGGATCGAATGGCCCGAACAGGCTCAAACCGTCGCGCGGGTCTTCAACGCTTTGGCCGTGGCCAAAGAGCAATGTCGGTTCTGGAAGGTGGATGAGTTTGTTCACGGCTCTGCCTCCTCATCTTCGATTTCTTCATCGTGTTCATCTTCGCGTTCAGATTCCTCGACGGGCGGCTGTTCCTCCATCAACTGGAACGACACAGGGCTTTCAAACAGCAACGGAATCCGTCTTAAACCAAGTTTCTGGTCGCCGCACAACGGTATCAGGATTTCGTCGCTGTTTTCTCCGGCCAGAAAAGACATCGTTGCAAGGATTCGGTCCAACCAATCATCGTTATACCACATCTTGCATTGACTGCGTCGGGCGGCGTGTTGTTTTGCTTTGCTCTCGTAAAGAATGCCGTTCTCGGTGAAAGCGACGTGCGCTTTGACCGCGAAACCCGTGAACGGCCAGAAAAACGGCTTCGCCTGAATTCCAAAATGCCAGTTGCGAAACCGTGTCTGGCCTTCCTTCGCGTGAAACGATTTGTACCCCACCATCGCTCGCCAGCCTCTTTTCGCGGCCGGATTTAGAAAAAACACCTTGTCGTTTTCAACCAAGCCCTGTTTGAACCAGTAGTACTTAACTCCACCCGATAGACCGTATGGCAGCAGCCCCTTTGAGACCGCGAACCGTTCAAATCCATCGCGAAACATGGCGTTCAAAATATATCTAGCGTCGCGTCGCTCGATTTTCGGATGCGCCAGGCCGCTTTGCCTGAAAGCCTCCACGCTCAACTCGATGGTATTGACTACTTCCAAACCGTGTTCGCCAAGTGCGGCATTTAATTCATCGGCCTTTGCGAACGAGAACAGGCAGTTTGCATGGTGTCGGGTCGGGACGGGGAATTTCAACACGTCATCTTTGATTGCCTTCTCGAATTTGTCCTGCGGGTCAATGGAATGTAGCCAAATCGTTTTCGGCATTTGCGAAAACTCGAACCAGTTCGACGCGCATCGTTCCGGTGTGGCGATGACGCCCTCCGCTACGGAGTAATTGTCGCGCCACCATTTCGTAACTGAATCTGC
>Ga0073928_10005603_pt1 | contig 17464 bp, 16 predicted proteins | sample PaiPotPPA55metaG_FD_76969 | JGI IMG/M metagenome (GOLD analysis project Ga0073928, IMG submission 76969) | Iron sulfur acid spring bacterial and archeal communities from Banff, Canada, to study Microbial Dark Matter (Phase II) - Paint Pots PPA... ... | reverse complement strand
TTGGCGGCGCGGCCGGTGTCGCGGCGACCTGCAACAACGCCGAGATCATCGACCCGGTGCTGTCTGCAGCTAACCCGTCGATCAAGAGCGGTTACAACTTCAACGTGGGTCCAGGGACGGTAGCAGTCGCGGCAGCTCCTGCCGGTTGCGCCAACCCGGGCTTCGTGGACGGCTATACGATCGTTGGATGGCCTGTGAACGTCGGCACCACCGGACAGCGCAGCTTCTGCTCGGATGGCTCTGGCGTCATTCAGTCGCTTTCGACTGGCGTTCGGCCGGCTCCGGCTCCTCCGCTGTGCCCAGCCGGTATGACCCCGCTTAGTCAGTAGTTGTGGCTGTGTTCCGAAGGGGAGGAAGATTTTCTTCCTCCCTTTCACTACTTTAGGGGCTGATTATTCGGGAACAGAAAAGATCCAAGGGTCAATCCGATGCGATACCGACACACAACCCGAGGAAAGAAGAGAGACCCAGCGTCCAGCCGGGGCTTCTCTTTGATCGAGTTGCTGATCGTTGTCGCAATCATTCTGATCATCATGGCTATCGCAATCCCCAACTTGATACGCTCGCGCATCGCGGCAAACGAAGCGTCCGCCGTGGAGAACGTGCGCACCATCACGACCGCTTCGGTGGTCTACAATACGACATACCAGGATGGCTTTCCCCCAAATATCGGAGTTCTGGGCAACCCGGGCGCTGTAGCCGCCGCCAATTGCGATAATTCGACTCTGATCCAGCAGGGCCTGGCATTGCCGCCAAATCGGCAGAGCGGATACACCTTCGCCTACACCGGAGGCGATGGCCTGTCGCCGCAGGCCAACGGCTGCGCCAACCCGGGCTTCTACGGCTATCTGGTCACGGCCACCCCGATCACGGTGCAGGTCACGGGAACTCGAAGTTTCTGCAGCAACGAGCCGGCCAATATTTTCTTCAACCCGACCGGGATTACGCCTCCCACGGAAGCGGCCTGCATGGCGCTCACGCCTTTGCAGTAATTCCCGCGTTCCGCGAACCTTATCCATATTCCTGCTAGACTGAGTCCTGATGCTCCGTTTTTTCCTTCTCGCAATTGCCGCAGCCGTTTCCACCATGACTCAAAGTGCGAACGCGCTTCGCCACGCTCTGGAATCACGCTATCGGCATGCCACCACGCTGAAGGCGGCGTTCTACCAGCGTTACGACGACGGCAAAGGCGGTGGCCACGCGGAATCCGGCACCGTGTATTTCTCCCATCCCGGACGGATGCGCTGGGAGTACGAGTCTCCGGAGCAGAAGTTATTTCTTGTCGACGGCAAGAACGTGTGGTTCTACGTCCCGGCCGACCATACCGCGAGCCGCGCGAAGATGAAAGAAAGCTCCGACTGGCGCACCCCGATTGCCGTCCTGGCGGGCAAAGCGGACCTCGCTAAGCTGTGCCGGAGCCTTGAAGTGGTCGACGCGTCAGCTCCTGACGCCAAGCCGGACGAGAAGCCGCTATCGCCTGCAGACTCTGTGTTGCGCTGCACGCCTCGAGAAAACACCGGCGCGATGGGCGAGGAGGTTCGCGACGTGGTGCTCGAGATGGATCCGGAGGCTCATCTGGTTCGCGTGCTGATTCGCCAGCCGGGAAATCTCGAAACTGAATTTCGCTTCGGCAATTGGCAGGAAAACATCACCATCCCTGAGGACAAGTTTCATTTCTCGCCACCACAGGGAGTTGCCGTGGTCGACGAGGACAAGCTCGCCGACCAGGTTCGCTAGAAATCACTCTGTGCTCGACTAACTTGGGACCCCCGCAGCGTCAGCCTCGCTATCAAGTTCCCCAAAGCGCCCCGAAGGCTTTTTGATAGGCCTACGCCGCACTCGAAAACCGTAGTAGGCTTTCGCGCACGCAAATGAACTCAATTGCGACGGAACGGCTGCGCGATGACATGGCCAAAGGCCGCTGGCAGGCGATCGCCGACCAGCTCAAGAGCCTCAATAGCCACGAAGCGGCCGATTTGGTGATGTCGCTGCCGTTCGACCAGCAGCAGGCCCTGTTTCGCAAACTTCCGGCCGAGCCGGCGTCTGCGCTGATCGGGAGCTTTCCTTACTTCCACGCTTACGTCCTGCTCCACTCCCGGCCTGTCGATGAGATGCGCGCCATCGTCGATGGCATGACGCAGGGCCAGCGCGACCATTTCTTCGACGAGCTTCCGGAAGAGGCCTGGGCTCACCTGATGAGGGAGCTCGAGACCGGGGCGCACCTCGAACCCCGTGGCGAGACGGCGGCGGAGGAGATCGCCGGCGTTTCCGCGTCACCGGCCGTGGCGCCCATTATTCAGGCGCGGCAGGTGGAGAAAAGCTTTCAGCAGCCGGACGGCCGGCAGATTCAAGTGATTGCGCCGCTCGACCTCTCGATCGAGCCGGACTGCATTACGGCGCTGCTGGGTCCTTCTGGGTCCGGAAAATCCACGTTGCTGCGAATCCTTTCGGGACTTGCAGCGCCCACAGGCGGACAAGTTTTGTGGCACGGCGCGCGCGTAACCGGCTGCGCGCCCAACGTTGCCATCGTATTTCAGAGCTTCGCCCTATTCCCATGGCTGACGGTGCTGGACAATGTCGAAGCTCCGTTGCTGGCTCGCGCCGTGCCGCAGTTCGAGCGCCATCGCCGCGCGATGCGTTCGCTCGATTCGGTGGGGCTCAAGGGTTTTGAGAGCGCCTACCCCAAAGAGCTTTCGGGCGGTATGAAGCAACGGGTGGGATTCGCGCGCGCGTTGGCCGTCGAGCCCGAAATTCTGTTCATGGACGAGCCGTTCTCGGCGCTGGATGTGCTCACGGCCGAAAACCTTCGCGGCGAGCTGCTGGAACTGTGGCTCGCCAAGAAGATTCCCACGCGCAGCATTTTCATCGTCACGCACAATATCGAAGAGGCGGTCTTGCTGGCCGATCGAATCATTGTGCTGGGCCGGAGCCCGGCCAGAATCCGCGCCGATTTTCGTGTGCCGCTGCAACAGCCGCGTGACCGCAAATCCGCCTCTTTCCTGCTGTACGTCGATTACATCTACAAAGTGATGACGCAGCCCGAGCTCGAACTCTCGCCTCCGGCGGCCAAGGCACAGCGCGCGACGGGCGCGTTGCAGCCTTTGCCGCATGCCCGCCCCGGCGGGGTTGCGGGTTTGCTCGAATTGCTGATCGACCGTGGCGGAGAAGAGGACATGTATCACGTCGCCGAAAATCTGCGCCTCGAGGTGGACGACCTTTTGCCGATCATCGACGCTGCCAGGCTGCTCGGCTTTGCCGAGACGCGCGAAGGCGACATCAAGATCACGCCGCAGGGAAGGGCATACGCCTCAGCGGACATTCAGCGGCGCAAGGAACTGTTCCGCCAGGCTGTGCTCTCTCACGCGACGTTCCTGCAGACAATCGATTCGGCGCTACATCAAAAATCCGATCATTCGATGCCCGTTGAATTTTTTCGCGATATTCTCGACGATCATTACTCCGCGCACGACGTCCAAATGCAATTGGACACCGCGTTAAACTGGGGCCGGTACGCCGAGATTTTCACCTACGATCCTGAAACCGACACGCTGCGCCTGCACTCGTCCGCCGTCGTTCACAACCCCTCCGAAAGCGCTTCTTCTCCCGCATGACGCATCGCTCGACCAAGCCGACTGCGGCCCCGGTCTGGTACGTTTTGCCTTCGGCCGCGCCGTCGATTTTTCGCGACGTGCCCGTCGTCCTTGCCGCGTTGGCGCTGTTCTACGCGTTCCTTTCGATGACGCATTACTGGCTCGCGCCCGTCAATGCCCAGGCCGAAATCAGTCTCGATCCCAGGGTGCTGCCGCAATATGCGATGTACTCGCTCCTCCGCATCGGCATTTCCTATGGGTTGAGCTTGGTCGTTGCCGTCGCCTGCGGGTACGCCGCTGCCTATAACGCGCGCGTCGAAAGATTCATGATTCCGATTCTCGATACGCTGCAGTCGATTCCCGTGCTGAGTTTCCTTCCTCCGATAATGCTGGCGATGGTGGCGCTGTTTCCCACGCGCCAGATTGGCGTCGAGCTCGGCTGCATCCTCCTGATTTTCACGGGCCAGGTATGGAACATGGCGTTCAGCTTCTACTCGTCGATGAAGAGCATTCCCCGGGAAATGCATGAAGTAGCGGAGGTGTATCGCTGGAGCTGGTGGCAAAGATTCACGCAACTGGAATTGCCGTATGCGGCAATTGGCCTGGTATGGAATTCGATGATGTCCGTCGCGGGGGCGTGGTTTTTTCTCATGGCGTGCGAGATGTTCGTTCTCAACGATCGCGACCTGCGTTTGCCCGGACTCGGCTCATATCTTCAGAGCGCGGCGAACGCGGGAGACACTCGCGCGATTGCCTGGGGGCTGGTCGTGATGATCGGCATTGTCATCCTCATCGATCAGCTTGTTTGGCGGCCCGTGATCGCGTGGGCTGAAAAATTCAAGTTCGAGCAAGTGGAGTCCGTCGAAGCGCCGCGTTCGCCGATCCTCGAGTTGCTGCGGCGTTCGAGGGTGCTGCCATTCGTCGCCAACCACTCCGTTCGGCCGCTCGGTGAGCGCATGAGCCTTTATTTCGCCGAGAAGCGCACCGAAGAAGCGCCGGCAGGGCAGAGAAGCGCCGACCGAAAGTGGCTTACCTGGACGATCCTCGCCGTTGCTTTTGTTGGGATCGCCTACGCGTTCGTAAAAATGTGCGTGCTGCTTTTCGGCTTGAAGCCCGCAGAGCTGCGCAGCATCTTCACCGGAGCGGGCGCGACGTTCCTGCGTGTGGAACTCACGCTGGTCTTGGCCGGACTTTGGACTATTCCGGTGGGCGTGTATATCGGATTGCGGCCCAGGCTTGCGGCAATCGCTCAGCCCATCGCGCAGATCGCCGCGTCGGTGCCGGCGACCGCGCTTTTCCCCATCATTTTGCTGGCTCTTATTCGATTTGGCGGCGGGTTGGGAATAGGGTCGATCCTGCTGCTTCTGCTGGGCACGCAGTGGTACATCCTGTTCAACGTGATTGCCGGCGCGATGGCCTTGCCTACCGATCTGAAGGAAGTCTGCGATGTATTTCACTTCCGGAATTTCGAAAAGTGGCGAGAACTGCTGCTGCCCGGGATTTTTCCCTTCCTGATCACGGGATTCGTGACCGCCTCTGGCGGCGCGTGGAACGCAAGCATCGTCGCTGAATATTTTCACTTTAAGGGCCAGACGTTTTCGACGGTGGGCCTCGGCGCCGTGATCAGCGCGGCCACTGACGCGGGAAACTTTCGCTTGCTCATTGCAGCCACAGTTCTGATGGCGGCGATGGTCGTCACTATCAATCGGCTGCTCTGGCGTCGCCTGTACACGCTCTCTGCGACGCGGTTCAAGCTCGAAACCTGAGAAACGGTTTTCGTTCGCGACAATCAATAAGATTTCCAAGCAAACGACTTTTGCTCCCGTGCGTCCAATTCTTCGAACGGCAGCCGGAAGCCTTCGCACGGACTTCGCGTGGCCATACAGCCTTTCGGCCGTTGTCACATCATACTAATGTCCTGTTTTTTGGCCGTAAGAAGGGGGCAAGAGGTATATGCTACACTTTAAATCGGCTCCCGCACCCCTCATCGGGCGACCGTAACTACCAATGGCTGAATATGTATGCAAAGTCGGCGATGCCTCCGGCCGTATTTTCCAGCAGGTCGAGACGGCACAGTCAGAGGACGAGGCGCGCCAGAGGCTTTCCGAGCGCGGCTACTACGTCTTCTCGATCCGGGACCACTTTGATTTTCTTTCGCAGCTAGGCCGGTCGCGCAGCGATCGAACAATTCGTCCGAACGACTTCCTGATTTTCAACCAGCAATTCAACACGCTCGTCAAGGCCGGGCTGCCGATTCTCAAAGCCCTGGATCTCCTGGCCGAGCGCGCTGCGGCTCCGCGACTTCGCCCTATTCTGCGCGACGTTCGCCAGCGGGTTCGCGACGGCGCGCTGTTATCGGAGGCGCTCGTGGGCCAGGGAGCGTTCCCGCCGGTGTATGTAACTGCGATCACGGCCGGCGAGCGCAGCGGGAATTTAACGGGAGTCCTCGATCAATACATTAGTTACCTGCGCGTGAGTACGGGTTTTCGCCGCTCGCTGATCACGGCCCTGATTTATCCTGCGATACTCGTCGTCGCGGTGGTGATCGTGCTCTCTTACCTGGTTACTTTTGCGATGCCGCGATTTGCCGATCTCTACAGAGACCTTGGTGTTCCGCTGCCTAGGATCACTCAGATCGTGCTGGCGATTGCGTTGCCCCTTCGCAACTACTTCATCGTTTTTGCGGTGATTATTGCGGTTGGAGCGGCCGCGATTTTCCTGTGGACTCGAACCGGCCATGGCGCGCTTGTGATCGACCGTTTGAAACCGCGCATTCCCATCCTGGGCGACATCTGGCTGAAGTCGCAGATCGCCCAGTTCGTGCGCACGCTTTCGACGCTGCTCGCCGGCGGAACGCCGCTCGTCTCGGGCCTTCAAACCTCCGCGGCAGCGATTGGCAGCAGGCTCATCGCCACGTCCGTCGAGCAGGCAAGCGAACGCGTCAAGGAAGGGGAATCGCTGCACACCAGCCTGGCGGAAACGCGGCTGATTCCGGAGCTCGCGTTGGAGATGATCGAGGTGGGCGAAGCATCGGGAGCTCTTGCCGCGATGCTCACTAGCGTGGCCGAGTTCTATGAAGAAGAGGTAAGCACGCGCTTGCAGCGCACGCTCGTGTGGATTTCACCCGCAATTTTGGTGGTTTTGGCGCTTGTGATAGGCTTGATTCTCATTGCACTTTATCTTCCGATGTTCTCCCTTCAGATCGGGTCCGCCGGGGGTGCGTAGGTTCAATGGCAACTGTAGGGAACAATAATCCGAATCCTTTGCCGGTGACGGTTGGCGCACCGAACGATGTCGCCGAGCGCGACCAGGCGCGGCGGCTGGCCGAGCGGTACCGCTGTCCTTTCGTTGACCTGCGCGAGCAGCGTATCGACCCCGATCTCTTCCGCAGCATTCCTGCCGAGATGATGTTCCGCTACAACTTCGTGCCGCTCGAATCGCACGACAGCACGCTCGTGGTCGCGATGGCAGACCCCAGCCAGTTGCACCTGACCGATGAACTGTCGCTGCTGCTGGGCAAGCGCCTGCAAATCAAGGTCGCGACGACCTCGCAGATAGGCGACTTGCTGAAGCGCACCGAGCAATCGCAGCGCGTTCTCGACCAGGCCACGGAAGGTTTCACGCTTCAAGTAGTGAGCGACGAAGAAGACAGCGAAGAAAACATCACGATGGAAAAGCTCACGCAGCGCGATACAGGCGTGAGCCCCGTCGTTCGCCTGGTGGATACCGTGATTTTCACGGCCCTCGAGCGCCGCGCGAGTGACATCCACATCGAAACGCGCAACGCTGAAGTGGTGGTGAAGTACCGCATCGACGGCGTTCTGCAATATGCGATGCAGCCCCTCGCCAAAGACTGGCACGCCACGATCCTTTCGCGCATCAAGGTGATGAGCGAGCTCGATATCGCCGAGCGTCGCGTCCCGCAGGACGGCCGCTTCCGCGTTCGCTACAAAGGCCGCTTCGTCGATTTTCGCGTCTCGATCATGCCGTCCATTCACGGCGAAGACGCGGTCCTTCGCGTCCTCGACAAGGAGACGCTGAGCGAGAAATTCCGCAACCTCACGCTGGATGTGGTGGGCTTCGATGCCGACGAAGTGGCGAAATTCCGGCGGTACATCCACGAACCGTACGGCATGGTGCTCGTCACGGGGCCGACGGGCTCGGGCAAGACGACAACCCTGTACGCCGCGATCAACGAAATCAAGAACGACGAAGACAAGATCATCACCATCGAAGATCCGGTGGAATATCAGGTCCGCGGAATCACGCAGATTCCCGTGAATGAGAAAAAGGGCCTCACTTTCGCGCGCGGGCTTCGCTCCATCCTTCGGCACGATCCTGACAAGATCATGGTGGGCGAAATCCGCGACCAGGAAACCGCCCAGATCGCCATCAATTCCGCGCTTACCGGGCACCTCGTGTTCACGACGGTGCACGCGAACAACGTGACCGACGTTATCGGGCGCTTCATCAATATGGGTGTCGAGCCGTACAATTTCGTTTCCGCTCTGAACTGCATCATGGCGCAGCGCTTGGTTCGCGTCATCTGCGATAGCTGCAAGAAACAGGTGCGCTACACGGACGAGGCGCTGAAGGAATCGGGCCTCGACCCAGCCGAGTGGCAACAAGTGACGTTTTATGAAGGCCCGGGCTGCCTGGAGTGCTCGGGCAGCGGGTACCGGGGCCGCAGCGCAATCACCGAGCTGCTCGATCTCTCGGATCGCATTCGGGAAATGATCATCGACCGTAGGCCGACTTCGGAAATTAAGCGCGCCGCGAAGGCGGAAGGCATGTCGTTCCTGCGCGAGTCCGGCCTTCGGAAGATTCGCGCCGGCGTGACGACGCTGCGCGAAATTAATAAGGTGACGTTCCTTGATTAGAAACTGGGTTAGAACGCGATCGAAGATAGGCGCGGGTTTGAAACCCGCCCTGCACAACAACTAGCATGAGTGAGCCTGCGGGAGGGTTCGTTGTCCAGTTCGGCTAGCCTCGCGACTCAGTTTTACAACCTCAAACCAGTCCGTCGAATGGAGCGCTGGCTCAACGCCATGCCCCATCCGCCGCTGGTCGTCGAGATTGCGCCGAATCGCGTCGCGGCGGCCCGCTGGGGCAAGACACGAGGCAACCTCGAGTCGTTCGCCGTCGAACCGCTTCCCGCGGGCGCGGTGATCGCCTCGCCCGTCGACGCGAATATTCAGCAGCCTGAAGCCGTGACGTCGGCCCTGCGCCGAGTTTTCAGCCGCACCCAGACTTCTGGCGGATCGGTGGCATTGCTGATCCCCGATCCCGTTGTTCGTGTCTTCATACTGGCGTTCGAGACGCTTCCCCGGCGGGCCGACGATGCGCTTCCCTTGCTGCGCTGGCGACTGAAAAAGAGCGTTCCATTCGACGTGGACGAAACTGTCGTTTCGTGGATGCGCCAGGAAGGCCGCGAACAGAAGCTCGAGATTTTGACAGCCGTGGCCCGTCACCGGATCGTTCGCGAGTACGAGCAAATCGCCGAGACGCTGGGGGCGAACGTCGGAGTCGTCCTGAGTTCGACTCTCGCGTCGTTGCCGCTTCTCGAAGACCGCGGCGCCACATTGTTTGTGCGTTTGTCCGGAAGAACTCTTACCACCGTTATCGTGCGCGGCGGGAACGTCTGTGTATATCGTTCTTCGGAATTGCCTGCGGAGGCTGCCACACTCGATCCGCATGCTATGCTCGACGAGATTTTCCCAGCGATTGCCTACTACCAGGACACCTGGGGAGGCACGGTAGACCGTGCGCGGCTGTCCGGACTGGGGTCGCGCGACGAGTTGTTTCGGAAGGCCCTTGCCCAGGAGTTGACGGTACCCGCGGGCGCGCTGGCGGACAGTGCGGAGGCCATGCCTCTTGCCTCGAACGTTAAGGATCTGGTGCGGCAGGACCTCGACGCGCTGGTGGGGTGGATGCTGAACGGAGGCTCGTGAAATTCTGTGGGGCGAACCGCACCTGTCGGCGAGCGAGCAGGTGGTTCGGCCGGCCGTGTAACCTATGAAACTGAGACTTAATCTATCCACGACGCCGCAAGAAAACAGGCGGCCGTTTCTCGCGGCTGCCGGGCTGGTTGGAACTCTCGGCATAATCGCTTTCGCGATTCTGGCGCAGGCTTCCTTTCGCTCATGGCGGGCAAGCCGCGATATCCACGCTGACATCAGCCGTCTGGAAGGCCAGATTCGAGCGAGCAGCGAGCAGCAAGCCGATCTGGCGACGTATTTCCACACTGATCCGGCTCAGAAAATTCTGGAACGCGCGAATTTCCTGAATTCTTTGATCGGAGAGCGAAGCTTTCCGTGGACCAAGGTTTTCGCGGACCTCGAGGAAACCCTGCCTGCCGGCGTGCGCGTCGTAAATATTTACCCCAAGCTCGTGAACGGTCAGGCCGAAGTGATTCTGACGATTGGCGCGGCCAATGACGAACAGAAAATTCGCTTTCTGGAAGCCATCGAGAAGTCCAAAAAGTTTTCGGATATTCACGTGACGTCCGAACGGCGCATGGACCAGCAGCAGGCCGGCTCAGCCATGCAGGATCGGATTGTTGTCGATCTGAAGGCGGTCTACGCAACCTCATGAGCGCAAAGAGTTCTTCCTGGCACACTGCGAAACTGGCGGCCACGATAGCGCTGGCGTTCCTCCTTGTCGTGGATATCGGCCTGGGAGTGTTCCTCTGGCGCGGGTCCCGGCAGCAGCCGGAAGAGTTGCGGGCCGAGCGTGAGCGCCTGACGCTGGAAGCGAAGCTCCGCAAGGCGGAAGTCGACCGCGGAAATGCCATTCGCGCGTCGTTGCCGCAGGTGGGGAGAGATTGCTCCAAGTTCTACCAGGACACATTTCTCGATAAGGCGGTGGGCTACTCTTCCGTGGAAGCGGACTTGAGCGCCATCGCGGAAAAGGCGGGCCTGCACGCCTCCGACACGAATTTCAAGGAAACTGAGGTCAAAGACCGCGGGGTGACGGAGATCTCGATTTCCACCAGCGTCGAAGGCAGCTATTCGTCGGTGATCAAGTTTATCAACGGGCTCGAGCAGTCGAAGAACTTCTATTTGCTGAACGATTTGCACTTGACGTCCGCCAGCGCCGGCATGATCAAGCTGCAACTCGACCTTCGCACGTACTTCAGGATCTGACGATGTCGCGCCGCACACAAATCGCCGTGCTGGTCACCCTGCTAGTGATTCTCCCGGTCGTGTACCTGTGGACTCGAAACGATGTGCCGGGCTTTCAGGGCGTCCTCCAGGCCGACACATCGAGGTTTACTCCTCTCGATGTGCAGGCGCCCGATCTTCGCTTGGATTTGCTGAAGAGAATCCATGACACCGTTTACACAGGTTCAAACCGCGACATTTTCAACGGCTCAGCGCCTCCTCCGTCCGCTAACAAGCCGCAGCCGGGTCAACCGGCGCAGATCGTCGCCCGCAAGATTGTCGGCGCCCCCTATCCAATAAAGCCTCCGCCGGAACCACCTTTGCCGCCCCCGGTACTGCCCGCGCAGTTCTTCGGCTATGCCACAAGGCCGGGCGGCACCAGACGCGTAGCTTTCTTCCTGCAAGGTGAGGACGTACTCGTTGTTGCCGAGGGTGACCCCTTCCTGGGCAACTACCGCTTGGCGCGCATCGGCAACGAGTCTGCCGACGTCGAGGAAATGTCTTCCGGACGGCATTTCACGGTGCAGCTCGAACGACTCCCCGACGAGGCGGTGAACCCGTGAACGCGACCGGCGTCAACCACCACGAATGCCTGCCGCCAGCGGATCGTGTTCACCCGGCCCGATCGCGCCGCCGCTCGGCCGAATCCGGCTACGCCTACTTGATGGCGCTTTTCATGGTCCTCATGGTGATCGTCGGTTCCCTCGTGGTTCTTACGAACGCCGCCACCGAAGCCCGGCGGCAGCGCGAGGAAGAAATGATGTGGCGCGGGAAGCAGTACGTCCGCGCCATAAAGCTCTACTACCGTAAGACCGGCCATTACCCGCAGAACTTGGACGAGCTTCAGAAAGGCGTCGCCAACATCCACTTCTTGCGCCGCGCGTACAAAGACCCGATGAATAACAACGAAGACGGAAAGTGGCGCTTCATTTACACGAACGCCACTGGGCAGATCATCGGCAGCGTCAGGTACGCCTCGATGCAGCAGATGGCGATCCTCGACCTTAATGGCGGAATCATCCCGGGCGCGCCCGCAAGTGACTCCCCGCAGGACGCCAGCGTCACGCCCGTCCCGCAGCCAGACCAGGGCACGTCGAGCTCGAATGGCAATTGCCCGCCCGCCCCCGGCGGCCCCGGAGTCGGCGCCCCGGGAATGGGGAACCCCGGCGCGGGAAATCCGGGCTTGGGTCCGGGGATCGGTGCAACGAACAGCTTGAGCGCCAATCAGTCCCAGCCTCCAAGTCAGGCGGGCTGCCCCCAGAATCAGGGCCAGAGTCCGGCACAGAACCCTCAGCAGGCCGGCGGGCTCTTTGGAGGTCTGCAAGGGCAGATGGGCGCCGGGCAACTCGGCGGCAACATGCAAGCGCAGCAGCTCCAGACGCTCGCGCAGATGAAGCCGACAGGCCCGGTCGATAGCCCCGTCATCGGCGGTTTCATGGTGGGCATCGGAAGTACGGTGGACGCCAAATCCATCCGAGTTTTCAAGCGCGCCAAGAAATATAGCGATTGGGAGTTCATCTGGAATCCGCTGGAAGATCAGGCGCGCGCCGTTCAGCAGGGAATAAACCAGGCTGGCGGTCTGCTTAACCCGGGCAACGGGCTTGCATTGCCGCCTGGCGCGAGCGGTTCGACGGGGACTAATCCAGGCCAGACGCCGCAGACGGGATCGCCGCCTCCGACACAGCCGCAGCAGTAGCCGCCGCCGCAGGAACGCGAGAGTTGTTCCCCTGACTGGTTCCCGCACCCAAAGCGCTCACCGCATGCAAGCCCGCGTTTGAAGATTCAGTTCCCGAAGCACGCGCCGAGGCTTTTTTGTTTTTTGCGAGGTTCGTCGTGATTCTTCTGACGTAGCTCTGCGTCTCGCGGAACGGCGGGATGCCGCCGTAGCGCCCCACCATTTCCGGTCCCGCGTTATACGCGGCGAGAGCCAGCGGCAGGTTCCCGCGATATTGCTCGAGCAAATCTTTCAGGTAGTGCGTGCCGGCGTCGATGTTTTGCGCCGGATCGAAAATATTTGCCACAGCGTAGCGCGCCGCGGTCTGGGGCAACAGTTGCATCAGGCCCTGCGCCTGCTTGCGGGAAATGGCGCGCGGGTTGAAGTTCGATTCGGCGGCGATCACGCCCTTGATCAGGTTTTCGTCGACGCCATGCTTCGCGGCTGCGTCATGAATCAGCTTGCCGTAGGGTCCGAAAAAGCTCGTGTCCTCGGGAGGCGCGGGCGCATTCGGTGTGAAATTCTCCTCAGGTTCGATCGATGCGATGTCGCTCGCTGCCACTTCCACGCTCCCGCCAGTCACCGTGAGCCGCATGCGGTCGCCCGAGACCTGGTAGCCAGTGATGTGCAGGCGGACGCCGGAGCGCAGCACGGCGTAGTCGGCGCGCGCGGCAGGTGCGGCCACCGCGGCTGCGGCCACCATCGTCAAGATCGCTCCGAGAATCGTCTCGCGTTTCATAAATGGCTTACGTCAGGGCACGACTTTAGTCGTGCCAAAGGCTTCCCAAATTCTCAGGGGTTCTTAACCCCTGAGGGGACCTGAATTCAGGGCATACTTGCGGATCGCTTCCGCGAGCCCATTGTCGTCGTTCGATAGAGTAACCGCCCAGCCCTGAGATTTCAATCCCTCCACGCTATTGCCCATCACCACGGGCAGCCCGGCGAATTCGAGCATGTCGCGGTCATTCCAATTATCGCCTATTGCCATCACCTCTTCCCGACGGATGCCGCGTTGCCGTGCCCAGTCCGCCAGCGCGGCGCCCTTCGACACGCCGCGTCCGAGAACATCGAGCACGGAAAGATCGCGCGTCAAGTACTCGGTGAACGACAGCGTGAATTCGTCGGCGAAGGGAAGCTGCTGCAGCTTCGTGAGCGCGTCGCGAATCGGCGCGCACAGCCCGACGAACATCACCTGAATCGGATCCTCGCCCTCTTCGGAAGGGCGGGGCTTTAACCCCGCCGTACTCAGGCTGAACTGCTCCTGGGCTTTAGCCCCTGAAGACTGATCCCCGTCATCCGAAACTTGCGCTCCGTGGCGGGCCTGCCTTGCCCCTGAAACCTGAAACCCGACACCCGAAGCCTGCCTTTGTCCCAAGCAATCCGTCAACGGCTTCACCTGCGCGATGAACTCCCGGCTGCGGCGAAAATATCCGCCGCGAAACGGGTCGTCCCAATCAACCTCTTCCATAATCACCTGGTTTTCGCGCGGCCGGTCGAACACCACCGATGCGTAGTTGCGAAATTCCGGCGTCGCCTCGAGCACGCGCCGCGCCGTCGCCGCCGGCAGCAGGGAACGCTGATGCGTCTCGCCGGCCTTGTTCTTGATCAGCGAGCCGTTGTTGACGATCAGGTGCAGCTCGCACGGCAGCGCGTCCGTCACCAGCCGCGCCGAATGGTAGCGCCGCCCCGTCACGATGACGATCTCGATCCCGCGCGCCGTCGCCTCCGCGATGGCCCGCAAATTCTCCTCGGGCACCTTCGATTCGGAGTTGAGCAGCGTCCCGTCGAGGTCCATGGCGATAAGTTTGATAGGCACGTTCTCATTGTACAGGGAAGGTTTAAAGCGTAGCCGCTGAAGTCCTGCTTGCTGCGTTTTCCACAGCCCCTCGTATCGTCACTTTCAATTAACTTGACCTATTTTATCCCCAGGAGTATATAGCCGCAGAATACTCTTCCTTGCTTGCCTAGGCGTTGGTCTCCCAACTGAGCTTTTCCTCTTCTCCCGTCGCGGCCACGGCCAACGGTAGCACCGTGAGCATCACGAGCAAAATATCAGGGCCAGGCGGCAACTACTCGCTCACGACTAATGTCACAGGGAATAACGGCGTCCCTGCCTCATACCTGCTTACGCCTTCCGGTTCCACGCTCACCGGAGGCTCCAGCCCGCCCACCGTTACGATCACCTACGCCTACGACAAGTTGAACCGGCTCACCAGCAAGACCTACACGGACGGAACGCCCACCGTCACCTACTGGTACGACGGAACCACGCCAACCGGCTGCTCGCCCACCCTCACGATCACCAACGGCATCTACCGCCGCACAGCCATGTGCGATGGCCCCGGATGGGAAGCATGGAGTTACAATCAAACGGGGCGCTTGCTCGACGACCGGCGCTCGACCGCCAGCCTCGTCAAAGACGCCCTCTACGCCCCCAATCTCGACGGCTCCGACGCCAGCATCACATATCCCATCACAAGCCGAATAATCACATACACCCCGGGACAAGCTGGCTTGCCCCTATCCGCAAGCGACGGCACCACCAACTATGCCACCGCAGCGCACTACACTCCCCAAGGGGCGCTTGCATCACTCACCAACAACGGAAATATCTATTCCACCTTCATCTACAACTCGCGCCTCCAGCCCTGCTGGAATTACGCCACCACAGGCACTGCGTTGCCGTGGAACACCACTCTCTGCACCGGCACCGCCACGACAGGGGGCATTCTCGATCTGAAATACAACTTCGATTTGGGCGCAGGCGACAACGGCAACGTCTTCGGGATCACAAACAATCGCGATATCACGCGCTCGCAGGCGTTCGTCTATGATTCCCTGAATCGCATCCAAACAGCCGGAACCGTGAATGCCTCCGGAACAAACTGCTGGGGCGAAACCTACGGCATCGACGCGTGGGCCAATCTCTCCTCGCTTGCCCTTCCGTCCTCGTATTCGAGTTCATGCAGCCACGAAACTCCGTTCAGTTACACGATTCCGAATAGCAACCAGCTCCCCAGCGCTTCCGGCTTCACCTACGACGCCGCCGGAAACCTCATGGCCAGCGGCCTGGGCAACTATGTGTACAACGCAGAACACCAAATGACCTCCGTGACCGTTGGTGGGCTGACCACCACGTACTCCTATGACGGCGATGGCAAGCGCGTCGAGAAATCAGGCGGCAAGATTTACTGGCATGGCGGCGGTCCGGAAGCCCTCGACGAAACCGACCTCAGCGGCAACACCAACAACTCTACCTTCAGCGAGTACGTCTTCTTTGGCGGCAAGCGCGTTGCGCGCCGCGACTACCAAAGCAACATCTACTATTACTTTGCCGACCATCTCGGCACATCGCGCGAGATGGTGGAAGCCGGCCAGACAACACCGTGCTACGACGCCGACTTTTATCCCTATGGCGGGGAGAACGCCCACACAACCACCTGCACCCAAAACTATAAATTTACCGGTAAAGAACGCGACTCGAGTCAAACCTCGATAACTTCGGTGCAAGATACTACTCCAGCAACTTTGGGAGATTCGTCTCGCCTGACTGGTCAGCCGAACCGGAACCCGTTCCGTACGGCGTTTCAACCGACCCGCAGAGCTTGAATCTGTATGCATATATGAGGAACAACGCTTTGGCCGGGGCCGACCCGGATGGCCACTGCGACCCAGGACTTGACTGTCTTAAGACAAATTTCAAGGCCGGTGCCGCTCAAATTGGAAATGCATACGCAGCCGCTGGCAAGGCTGTGACTAAAGTGGTAACGGGGACGCTCAATACAATCGGAGCGGGGGTTGGTGAAATCGCCGCAGGGGTCGCGTCGGGCGACGACCAAAAGATACAACAGGGACTCAACAAGATCGGGGGAACGGCCACACTCCTAGGCGCAACCGTTTTAGGTGATGCCCCCGCCACCGCCGACGCTTCTGCCGGTCTAAGTGATAGCGCGCTCGTGGTGCGCGGAGGAGTAGCGACAGCCTCGCAACTTACAAAAGGCGCTGAATCCATCGCCGAAGACGGCACGCTGAACGGAGTGTCAGTTCAGAGCGCGAACGGAGCGACGGTCGAACAGCTTTCCCAAGGGCTCCCGAATAACAGAGTGAGTGTTACTTCAGTCGGAGATGTGAGAGCGGCGGGAGGCGACGTAGTCCAAACTGGAACGCCTGGCAATCCATGTCACTGCGATATGAACGGTGTAAGCGCAGACAAGGCAAGCCAGCTCTTCAAAGTTCAACCGAATCCGAGTAAGGTGAAGGTGCAGGGAGAACCCAACCAGTGAGATCGCAACAAAGCGAACCCACGAAAAGGATCTTCCTCTACCCATACGCGGGTACTGGAGGACGCAACTACTTCAAGCAAATCGGGACAACGCAAGACATAATGCTCGACGACATCAAGCTGTCCGATGGTCTGCAACTGGGCTTCTATTGCGAAGATGAAGACGATGACGGCATGCCGGACGAACTGCTGTTTGAAGGAACGGTTCACTTCGATACTGAAAAAGGTCAGTGGTATGCAATCATCGACGAAAATAGCTATCGCCACGCCTCCGACCTACGCAATCGGTAAGCCCGCCTGACTAGATGACGTTGTCGAGCCGGTGGGCCAGCCTTCGCAACCAATTTCTTCGGGCGCCCGACTCCCGACACTTCCGGACGTGAGCTGCCCCCTGGCTCCGCGCACGGAATCATACGACACCGAAATCTCCTGAACTCATGACTTTTGCCCTGTCCCGTTCTTCGAGTTGCGGCGCGCAGGGAGCCGTAGGAAACTTTGAACTGCACTTTTCGCAGTACTGGGTCTTGCAAATTGCCAGTTACTATGCTACAAAGGCGTATTCCTTAAAATCAGAATAATGAATTGTGTGCCCGGATTTTTCGGGCCGCGCCGGACGTGTGTATCGCCTGTACTTGCAGGCGCGCATAAAGGAGGCGGCGTGAGCGGAAGAGCGGGAGGCGAAAAAGAGGCCTTGGCCGCCGTGGCGGCTAACCGC
>Ga0073928_10005601_pt1 | contig 17468 bp, 14 predicted proteins | sample PaiPotPPA55metaG_FD_76969 | JGI IMG/M metagenome (GOLD analysis project Ga0073928, IMG submission 76969) | Iron sulfur acid spring bacterial and archeal communities from Banff, Canada, to study Microbial Dark Matter (Phase II) - Paint Pots PPA... ... | reverse complement strand
GGTGTCCTTGTCGCCCGCGTCGCCCTTGGCAGCCTTCGCGAGCACGACCTTGGACTCCTTGCCGAGCTTGGACTCGGCCTCCTTGGTCTTGCCGTTGTCCTTACCCTTGGCCTTGGGTTTCACTTTGACCTCTACCAGGTCCTTGGCCTTCTCCGGCGTGTTCGGCTTGTCCGCCTTGGCGGACTTCTTCTCCGGCTTGGCCTGCTTCGAGTTCGCCATGACCGGATTCTCCCATGCCGCGCGGTACGGCGCACCGTCCGTCCGCCTAGCAGATCGACTCCGGTTCCCCGGCGTTCATCCTTTGGCCATCCGGAATTCAGCCCCGCTCGGCGAGCGCCGCCCCGCTCTTCGTCAGCGATATCAGACGGCTGATCGCGCGCAGGTACTTCTTGCGGTAGCCGCCGGCCAGCAGTTCCGGGTTGAAGAGCCGGTCGGCCGCGACGCCGGAGGCGAGCACCGGTATCGAGCGGTCGTAAAGCCGGTCGACGAACACCACGAAGCGCAGCGCGGCGTTCTGGTCCTCGATCGGACCGACGTCGAGCAGGCCGAGCGAGGAGACGCCGTCGAGCAGGGCGCCGTACCGGCTCGGGTGCAGCGTACTCAGGTGCTTGACCAGGGCATCGAAGTCGTCGAGGAAACGCCCGTCGCCGTCGGTCTGCTCGGAGTATCCGCGAACGACCTGGTCCCCGAGCGGGTCGGGCGCGCTCGCGCCGTCCCGTCGACGGTAGTCCTTGCCCTCGATGCGCACGGCGGTGAACCGTGCGGCCAGGCCCTGGATCTCGCGCAGGAAGTCGGCGGCGGCGAAGCGGCCCTCGCCGAGCTGGTCGGGCAGGGTGTTGGAGGTGGCGGCCAGCTGCACCCCGGCCTCGGCGAGCCGGGTCAGCAGGGTGGAGACGAGGACCGTGTCGCCCGGGTCGTCGAGTTCGAACTCGTCGATGCAGACCAGGCGCTGCGTGGCCAGATGCGCGACCGTGGGCCCGAAGCCGAGCGCTCCGACCAGGTTGGTGTACTCGACGAAGGTGCCGTAGACCTTCGGCCCCTCGGTCTCGTGCCAGAGCGAGGCGAGCAGGTGGGTCTTGCCGACGCCGTAACCGCCGTCGAGGTAGACGCCGCCGCCGGTTTTCGCCGACGCACCGCCGGAGCGCCGCAGCAGCCCGCGGCGGCCCGACTTGTCCCGGCCCTGGCCGTTGCCGGCGGACCAGCCGCGGGCACGCTCGGCGAGCAGGTCGCGGGCGGCGGTCTGGCTGGGCTCGGCCGGGTCGGGCAGGTAGGTGGAGAAGCGTGCGTGCGCGAAACGGGGCGGCGGCACGAGCTCGGCGATCAGCCGATCGGCGGAGACGGCCGGACGGCGCTCGGTGAGGGAGGTCGCGCAGCCGCGCTCGGCGATCGTCACATGATCAATTTTATCGAGCGCGGATTGTGATCATGACCATTCGTGGCGTGAGCTGCCTCACGCCTCGTCCGCCCCTACGATTCGGGGTATGCGGCAACTGATCCCCGAGCCCCTGCGGGCCAAGCCGGAGCCCGAACTCTGCACGGTGTACGCGTATCCAGACCATGCCCGGCGCTGGATGCGCGCCAACATGGTCTCTTCGGCGGATGGCGTTGCTCAGGCGGACGGAGCGTCGCGTGGCCTGTCCGGCGCGGCCGACCTGAAGGTGCTGCGCACGCTGCGCGGGCTGGCGGACGTGGTGCTGGTCGGCGCGGCCACCGTGCGTACCGAGGGCTACCTGCGCCCGGCCCTCGCGCGGGAGGAGTTCGCCGCGGCCAGGTCGGCCGCGGGCCAGCCACCGGCCGCCGCGATCGCCGTGGTCAGCGCGTCGCTGCAGGTGGACTTCTCGACCCCGCTCTACACCGAGGCCGTCACCCCGACCGTGACCGTGACTGTGGCGGACGCGCCCCCCGAGCGGCTGGAGCGGGCGCGCGAGGCCGGCGAGGTGCTGATCGCGGGAGAAAGCGGCCGGGTGGACCTGGCCAAGGCGGTGGATCTGCTCACCGAGAGCGGCCGAGGCCGGTTGCTGTGCGAGGGCGGCCCCAAGCTGCTGGCCGCGGTGGCCGCGGCGGGGCGCCTGGATGAACTGTGCCTGTCCGTCTCGCCGCAGCTGCGCGCGGGCGAAGGTTTGCGGATCCTGGACGGACCCCAGTTCCCCGAGCCGATCAGGCTCAGCCTGCACACCCTGCTGACCGAGGACAGCTTCCTGTTCGCGCGCTACCTGGTGACTTGAGCGCGGGCCGGGGCGAAGACGTAACCTCGAAGCATGGGATACGAGGTTGAGAAGACCGAGGACGAGTGGCGCAAGGAGCTGTCCCCGGCGGAGTACCAAGTACTGCGCAAGGCGGGCACCGAGGCACCGTATAAGGGTGAGTACACCGACACCGAGACAGAGGGCGTGTACAGCTGCCGGGCCTGCGGCAGTGAGCTGTTCCGGTCGACGGAGAAGTTCCACTCACACTGCGGCTGGCCGTCGTTCTACGACCCGGCACGCAGCGAGGCCGTGGAGCTGATCAGGGATAACTCGCACGGCATGGTCCGCACGGAGGTGCGCTGTGCGAAGTGCGGGTCGCATCTCGGCCACGTCTTCGAAGGCGAGGGCTACCCGACGCCGACGGACCAGCGGTACTGCATCAACTCGATCTCGCTCAAGCTGGAGCCGGCAGCGCCGACGGAGCCGAAGGACGCGTGAGGTCAGGCGGGCTTCGCCCGAACGTCCGCCGCGCGCGGCCTGATCTCCACCGCGAGTTCGGCATCGAGGGCGCAAGCCACGCGCTCCAGCACGGGCAGGGTGGGATTATGCCGTCCGCCTCGAACCGGGCTACTGCAGATCGGGTCATGCGCGCGGCTCGGGCGAGGTCCGACTGCTCCAACCGAGCCGTTCCCGCATTTCGCGGACGCCGCGGCCCAACCCGTGAGCCAGCCTGGCGGCTTCGTATGCGGCGCCGGCACCCGGCTCGCCCATGCGCCGATTGCGTAGTTGCGACTATCCGGTGCGGCTGCCCATCACTCGACCTCCTTCGACCTCCTCGACCACGTGCGCCTCTGCAACTGTGCCTCCCGAGGCCTCCCGGGGCCTCCCGCGCCGCCCCAGGCCACAGCGTTGATGCCATGGCCGCGCTCCGCCGTCCCTCACCTCGCTTTTGCCGGATTCGCTCGATCCGATGATCGAATAAGTTGGATCTGCAGCATTTATCCGTGAGGGCGGGCGGCCTATGCGCCCTGGCAGCCGAAGCGGCGGATCGGCTACATCTTGACCGGCCCGTTCGCTGTCGAAGGGCAAGGGCTTGTGGTGGACTTGCCTCATGCGACTGACCCCCACCGAACGGGACCGGCTGCTGATCTTCACGGCGGCCGAGCTCGCGCGCGCCCGCAGGGCCCGCGGCCTGCGGCTTAACGTGCCGGAGTCGGTGGCGTTGATCGCCGACACGGTGTGTGAGGCGGCGCGGGACGGGGCCCGGCTGGCCGAGGCGGTCGAGGCCGGCCGCACGGTGCTCAGCGTGCGGGACGTGCTGCCGGGCGTGGCCGAGATCGTGACGGAAGTGCAGGTCGAGGCGGTGTTCGAGGACGGGACCCGGCTGGCCGTGATCGACTCGCCGATCGGGGCGGGGCCGGGGGCGGACGGCGCCGCGGCTGAGGTCGGTGGCGTAGCGGGGTTCGATCGGGCCGAAGGTGCCCTTCAACCCGCTGGGGGTCCCCCGGGTTCCATTTTACCGCGCGAGGAATCTCAATACCCTGCCGACGCGCCGAAGGACCGAGTCGAGCTCGAGGTCGTCAACACCGCGTCAGTGCCGATCTCCGTCACCTCGCACTTCCACTTCTTCGAGGCGAACCCGCGCCTGCGCTTCGACCGTGCCGCGGCCTACGGCCGGCACCTCTCCGTCCCGGCCGGCTCCTCGGTGCGCTTCGATCCGGGCGCCACCGTGCACGTCGCGCTGGTCCCGATCGGCGGGGCACGGGTCGCGATCGGCTTCGCCGGCCTGGTCGACGGCCCGCTGGACGCGCCCGGCGCCAAGCGCGAGGCCCTCGTACGCGCCGCCGCGTGCGGCTACCTCGGGGCCGAGCCTCAGGGTCCCGAGGCGCCCGATGCTTCGTCCCCGGAGTGCGCACCGCAGTCATCACAGCTATCGCAGTCACCGCACTCGCCGGATGCGCCTGCGCCTGCGCCTGCTTCACCCGATGCGCCGGAGGAACTCCGATGAACTTCGACGCCTCGCAATACATCTCCGTGCACGGCCCGCGCGTCGGCGACCGCGTCCACCTCGGCGACAGCGGGCTGCTGGCGCAGGTCGAGTACGACTCGCAACTGCCCGGCGACGAGTTCCTGGCCGGTTTCGGCAAGACGGCGCGCGACGGGCTGCACCTCAAGGCCGCGTCCGTGCGCTCCACCTGCGACCTCGTCATCAGCAACGTACTGGTGATCGACCCCGTGCTCGGCATCGGCAAGACCTCGATCGGCATCAGGGACGGGCGGATCCACGCGATCGGGCGCGCCGGGAATCCGGACACCGTCGCCGACGTCGACGTGGTCGTCGGCACCGGGACGGCCATCGTCTCCGGCGAGGGCCTGATCGCCACGGCCGGCGCGATCGACACGCACGTTCACCTGCTCTCCCCGCGGATCATGGAGGCCTCGCTAGCCTCCGGCGTCACCACGATCATCGGGCAGGAGTTCGGCCCCGTTTGGGGCGTCGGGGTCAACTCGCCATGGGCGCTGCGGCACGCCTTCAACGCCTTCGACGCGTGGCCGGTCAACATCGGCTTCCTGGCGCGCGGATCGTCCTCCAGTCCGGACCCGCTGGTCGAGGCGCTGGTCGAGGGCGGGGCGAGCGGCTTCAAGGTGCACGAGGACATGGGCGCGCACGCCCGCGCCCTGGATACCGCGCTGCGGGTGGCCGAGGAGCACGACGTCCAGGTGGCGCTGCACACGGACGGCCTCAACGAGTGCCTCTCGGTCGAGGACACCCTCGCAGTGCTCGAAGGCCGCACGATCCACGCCTTCCACATCGAGGGCTGCGGCGGCGGCCACGTGCCGAACGTGCTGCGGCTGGCCGGGGTGGCGAACGTCATCGGCTCCTCGACCAACCCGACGCTGCCCTTCGGCCGCGATGCGCTGGGCGAGCACTTCGGCATGATCGTGTCGGCGCACGACCTCAAGCCGGATCTGCCCGGGGACGCGGCGATGGCCAGGGACCGGATCCGCGCGGGCACGATGGGCGCGGAGGACGTGCTGCACGACCTGGGCGTCATCCCGATCACCTCCTCGGACGCGCAGGGGATGGGCCGGGCCGGGGAGACCGTACGGCGCACGTTCGCCGTGGCGGCGAAGATGAAGGCGGAGCTCGGCGGTCTGGACGGCGCGGAACTCGGCGCGCACGACAACGACCGCATTCTGCGCTATATCGCCAAGCTCACGATCAATCCGGCGATCGCGCACGGCCTGTCGCACGAGATCGGCTCGCTCGAGGTGGGCAAGCTGGCGGACGTCGTGCTGTGGCGGCCGGCCTACTTCGGCGCGAAGCCGCAGTTGGTGCTCAAGGCCGGCTTCCCGGCGTACGGCGTGGTCGGGGACCCGAACGCGGCGACGGACCGGTGCGAGCCGCTGGTGCTCGGCCCGCAGTTCGGCGCGCACGGGGCGACGGCGGCGGACCTGTCGGTGGCCTTCGTCTCGGCCGCCGCGGCCGAGACGGATGCCGACCGCTTCCCCTCGCGCCGCCGACGGGTGGCGGTGCGCGGCACCCGCGGCATCGGCCCGGCCTCGATGATGCGCAACGCGCGCCTCGGCCAGGTCGAGGTGGCCCCGGCGACGGGCCTGGTGACGCTGGACGGCGAGCCGGTGAGCTCTCCCCCGGCCGAGTCCGTGCCGCTGTCCCGACTGTACTTCCTCTGAACCCTGATTCACTTCAAGGAGATCCCTGACATGCCCACCCCCGCAGAGCTCGGCTTCGCGATGCCCGCCGAGTGGACCGCGCACGAGCGCACCTGGATGGCCTGGCCCACCGAGGGGTACACGCTCGGCGAGGACCCGACCGAGGCGTATCGCGCGTGGTCGCAGGTGGCGAACACGATCGTGCGCTACGAGCCGGTGACGATGATCGTGGATCCGTCGGCCGGGGCGTCGGCGGACGAATGGCTCGATCCCGCGATCACGAAGGTGGTGCGGCCGCTGAACGACGCCTGGATGCGCGACATCGGGCCGACGTTCCTTGTCAACGCGGGTGAGCTGGCCGTCGCCGACTGGGTGTTCAACGGCTGGGGCGCGCAGTCCTGGGCCCAGTGGGACAAGGACGCCGAGATCGCCGAGTCGATCGCGGAACTGTCGGGGGCACGCCGCTTCGCTTCGCGGATGGTCAACGAGGGCGGCGGCATCCACGTGGACGGCGAGGGCACGGTGCTGATCACCGAGACCGTGCAGTTGGACCCGGGCCGCAACCCGGAGTGGACGAAGGAACAGGTCGAGCGGGAGCTCAAGGGCTTCCTGGGCGTGCAGAAGGTCATCTGGGTGCCGCGCGGCCTGACCCGCGACTACGGCGAGTTCGGCACCCGCGGCCATATCGACATCGTCGCCGCCTTCGTGCAGCCGGGCGTGGTCGTCGTGCACACGCAGCCCGACCCCGCGCACCCGGACCACGAGGTGGGCAAGGAGAACGTCGCCCTGCTGAAGGCCTCGACCGACGCCAAGGGCCGACCGCTCGAGGTGGTCGAACTGCCCGCGCCGACGGTGCTGACCGAGGCGGACGGCGAGCCGGTGGACTACTCCTACATCAACCATTACCTCGGCAACGGCTTCGCCCTGCTCTGCGGCTTCGACGATCCCCGCGACCAGCAGGCTGCCGAGATCCTCGGCAAGCTGCTGCCGGGCCGCAAGATCGAGTTCGTCGACGCCCGCCCGATCTTCGAGCGCGGCGGCGGCATCCACTGCATCACCCAGCAGCAGCCGGCCGGGTGACCTCGACCAGGGTGATCAGCTTCGCCAGGCCGGCGAAGTCATCCGGGTTCGTCGTGTACAAGGGCAGGTCTTCGGCGAGGGCGACGGCCGCGATCTGCAGATCCGCTACTCGTCGACGCGGGCTGCGCCCGACTGCGGCCACTGCTGCAACAACGATCCTGCCGTAGGCGCGCGCGGCTTCCGGGCCGAAGGGGATGGGGGGTTGAACTCGGCCTCGACGCGTTGGAGGACTTCCACGCGCCGGGCCCGTTCCTCGTGCTCCTGGTAACCGGGGCTGCCGGCCGGCGGGCGAACCAGATGCGGACCGGCCGAGAGTTCGGCGAGGGTCACGGCGCTGATCGCCATCTCATCCGGCAGTTCGGCCGGATCGATCCATTCCCGCAGAATGATGACGTTCGTGTCCAGGAGGCCCTGAGCATGATTGCCAGCGGCCATACGGATCATCGCCGTAACCGTCGAACGCGGCGTCCTGATCGGCACGGAACACCGTCAGGTCGACGGCGGGGGCACGCCGGGACATGGCCGCGAACTCGGCCCTTGGCACGAATCGCCGACGACGGCGCAGCGGGATGAGCTCACCGATCCGATGACCTTTGCGGGTCACGGTGAACCCGCGGCCATGCGCCACCGCATCCATGATCTCTTTGGACCGGTTACGAAGGTCCCGTTGAGTGATCTCCTCCGGCGGGGACTCAGGCTGTTCACCCATGCAAGCAAGGTAGCACCGGGTGCTACCTTGCTCGACGCCGCGCAGCCTTTGCCCTACGCCCTACGGCAGAGACCTGACGAGGTCGGCGAGGGACTTGCGGCGTCCGGTGTAGAAGGGGACCTCGACGCGCACGTGGCGGCGGGTCTCCGAGCCGCGCAGGTGGCGCATCAGATCCACGATCCGGTGCAGCTCGTCGGCCTCGAAGCAGAGCATCCACTCGTAGTCGCCGAGCGCGAAGGCCGGGACGGTGTTGGCGCGCACGTCGGGGTACTCGCGCGACATCTTGCCGTGCTCGGCGAGCAGGGCGCGGCGCTCCTCGTCGGGCAGCAGGTACCACTCGTACGACCGGACGAAGGGGTAGACGCAGGCCCAGTCGCGGGCGGCCTCGCCGGCCAGGTACGCGGGGATGTGGCTCTTGTTGAACTCGGCCGGACGGTGCAGGGCCATGCTCGACCACACCGGCTCGCAGCACTGGCCGAGCAGGGTCTTGCGGAAGCCCGCGTACAGCTCCTGCAGGGCCTCGGCGGACGGCGCGTGCGCCCAGATCATCAGATCGGCGTCGGCGCGCAGGGCGGAGGTGTCGTAGCTGCCGCGCACGACGACGTCCAGGTCGGCCGCGAGCTTGGTGAACAGCTGCTCGACCTCCTGGGCGTATCCGACGCGCAGGCCCTCGTCCTCGGGCAGCTCGGCGACGGCCTTGAAGACGGACCAGCTGGTGTAGCGGATCTCCTCGTTCAGCTCACGGGCCTTGCGGCTCACCGGGCGTTCGTCGGGGATGGCGGCGGGCGCAGCGCCGACCACGCCCCGGGCACTGTCATCTCCTCCGGTGGCCCCGGCGTCCGCGGCGCCACCCGCGTCGTTGGTGTCCGTCATGAGTCTTCGTTCCCTTCGATGTGCGTCAACGTGCTTACAGCGGTGCCGGCGGAGGCGATGCAGGCGGGGATGCCCACGCCGTCGTACGCGGCACCGGCGACGGCCAGTCCGTGCGGGAGAGCTCGGCGGATCCGGGCGACGCGGTCGAGGTGGCCCACGGCGTACTGCGGGAGGGCGTCCGTCCAACGCTGCACGTGCTGGTCCACCGGCGGGGCGGTCAGGCCAACGGCCTCGGCCAGGTCGACCAGCGCGGCCTTGGCCAGCTCACCGTCCTCGCGCTCGAGGATCTCCGTCTCGCCGTGCCTGCCGAGCGAGGCGCGCAGTACGACGAGGTCCCCGGCGCTGTGGCCGAGCCAGGGCCACTTGATGCTGGAGAAGGTCGCTGCCTTGATCGCGTGGCCGTCGGCCGGGGGCACCAGGAAGCCGGATCCCGGCGGCACGTCGGCGAAGGCGCTGCGGTGGAAGGCGAAGGTGGTGATGGCCATCGAGGCGTATTCGATCTCGGCCAGCTCGGCGGCGGCGGACGGCGCGGGCGCGGTCAGCAGCTCGCGCGCGACGTACGCGGGCACGGCGAGCAGCACGTAGTCGCAGTCCTCGAAGGTGCCGTCGGAAAGCTCGACCCGCCAGGTCGCGCGCACGTCGCCAGTCTGCGCAGTGCCGGTCTGCGCAATGCCGACTTGCTCAGCGCCGGCCTGCTCGCCGCCGATTCGCCGCAGCGCCCGCACGCTCACCTCGGTGCGCAGTTCAGCGCCTCGCCGCTGGACGTCGGTGACCAGGGCGCCGGGCAGTCGGCCCACCCCGCCGCGGATGCCGGCGAACACGGGCTTCGGCGCCTGTCCGGTGGCCGAGGCGGTTGCGGCCCCGGCGGCGAGCATGTCGCGCACTCCGGTGGTGAGCGGCGTGCCGGCCGTGGCCAGCGGGACGAGCTGCGGAACGGTGGCACGCAGCGAGAGCCGGTCGGCGTGGCCGGCGTAGACCCCGCCGAGCAGCGGCTCGACGAGGCGCTCGACGACCTCGCGGCCGAGCCGCTTGGCGATGTATTCGCCGACTGCGACGTCCTCGGTCACCGGGGTCTTCGGCATCACCCGGTCGGCCTGGACGCGGGCGAGGGCGCGCGAGCTGAGCAGTCCGCTCGCGCTCAGTGCGCGCAGGTCGCCGGGGACGCCCATGAGCTGGCCGGCGGGCAGCGGGTGCAGCTCGCCGCGGCTCCAGATACCCGCGGCGGTGGTGGCCGGGTGCACCACGTCGTCGGCCAGGCCGACCTGTTCGGCCAGCGCCACGCCCTCGGGCCGGCGGGCCAGGATGGATTCGGCGCCGAGGTCGACGGCGGTGCCGGCCACGTGGCCGAGCGCGAGCTTGCCGCCGTAGCCGGCCGAGGCCTCGACCAGGGTGACGGCGAGTCCGGCGGCCAGCCCCGCGCGCGCGGCGGCCAGCCCGGTGACACCGCCGCCGACGACGATCAGCCGACGCGGCGGTGTCGACGCGGAGCCGGTGTACGCGGGCTCGGGCAAGGGCGCGGGCGCCGGCGTGGACGCAGGCTGCTCAGCTGGTGCGGACTCGGTGGGCTCCGGCACAGTCAGCTCCGGGCGGTGTGTTCGTGCACGTAGTCGACGACGCGGGCGAGTTGGCCCGGGTCGGCGTTCGGCGGGACGCCGTGACCGAGGTTGAACACGTGGCCCTCGAGCCCGGCGGCCTGGTCGAGGACCCGCTGCACGGCGGCGTCGAGAGCGGCGGGCGGGGCGAACAGGAGAGCGGGGTCGAGGTTGCCCTGCAGCGCCTTGCCCGGGCCGACGCGGCGCGCGGCCTCGTCGAGCGGGATCCGCCAGTCGACGCCGACGACGTCCGCCCCGGCCTCGCCGAGGTCGTGCAGCAGCTCGCCGGTGCCGACACCGAAGTGGATACGCGGGACGCCGCTCGAGGCGACGGCGGCGAGGACCTTGGCGGAGGCGGGCTTGATGTACTTGCGGTACTCGGCCGGGGCGACGGCGCCGACCCAGGAGTCGAAGAGCTGGACCGCGCTCGCGCCGGCGTCGATCTGGGTGGTCAGGAACGCGATGGTGATGTCGGCGATCCGGTCGAGCAGGGCGGTGAAGAGCTCGGGCTCGCCGTACATCATGGCCTTGGTGAGCTCGTGGCCGCGCGAGGGGCCGCCCTCGATGAGGTAGCTCGCGAGGGTGAACGGCGCGCCGCCGAATCCGATCAGCGGAGTGCTGCCGAGCTCGGCGGTGAGCAGCCGGACGGCGGCGGCGATCGGCTCGAGCTCATCGGGCTCGGGCGTGCGCAGCCGGTCGAGGTCGGCGGCGGTGCGCACCGGCTCCGCGATGACCGGCCCGACGCCCGGCTTGATCTCCACGCCGAGGCCGATGGCCTTGAGCGGGACGACGATGTCGCTGAAGTACACGGCGGCGTCCACCCCGAGGCGGCGCACCGGCTGCATGGTGATCTCGGCGACGAGCTCCGGCATGAAGCAGGATTCGAGCATCGGCACGCCTTCGCGCAGCTTGCGATACTCCGGCAGGGACCGGCCGGCCTGGCGCATGAACCAGACCGGGGTGTGCGAGGTCGCGCCCTGTTCCCGGCGGCAGGCGCGCAGGAAGTCGGAGTCGGCGGCGGGATGGGCGGATCCGGGCGTGGATTGCTGCTGCGTGCTGCTCACGAACTGCACGATACCCGGGCCGGGCGGGCCTTTCGTACCCGGCCCGAGGGTGGACGACGGCCGGGTGACGGTCCGGGCCCGGGCTCGGGCGAAGGCGGCCGGGGCTCCGCCCGGGCCCGGCCCGGCTTGGCACCCGAGGCGGCCAGGGCTCCATCTGCGCTCGGTCCGGGCTCGAGGCCGGAGTGGCTCCGACGGCGACTCGCGGGCGCTTGGTGCGCGGCCTGGGCCGCTCGGCGGGGCCCGCTTGCTGGTGAGACTCATTATGTGAGGACCGTCACAGATGACTTGACCGCCCGTCGGGCGCGCCTACCCGCCTTGGTTCCCCGGCCGGTCGTACGCTGCGACCATGGCCCAGCACCCACACCCTGTGAGCTCGCACCGCGGACCGGTCGCGCAGGCGCCCCGGGACCCCGGAGCCCCGCCGGAGGTGTTCACCGCGGCCGTCGGCGGCATCGCGGCACTGCGACCGCGGCCTGGACTGGAGTTCGAGCCACTGCCCGCGCCGCGCCGGCTGGCCGCGTACAGCCACGCGCTGTCCGCGACGGTCACCGAGCAGCAGGCCGACGGCGAGATGGAGCTGGGATCCGGTCGGTTCGTTCTGCTGTACGAGCCGGGCGGGCACGACGAGTGGCTCGGCAGCTGGCGGTGCGTCACCTTCCTGCAGGCCGATCTGGAGCCGGAGATCGCGCAGGACCCGCTGCTGGCCGACGTCACCTGGTCCTGGCTGCGCGAGGCCCTGTCCGGCCTCGGCTTCGCCGCCCTGGGCGGGACGGTCTCACGCTGCACCTCGTCCGGATTCGGCGAGCTGGCCGAGCAGGGCTCGAGCACGTCGGTGGAGCTTCGGGCGTCGTGGTCGCCGCTGCCGCTGCCCGATTTCGCGCCGGAGTCCGGGCCACTGTCCGGGCCGGACGGTGCGCGCCGCGAGCGCTGGAGCGGGGAGCGGGCCCTGGAGCGCGAGGTCGTGGGCCAGCGCGCGATGCCCGGTGGAACGTCGGGTGCGGTGCCGTTGAGCGCCGGCTGCGGGCAGTGGACGCCGGAGACCGCGTGGTCCGGTCTGGCCGCGCACGTGGAGGCCTGGTCGGTCTGCCTGGCGACGGCGGTGGGCCTGCCGCCGGAGTTGGCCGGTGTGGCCAGGCTGCCGCACGTCGGCGGCTAGCGACTAGCGGGCTTGGGCTCGGAGCCGGAGTCGGAGTCAGCGAGCCGATGAGTCGGTGAGTCGGTGAGTCAGCCTGTGCGGCCTAGCCGCCGCGCGTCGGCCGCAGAGGGCTCGACGGCGCAGGGCTCGGCCGTGCAGGGCTCGGGCGGAAACGGGTAGCGGGGGGCGAAGTACGGGGCCGGCGGCCGGCCGGCATCCGCCGTGGCCGTCTCCGCGACCGTCTCATTTCCGTCGGCGACGGCCGTCTCCGCAAGATCATCCGATTCCCGACCCTTACCGCCGCGCAGCGCCCGGCGGGGACATGCCCGCAGGCCGCATCCGTGGACATCCAGAGATCGCATCACCTGATGTCCATTGAGCCAAACAGGTGGACATTCCAAATTGGTTAGGCCGTCCTTCCGGCGGGTATAGAGCTTACCCACACGGCGGAATCCGCAGCCCAGGCTGGGCAGATACCGGCGGATCCACTACTGCGTCCGGGTGAGGACCATGCGGCGGCGTCTCGCCCGGACGGCGGAAGCACACGTCCATTCGCTGCCCGGCTCACGCTAAAGGTCGCCACCCACATTGCCGATTCCTTCCCCGGAAGGGCTAGAGCACAGGCTCTTCCGTCCGGCCGGCCCCTCCACCCTCGCCGACCGGTCCAACCCTCCACCTCCCGGGAGGTCCGGTGTCCGTCCTCGTCGACCACGCCGCGAGCATGCTGGCCTACCGTCCGGCCAAGCTGACCGCGATGGTAGTAGTGCACGATCCCCGCGTCCGAACTTCAGTCACCAGGCACCTATGGGCGCTCGGGGTACGAGACGTGGTGGAGGCCTCGACCATCGCGGAGGCCCGCAGCCGAATGGCGACGGTGCGAGACATCGCCGTCGTGGACGTGCATCTGCCCGATGGGCCCGGCCTGGCGCTCCTGGCGGAGATGCGCACGGCCGGATGGAACAGCGCGGTCGCGATCTCCACCGCCGATGACACCAACGCGGTGCGCGCGGCGCTCGCCTCCGGAGTACGCGGCTACGTCGTCACCGGCGCACGCACGCTGCCGCAGGCGCGGCCCGGGCTCGCCGGGATGAACGGCGCCGGCGGACTCGGCCATGGCCCTGCGCAGCTGCGCGAGCGGCGGCTGGCCGCGATGTCCGGTCAGGCCGGCACGATGGCCGCGCTCGCCCAGGGCTCGATCCCGAACACGATGAACGCCGGAGTGCGCGAACTCTCCGCGCGTGAGATCGAGGTGCTGCGACTGGTCGCGGACGGCCGGTCGAACAAGGCGATCGGGCAGACCATGGGCCTGAGCGCGCTGACGGTCAAGAGTCACCTGGCCCGGATCGCGCGCAAGCTCGGCACCGGTGACCGGGCCGGCATGGTCGCGGTCGCGATGCGCGGCGGCATCATCGCGTAGCACCCGGAATCGCGGAAAAAGCCGGTGAACCTTTCTGTGGTTCACCGGCTTTTTCGTCGCGAAGCGACTCTTCCGGGTGAACTCGCCGGTTAATGCCGTCCTGGGGCATGTCCCGCGGCGTACCGGTCGCGTTGAGCCGGATGCTCCGGGTCGACGCGTCGGGAAGAACATCATGCATAAGAGAGTCGGCGTCCTCGTCGGCGCCTACAACGCCGCGTGCACGCTGGCCGGCACGCTGGATCGGATCCCGGTGGACTTCCGGGATCGGATCGAAGAGATCATCGTGATGGACGACGCCAGCGGGGACGAGACGTTCCAGGTCGGCGCCGACTGGGCCGGGCGCAACCTCGTGTGCCGCAACACCGTGCTGCGGCACACCAAGAACCTGGGATACGGCGGGAACCGGAAGGCCGGCTACCGGCTCGCGATCGAGCACGGCCTCGACGTGGTGGTCATGCTGCCCGGCGACGGCCGGCACCCGCCCGAGGCCATGCCCGAGCTCGTCCGGCCGCTGCTCGAGGACGAGGCCGACGCCGTCCTCGGCACCCGGATGACGGCCAACGGCCCGGGCCGGGCGGGCGGCTTCGGCAGCAGGATCCTGACACGGGCGGCGAATCGGACGCTCGGCACGTCGCTGAGCGGGTTCAAGTCCGGCTACCGGGCCTACAGCACGGCCGCGCTGCGCGAGGTCCCGTTCGAAGCCAACTCTGACGGCTCCGACTTCGACGCGCAGATCATCATGCAACTCGTACACGGGGGCAAACGGATCCGTGAGGTGCCGATCCCCGCCTACCTCGGGGATGAAGCCCGCTACGCGGACGGCCTGAGGCACGCCGTGGACGTGCTGCGCGACCTTGCCGAATACCGTCTCGTGAGCATCGGCTTCGGGACCAGTGACTGGGTGCCCGCGCCCGGGTCGGCACGCTTCGAAGAGAGTGGCGGCAAGGAGGGCGGCGGCACCTCGCATCGGGCACTGCTCGACCAGTTGGCGACGATGCCGCCCGGACGGGTGCTCGACCTCGGCTGCGCCGGCGGCCTTTTCGCGCAGCAGGCGCGCGACCTCGGGCATCGGGTGGTGGGCGTGGACCGGGTCGAGACGGACGGGGTGCGCGACCGGCTCAACCTGTTCGTCCGGGCCGACCTGGACCGGGGCATCCCCGAGGAGGCCAGGGTCGCGGCCGGCTACGACGTCGTGGTCGCGGCCGACGTCCTGCAGCACCTGGCCAGGCCGGAGCGGCTGCTGCGGGAGATCCGCAGCGTGCTGCGCCCGGGCGGGGCGGTGCTGGTGTGCGTGCCGAACAGCGTGCACTGGTATCCGCGGCTGCGCTTCCTGACCGGGCGGTTCGGCTACGACCGGCGCGGCATCCTGGACGAGGACCACCTGCGCTTCTTCACCCGGGCCTCACTGCGCCGAATGCTCACCCGCACCGGCTACGACGTGCTCGACGAACAGGTCGGAAACCTGCCGCTGCGCGCACTCGGCGGCGCCACCCGGCGCGGCGTGCTGCCCGCCGAGCGGCTGCTCGCGCCGCTGGACCGCGGCCTCGCGCGGGCCGCGCCGAACCTGTTCGCCTACCAGTTCATCGCCCGGCTCACCCCGCACCACGAGGACACGATCAGCGCACCGGGCCTCGCCGACGAGGCGTTCGGCCCGCGGTACGGCTCGGTCCCCGGACAGTTGCGCGGCGAGCGCCCACAGACTGTGGAGATCTGAAATGTCGACGACCGACCGCGGAGATCTGACACGCATCGCGCCGCCATCGGCGACCGAGCCTGGCGTGCCGCGGCCGCGGTCCGCCGCGCCCGGCATCCCGCCGACCGACTCGCCGGTCGCGGGGCCGAGGCGGCGTGGGCCGCGGCTGCTCGCCTGGGCTCTCGGGCTCGCGGCGCTGTGCACGCTGCTCGTGCGGATCTCGTTGTCCGAGGGCATGGACTCCGACGCCGCGAACAAGGCCCTGCAGGGCTGGGATCTGCTGCACGGCCACGTGCTCCTGCACGGCTGGATCACCGGCGACGCCACGTTCTACGCGCTCGAGTCCCCCGTCTGCGCGCTGGTCGAGGCGTTCATCGGACTCACGCCGTTGGTCATGCACATCGAGCCGGCGCTCGTCTACCTGCTGGTTCTCGGCTTCGGCGTGCTGCTCGGGCGCGGCGCGGCGACCGGTTGGGCCGCCGCCCTGCGTGCGGCGACCGTCGCGGCGATCCTGCTGGTGCCGCTGGCCTCGCCGTACGGTGTCAGCCTGCTGCTGGAGCAGCCGGACCACATCGGCACGTCCGTCTTCCTGCTCGCCTTGTTCCTGCTGATCGACCGGGCCGATCGGCTGCGGCCGTGGTGGCTCGCGCCGGCCGGGGTGCTCCTGCTGTGCACGGCCGGGATCCTGAGCGACGACACGGTGAAGTACGTCGGGGTCCCGGCGATCATGCTCGTGTGCGGGCTCAAGGTTCTGTCGACTCGGCGGCTGCGCAGCCGGGACACCGCGATCCTGGTCGCCGCGTATGCCGCGGTGAAGGTCGAGCGCTACGTCCGCGACGTCATGCACATGCTCAGCGGCTACTGGATGACGAAGCCGGCCACGAAGATCGCGCCCTCCCCCACCTGGCCGTCGCATCTGCATCGCACGCTGCGCGCCGTGGCTGCGCTCTACGGGCTGTTCTTCAACGTCTCCCCAGTCTTCGCGGTGCTCGGCGGCTGCGCGCTGGCGGCGGCCTCCGTCGGCTTCGTCAGGGTGCTGTGGCTCTGGCGCGGCAGGGCCACGCGCGGCGAACTGCTCTGCGTCGCCGGGATCCTGCTCAACCTGGCCGTCTACACGCTCTCCGTGGCGCACACTCCGATCCCGGCGCACGAGATCGCCGCGGTGCTGCCGCTCGGCGCGGTGCTCGCGGCCCGCTGCGTCTCCCCGGCCTGGGCCTGGTGGCAGACGGCCGCGCGCAGAGTCTGCGTGGTGATGGCCGTCGCGGTCGCGGCCCCGCTGGCCGTCTCGGCCGTCCGGGCCCCGCAGTCGCCGATCCCCACGGCCCCGCCGCTGACGCTGGCGAGCTGGCTGAGCGGGCACGGCCTGCACTACGGGATCGCCGGGTACTGGGACGCCTCGACGCTCACGGTGGACTCCGGCGGCCGGGTCGCGGTCCGCGCCGTGGTCCGGGGAAGGCGCGGATTCTCCATGTACGGCTGGGAGACCCGCACCGACTGGTACGCGGCGTCGAAGCACGATGCGACCTTCGCCGTGGCGTACGACGGGCCCACGACCTTCGGCCTGATCGACTCGGACAAGCTCGGCAGCGCCGACTTCGAAGCCTTCCTCGGCAAGCCCGCCGAGGTCTACCGGGTGGACGGGCGCACCGTGCTCGTCTACCGCGGCAACCTGCTGGACCACGTCGCGGCCTGGCTGCCGCCGCGCTACAAGCGACAGTGAGCCGGACGCAATCCCCAGAGAAACAACCAAGGAAACGGGACAATGGATCAAGCACGCCCAAGCACGGTGGTCATCGGTGCCGGGCCGGCGGGACTGACCGCCGCGTACGACCTCACCAAGCACGGCTTCCCGGCACTGGTCTTCGAGTCGGAAAACGTGGTCGGGGGGATCTCGCAGACGGCGGAGCGCGGTGGTTGGCGTTTCGATATCGGCGGGCACCGGTTCTTCACGAAGGTCAAGCAGGTCGATGACCTGTGGCACGAGATCCTGCCGGAGGAGGACTTCCTGCTGCGGCCGCGGATGTCGCGGATCTACTACCGGGGC
>Ga0073928_10005600_pt1 | contig 17472 bp, 15 predicted proteins | sample PaiPotPPA55metaG_FD_76969 | JGI IMG/M metagenome (GOLD analysis project Ga0073928, IMG submission 76969) | Iron sulfur acid spring bacterial and archeal communities from Banff, Canada, to study Microbial Dark Matter (Phase II) - Paint Pots PPA... ... | reverse complement strand
CTTCACCAACAACGCTGCGTCTGCTTTCGACGGCACCGCCAACCTGAACTTCGCCGTCGGCGCCACGCTCGTCATCAACCCCAACCAGACGCCTGGGCAGTACACCGGCACCTATGCGGTCACGGTGAACTTTTGATTAAGCCATCGGTGTCATCATCGCGCGTCCAGGCAATCGGGACGGCGTCCCGACTTGCCGCGACTGTGCTGCGGGCGGGGGTGGCTTTGCGCGATACGACGATACGGGCTGGAGCGCTTGTTGCCCTCGCCATCGCCGGCGCAGCATGGCCGCTCCCCGGACTCGCCCAAAACAACGCCGCGGCTCCCACTGGCCCGGGGCTCTTGGTGAGCCCGACCTATGTCGTGCTCGATGGCCACACGCGCTCCCACGCACTGCTGCTGAGCAATCGCGGCGTCGCGGCGGAGACCTACCGCATCACCATCGTCAACCGTCTCCAGAAATCCGACGGACAGCTCGTCGAGACGGACAAGCCGGGCGAGGGCGAGGGTTTCGCCAGCGCCATCGTGCGCTACGCACCGCGCGAGGTCGTGCTGCCGCCCGACAAGCCGCAGACGGTGCGGCTGTTGCTGCAGATGCCCGCCAATCTGCCGGACGGCGAATACCGCTCGCATATCCTGTTCCAACAGATCCCGACGGTAAGGCCGAGCGAGGACGCGGCGACGGAAGTTGCGCCGGGGATCTCCGTCACCATCCGCGCCGTGTTCGGCATCACCATCCCGCTCATCGTGCGCAAGGGGAAGTTGTCGGCCAACGCCACTCTGTCTGACCTCCGCGTCATCCACCTCGCCGACGAGCAGTCGGGGCTCGCGCTCCATCTCAATCGGTCTGGAACGCGCTCGCTGCATGGCGATCTCATCGCCGAGGTCGACGGATCGCCCGCCGGCCAGCTCAAGAACGTCAACGTGTTTCTCTCGACGCCCTATCGCGAGCTGGTGATCCCCTTGTCGACCAAGGGCGACCTCAAAGGCCATCGCATCTCGGTGAAGTTTGCCGAGGACGAGACCGTCCCGGGCCCCGTTTCGACGACTCAGACGCTGTCGCCCTGAGCGCGGGTGGGGTCCCTTGAGCCATGGCGCGGCTGGGACACCTCGCCCTTCTTTTGATCCTCTTGACGCCGCTCGACGTGCGGGCGGCGCCTGAAGGCGGCGCGGCGACGGAAGCGCCGCTCATGCACTTCGTGCAGCGGCCGCAAGATCAGGCTCTCATCCTCAACCTGACGCTCAACCGCACCAGCATCGGCGAGAATTTCATCGTCTATCAGGACAAGAAGCGACTGCTGATCCCGCTCGCCGGCGTCATGTCGGCGCTCGAGATCGCGATCACCACCGATCCCGATACCGGCACTGCTTCCGGCTTCTTCATCAATGAGGATCGCCGCTTCAGCCTCGACCTCGCCGCCGGGACGGGCAGCGTGAACGGCCGCACCTTCGTCCTCGAGCCCGGATCGGTCGAGCGGCAGCTAACCGATATCTATGTCGACGCGGCGCTCCTGGCCGATTGGTTCTCGATCCGCTTCCACCTCGTCTCCGAGGATCTGACGCTGGTCGTCACCTCGGTCGAGCTGCTGCCGATTCAGGAGCGCCTCGACCGCGAGCGGCGGCGCGCCGGGGTGCGCCGTCCCGGCGAATTCGGCCCCTACACCATGGTCGAGGCGCCTGCCAAGTGGATCGACTGGCCGTTCGTCGACACCAACATCCAGTACTCGACGACCAAAAATAACGGCCAGATGGTGCAGCAGGGACAGTATTCCTCGGTCGTCACCGGCATGGTCGGCGGTCTCGACCTCGACATGTCGCTGAATGGCTCGGTGCCGCAGCAGCAAGGCTACCAGCAGTTCCTGCGCGCCACGCTCGGCCAGCGCGACCCGCGCGGCGGCCTGCTCGGGCCGATCGATGCGCGCGAGTTCGCATTGGGCGATGTCTCATCGCTGTCGCTGCCGCTGGTGAGCAACAGCGTCGCCGGCCGCGGCGCGATGCTCTCCACCTTTCCGCTGCACCGCCTTTCCGACTTGCAGCGCGTCACGCTGCGCGGCGAGCTCCCGGTGGGGTGGCAAGTCGAGCTCTACCGCGGCAGCGATCTGCTCGATTTCCAGACCAGCAACAGCGACGGGCGATACGAATTCCTGAACATCCCGACCATCGCGGGCCTCAACGCCTTTCGGCTCGTCTTCTATGGGCCGGAGGGCCAGCGTCGCGAGCAGGAGCAGCCGATCTACGTGGCGGCAGCCACGGTGGGCGCCGGCGAGACCGGCTATAGCCTGCTGTTCAACCAGCAAAACACCGATCTGTTCGGCAACCACCCGAACAGCAACCAAGTGCAGACGACGGCCTTCACCCGCTTCGATCAGCTCAACCAGCTGCTGAGCCAGCCGAACATCAACGACGGCGCGCTGCGCTTCAACGCCGAGGCGGAGCACGGCATCAGCGACAGCCTCTCGCTCAACGGCGCGGTGTCGAGCCTGCCGCTCGGCAACATCGAGACCCAGTATTTCCAGACCGGGCTGCGCGCGGCCTGGCTCGGCGCTCTCGCCAACGTGAGTGCGGCAACCTCGAACAATGGCGGCGTGGCCGCCGGCACGTCCGTGCAAAGCCAGATCAATAGCCTCTCCTGGCTGCTCTCCTACGACCGCTTCCTCGACCATTTCGTCTCGGAACGCTCCTTCGACCTGCTCCTCAATCAGCCCTTGGTCGCAACATCTGCGGTGCAGCTCAACGGCTTGGTACCGGGGATCGGCAGCGGCCGCCTGCCTTTCGCCACCAGCGCTACCTATAGCGAGGCCGAGAACGGGACATCGCATCTCGAGCTCCGCGGACGCCTCACCAGCTATATCAGCCGCTTCACCCTCGCCGCCGAGACCCAGTCGGAGCTCATCAGCCACCAGACGACGCAGACGCAGGAGACCTTTCGCGTCGGCACGCAGTTCGGCAGGATCGGCTTGCGCGGCGAGACGATCTACACCCTCACACCCACCGCCAAGCTCAGCGCGACGCAGCTCACCGCCGACTTCCCGGCGCGGCCGAACCTCAACCTGCGCCTCGGCGTGACGCGCCTGCAGACCCAGCCGCAAGAGACGCAGCTCACCGCCGGCGCCGCCGTCCTGTTCAATAATCTCGCGCTCGGCGCCGACGCCAACGTCTCGGACCGCGGCGACTTCTCGATCCTGTTCAAGATCGCCTTCAGCTTCGGCATCGAGCCGCGCAGCGGCCAGCCGGTGTTCCGCGGCCAGGCGTTTGCCCGCTCGGGCGCGATCTCGCCGCTCGTCTTCCTCGACCGCGACGGCGACGGCAAGTTCGGTCCCGAGGACGTCCCCCTGCCCAATGTCCGCCTGCGCAGCGAGAACTACGTGTTCCACGACAAGACCGACCAATCCGGCACGGCGCTGATCACCGGCCTCGAGCCTTACCAGGAAACGCCGGTTCGCATCGACCCGGAGACGCTCGAGGATCCCTATTGGAAGCCGGCGGAGCAGAACATCTCTGTCTTGCCGCGTCCTGGCTCGGTCGTGAAGCTCGAGTTCCCCGTCTACGAGACGGGCGAGATCGATGGGGCCGTCGAGATCGAGCGCGCCGAGCAGCGCGTGCCGCTGCCGGGGATCCGCCTGCAAGTGGTCGATGGCGACGGCAAAGTCGTCGCGCAGGCGCTGAGCGGCTATGACGGCTCGTTCTTCGTCCAGGGGGTGCGGCTCGGCAGCTTCGCCTTGCGCGCCGACCCGGAGCAGCTGGCCAAGCTGCATCTCGCCGCGGCTGCGCCCACGGCGGTCGAGCTCTCGCGCGACAGCCCGGCAGCGACGGCGGGCACCATTACCTTGACCCGCAGCAATGGCGAGGCCGATTCGCCTTCCGCGGGCGTCCCTTCCGCGGCGGCACCGGCGGCCGCGCCCCCCTGATTCAACGCCTTCGCGTCGTCTGATGTGACGCGAGGCACACCAAACAGACCGCAAACCCACCATAGTCCTCCGCCGGGGGCGTCAGTATTCCCCCTGAGAAGGTACGACACACTTAGGGGTCAGCGGCCCTGGAGGCGGATTGTTTCGACCATTCAATAAAATTCGAGCGAATTTTTAGACAAAAGTTCTTGGAATTGCGTCAGACTCACCGTTTGGTAAACACACAAACAATACCCGAAGGAGGACTTTCTCATGGAACTAACCATCCCGGTCTATGCGAGGACGATACGCGACGCGATGAAATCGCGTCGGCGCGCGGCGGCATCGACTGCGCTCGTCCGCCCGCTCTCACCGGCGCCGCGCGCTCTCGGCCTGTTCCGGCGTGCGCAGCCCACGACGTTCCAGCGCTGTCTCGCCGTCCACATGCATTTCGCGCAGCACCCGAGCGCCCTCGACTGAGCGAATCGGCGCCGCAGCCGCGGCGCGCAAATCGAGATAAACCGCCCGCTTGCATCGGCCGGGAGCATAAATGTCGCTCCTGGCCGATCATCGTCGACACGAGCAGAAGTGAGCGCCACAGCGCAGTTTCGCGATATTTGCCGCGCTAGTGAAGAAGATGCCCGATAATTCTCACCGGTATCGGCTTTACGAACCCGTTCTCTTCTTGCATGCTAACGGGGCGTCGCAAGACGACGCTGGATGCAGCGAATTTAATTCCACTCACGGGGGGTTTGATGGCCCGTACGGGATCAAAGTCAAAATCGAAGCGCGGGCGCAAGAAGGGCGCGCGCGCGAAAGCCAAGGGGACGAAGCGGCGCTCGGCCGCCGCGCGCACCGGCAGCCGGGCGAAGAAAGGCAAGCGCGCCACCGCCAAGCGGCGTGGCCGGCCGGCAGCGAAGCGCAAGACGGCGAAGAAGGCAAAGCCGGCGCGCAAGAAGGCCGCCCGCAAATCCGCGCCGAAGGCGGCTGCTAAGGCGCCGGCGAAGGCACCGACCATGACGCCGACGATGTCGTCTGCGCCGATGCCACGGCCCTCGCCGCCACCCATGGCGCCGAAGCCGGCGGCCCCGCCGATGTCGCATCAGCCGCCGCGTCCGGCCGCACCGCCATCGCCACCGCGGCCGCCGTCTTTCGGATCGAGCTCGTCGTCGCCCTCCTCGGGAACCAAGCCTTCCGAGGGCTCGTCATCGACGCCACCGAAGCCGCCCGGCAGCAGCTGGGGTGGTGGCTCGAGCGGAGGCGGAGGCTCGTCGAGCTTCTAGGCCAACGATGCACCGCCTCCGCGCCGGTATCTACCGGTACGCGGAGGCGGTGATCTCGTCGTCCGGTGCCGGCTCTCCTGTCGGCGCCGCACGGAATCAGTGCGCGGTGCGGTTTTCGAGGCAACCAGGGTTGGTCGTCTCATCGGGTGCGGCTGCAGTGCCGCAGCGTCGGCTACTCCGCCGCGCGTATCGGCCGCGCCAGCTTGGCGCCGGGCCAGAGATCCGTCCGGCTGCGCAGGTATTGCGGCGGATAGGCCGCGCGAGCGCCCAGCACTTCGGCGGCATGCCAGGGCCAGCGCGGATCGTCGAGGAAGGCGCGCGCCATGGCAACCATATCCGCCTGTCCCGAGGCGATGACGGCTTCGGCCTGAAGCGGTTCCGCCAGCAGCCCGACCGCACGCGTGGCGATGCCGGCATCGCGGCGGACGCGCGCGGCAAGATCGAGCTGGTAGCCCAGCCCCACCGGGATCGGCGCCTTGGGCACGATGCCGCCGCTGGAGACGCAGACATAGTCGCAGCCGATCGCCTTCAGCGCCTTGGCAAACACGACCGCGTCCTCGATGGAGAAGCCGCCCGGCAGCCAATCGGTGCCGGTAATGCGCGCGCCGAGCGGCTTCTCGGCCGGCCACGCCGCGCGCATCGCGGCCATGACGCGCAGGGGAAAGCGCATCCGGTTCTCGATGCTGCCGCCATAGGCATCGTCGCGCTGGTTGGCGATCGGCGAGAGAAACTCGTGCAGCAGATAGCCATGGGCGCAGTGCGCCTCGACAAGATCGAGCCCCAGCCGCGCCGCACGCCGCGTCGCCGCGACGAACGCCGCCTCGATGCGGTCGAGATCCGCTGCGGTGAGCACGCGCGGCATCGGCCAGCCGCCGTCAAGGGCGAGCGGCGACGGCGCTACGGTGACCCACGCCCCCTCCTCCTGGCTCAGCGGATAGACGCCTTCCCAGGGGCGGTGCGCCGAGCCCTTGCGGCCGGCATGGGCGAGCTGAATGCCGAGTGCCGTATTGCCGAAGCGGCGGCAGGCCGCGACAACGCGACCGAGCGCCGCCTCGTTGATGTCGCTGTAAAGTCCGAGGCAGCCATGCGTGATGCGCCCCGCTTGCTCGACCGCCGTCGCCTCGATCATCAGCAGCCCGGCACCCGACACCGCAAGCGAGCCGAGATGCTGCATGTGCCAGTCGGTGGCGCTGCCGTCATCGGCGCTGTATTGGCACATCGGTGAGACGACGATGCGATTGGCGAGGATCAGGTCACGTAACGCGATGGTCGTGAAAAGCGAGCTCGGCATGGACCCACCTTGCAGAAGAGCGCGCCACATTATCGTTCGGCGCGCGCTCCCCGCAACCGCGGCGGTCGCTGCCGGCGCGGCGCGGAACGTCGCCGTCGCGCAGTCCGTTAGCCAACATCGCGGCGCGTTCGACGTATCGAAGCAGCTTGATCGGGAAGTGCCCCGCCTGCAGCTTTGGAGGAAACCAGTGCAGGCGGGGCCGACCCAGGGGTCTCGCCCGCCAAGGGGGTTGAGCGGGCGGCGCGGCAGAGCCGCTGACCGCATTACGGCGGATGTCACCCACCGAGCCAAGTTAATTCGATGTCATTTTCAGGCGCATGATGACGACGGAAACAAACCAGCGACGCGATGCCCGCGCGGTCGCTAAGCTATTGATTTCACACTACGGCGTGCAGGCGGGTACCTATGCGTCGCACCAGGCGCTCAAGGCGCGGGAGCGCGGCGACGAGCGGCTCATGCAGACGTGGCGCTGGATCGCGGGCGCCGTCGCGGAGGTGCTGCGCGCCGACCCGGAGGAGGATGGCGAGCGGCAGGAGGAGCAGCCCGGCTGAGCGCCGGCCCGCGCCTCACGGCATGTAGGCGCCGCCATTGACGTGGATGGCTTGCCCGGTGACGAAGCGCGCCGCCGGCCCGCTGAGATAGCGCACCATGGCGGCGATCTCGTCGGCGCGGCCGAGCCGCCCGAGCAGCGAGGGAAGCGCGGCATGCGCCGACGGCATGGGACCGCGCGCGGTGTCGACAAGACCGGGAACCACGCAATTGGCGGTAATGCCGAAGGGCGCCAGCTCTCGAGCGAATGCCTTGGTCAGGCCGACCAGCCCGGATTTGCCGGCCGCCACATGCGCGCGGTCGCTGCCGCCGACATGGCCGGTCATTCCGCCGATGCTGACGATGGCGGCGCCGTCGCTCCGCTTCAGATGCGGCAGCGCCGCACGCACGCAGAGGAACGGCGCCTCGAGAATGAGGGCGACGACGGCGCGGAAATCGGCCAGCGTCGTCTCCTCGATCTTCTGTGCCGGGCGAGTGGCGGCGTTGTTGACGACGATGTCGAGCCTGCCGAAACCTTTGACGGCCTTGTCGACCATCGCCGCGACCGCCGCCTCGTCGGTGACGTCCGCCAGCACCGGCAGGGCCGTGCCGCCGGCAGCCTCGATCTCCCTCACCACGGATTCGGCGGCGGCGCGCGCCTGGCGGGTGTTGACGATGACGGCGGCGCCGGCGCCGGCCAGCGCCAGCGCGATCGCTCGACCGATATTGCGCGAGGCGCCGGTGACCAGCGCGACGCGCCCGGCGAGCTCCTTGCCCTGCTCCATGCTCTGCCTCTTGCCCAAGGACGCGCGAGCATGCCTGCCCGGCGGGTCACCTGGCAATGACGATGATATCGGCGATCAGGACAGCAGCATGGCGACGGTGCACATGATCGCCCCGGCGACCAACGTCATCCAGGATATCCATCGACCGCGCCGCTCGCCCGTCCGGGTTGCGGGACGGGGAGAGTTATCCGACATGGCTCGCGCCCACCGTTGTCAGACTACCACCAATCGTAGGCCCCGGCGGCGCCAAGCATCCCCGCCGGGGCAATCCGCCCGCATCACGCCACGGCACGCGTCGCCGCTTAGGGTTTCGCGAGCAGGTCGATCAGGCTCGATGTATCCCAGCGCTTGCCGCCACGCTCCTGGATTCGGGCATAGAACTGATCGACCAGCGCCGTGACCGGCAGCGCCGCCTTGTTGCGCCGCGCCTCGGCGAGGCAGATGGCGAGGTCCTTGCGCATCCAGTCGACGGCGAAGCCGAAATCGAACTTGCCTTCGACCATGGTGTGGGCGCGATTCTCCATCTGCCAGGACTGCGCCGCGCCCTTGGAGATGACCTCCACCACCTGCTTCGGGTCGAGCCCGGCACGGACCGCGAAATTGAGCCCCTCCGACAAGGCCTGCACCAGCCCGGCGATGCAGATCTGGTTCACCATTTTCGTGAGCTGGCCACTGCCCGCCGGGCCCATCAAGGTGACGGCGCGGCCGTAATGCGCCATCACCGGCTCGGCCCGCTTGAATGCGGCGGGCTCGCCGCCGACCATGATGGTGAGCTTGCCGTTGACGGCGCCGGCTTGTCCGCCGGAGACGGGCGCATCGAGGAAGCCCAGCCCCTTCTCCTTGACGATCGCCGCCAGCTCGCGCGCCACGTCCGCCGACGCCGTGGTATGATCGGCGAGGATGGCGTCGCGGCCCATGCCGGCGAAGGCGCCTTGCGGCCCGGTCGTGATCTGCCGGATGTCGTCGTCGTTGCCGACGCAGGTGAAGACGATCTCGGCGCCTTCGGCGGCCTGCGCCGGCGTCGCGCGCGAGGCGCCGCTATATTCCTTGACCCAGGCCTGCGCCTTGGCCGGGCTGCGGTTGTAGACGGTGACCTGATGGCCCGCCTTGGCGAGATGGCCCGCCATCGGGTAGCCCATCACGCCCAGCCCGAGAAATGCCAGCTTCATCGCGTCCCCTCCCTGCCTGCCGCCGCCATGCTAGCCGGTCTCACCGCGCTGGCAACCCCGGCCGCATGTTGACTTCGCGGCGCGGTTGCCGACGATCGGCGCATGCAGTGGCGCAACGCCGTCGACAAGGCGCGAAAGCCCCGGCCCTCGGGCCCCGGCGATCTTTAGCATGCGTTGAGCGCGCGCATCATCTGCAGGATCACGAGGCCCCGCCGGTTCGGACGGGGTCTTTTCATGTCGACGCCCCGTCCCTGCCGGTCCCTCGGCAACGGGAGTGGCACATATGGACAGGACATCGACGCATCCTCGGCCGCTCGCGGGCATCTGGTTGCCGCTGGTGACGCCGTTCCGCGACGGCGCGCCGACGACGCCTCGCTCGCGCGCCTCACCGCGCACTACCGCGATAGCGCGGTCGATGGCATCGTCCTCGCCGCCACCACGGGGGAAGGGCTGACGCTCACCGAGGAAGAGATCGAGCGGCTCGTGGCCACCGTCGCGGCGACGCTCGAGGGCGACCGGCCGCTCTATCTCGGCCTGTGCGGCAGCGACACCCGCCGGCTGACACAGCGCCTGGCGGCGACCGCCACCTGGCCGATCGCCGGCTATCTCATCGCCTGCCCCTATTACACGCGGCCCTCGCAGGAGGGACTGCGCCGGCATTTCACTGCGCTTGCCGAGCACACCGACAAGCGCATCGTGCTCTATAACATTCCCTACCGCACGGGGGTCAATCTCGCGAATGAGACGGTGTTCCGGCTGGCCGAGCTGGCCAATATCGTCGGTGTCAAGGATTGCTGCGCCGATGCGGCGCAAAGCTTCGACCTGCTGCGCGGCCGGCCGCCCGGCTTTGCCGTCCTCACCGGCGAGGACGCCTCGTTCTACGGCGCGCTCGCGCAGGGCGCCGATGGCGGCATCCTCGCCAGCGCGCACGCCGACCCCGCCGCCTTCGCCGCGCTGTGCGACGCGGTTCTTTCGGGCGATCGCAGCGGTGCGCTGGCGCGTTGGGGCGAACTCGTCGCGCTGGCGCGGCTGCTCTTCGCCGAGCCGAGCCCGGCGCCGATCAAGCATTGGCTGTGGCGCATGGGCCTCATTGATTCGCCCGAGCTGCGCCTGCCGATGACCGCCATCAGCCCGGAGCTCGCCGGCCGGCTCGATCGCCTGTTCCGGGCGCGGCGCACTGCTGCGGCATAAATCATCGGCAGGCGGCAACCAGCGAGCCGGGCACCATGATGGCGGAGGGCTGAGCCGCTGCCGGCTAAAGCGCCAGCCGCCGGCTCTTGAAGCGGCCGAGATCGGCCTCGCTGAGGCGCACCTCGACATGTGCCGCCTGCTCGTCGTCCTTGCGGCTCACCACCTCGCCATGCTGGTAGAGCCAGGCGATCGCCGCGCCGTCGCTCACGGGTACGTCGAGACGGACGAGGTGGCGGTCGCCGTCGAGCCGGTGATCGAGCAGGTCCATGAGCCGGTCGCAGCCTTCGCCGGTCACCGCCGAGATCGGCATCACGTCGTGGTTGCGCTGCGCCTGGTTCTGCAGCATGGCGCGCCGCTCCGGGTCGATCAGGTCGATCTTGTTGAGCGCCTCGACCATGCCCTGCTCGACGGCGTCGCCGAGGCCGAGATCGACGAGCACGGTATGCACGTCGCTGCGCTGCGCCTCGCTGTCGGGATGATGCACGTCGCGCACATGGATGATGAGGTCGGCCTCGGTGACCTCCTCGAGCGTGGCGCGGAACGCCGCGACGAGATGCGTCGGCAGGTCCGACACGAAGCCCACCGTATCCGACAGGATCGCCTGCCGCCCCGACGGCAGCGGCAGGCGCCGCATGGTCGGGTCGAGCGTGGCGAAGAGCATGTCCTGCGCCACGGCCTCGGAGCGGGTCAGCCGGTTGAACAGCGTCGACTTGCCGGCATTGGTGTAGCCCACCAGCGCCACCACCGGATAAGGCACGCGCCGACGCGCGCCGCGGTGCAGGCTGCGCGTGCGCTTGACGTCCTCGAGCTCGCGCTTGAGCTTGCCGATGCGCTCGCCGATGAGCCGCCGGTCGATCTCGAGCTGGCTCTCGCCGGGCCCGCCGAGGAAGCCGAAGCCGCCGCGCTGGCGCTCGAGATGGGTCCACGAGCGCACCAGCCGCGAGCGCTGATAGCTGAGCGCGGCAAGCTCGACCTGCAAGCTTCCCTCATGCGTGCGGGCGCGCGCGCCGAAGATCTCGAGGATGAGCCCGGTGCGGTCGATCACTTTGCATTTCCAGGCGCGCTCGAGGTTGCGCTGCTGCACCGGGCTCACCGCGGCGTCGATCACCGCGACGGCGATCTCCTTCTCGGCGATGATCGCCGCGTATTTCTCGACGGCGCCGCTGCCGATCAGCGTCCCCGAGCGCCAGCGATCCATCCGCACGATGTCGGCATGCATCACATGCAGGTTGATCGCTGCCGCCAGGCCCATGGCCTCGTCGAGCCGGGCCTCGGGCGAGCGCGCGCCGTCGCGCTCTTGGCTCCGCGCGACCTTGAGCATCGGGTGGAGTACCAGGCAGCGCCCGGTCGAGGAGACACGATCGTCCTGCGCCGCGGTCATCCGCTCAGGCTTCGTCGTTCTCTTTGCCCGGCTCGAAGAGCTGGATGGGTTGCGCCGGCATTACCGTCGAGATCGCATGCTTGTAGACAAGCTGCGAGTGGGCGTCGCGCCGAAGCAACACGCAGAAATTGTCGAACCAGGTAATGATTCCCTGAAGCTTTACGCCATTCACGAGGAATACGGTGACCGGGGTCTTGTTCTTGCGGACGTGATTTAGGAAGACATCCTGAACGTTTTGCGACTTTTCCGACGACATGGGGATTCCCCTTCTTCAGTTCTTGCGGCCGGTCGGAGTCCGTAGAGCGGCACGCCCTTAGGGCACGCAGCCGTCATACGCTCGCCCCATTCATAGCAAATTGGCGCGCCCAGGGAAATCACAACCCCCTGATATAGCGGGAGAGCGCCTCGCACGCGGGAAAGTGCAAGGCGGGGGGGAAGCGGGCGAGGCTTTCCTCCTCGAGCGGACGGGCCCCGAGCAGCACGCCGAGGCAGCCGGCATTTGCGGCGCATTCCATGTCGAGCGCAGTGTCGCCGACATACCACGCCTCGCCGGCGCCGATGCCGCTGCCGTCGAGGGCGAGCAGCACGGGCGCCGCGTGCGGCTTGTCGAGCGCGGCGTCGCCGGCGCCGACAAGGCGGCGGAAATGCGCGGTCCAGCCGAGATGCTCGGCCTCGCGCCGCAGCACCGCGCCGGTCTTGTTGCTGACGATGCCGAGATAGAATCCGTCCCCGGCCAGCGCCTGGAGCAGCTCGGCAGCGCCGTCCATCGCCTTCAAGCGATCGAGATGGATCGAGACGAAGGTGTCGAGATAGAGCTTGCGCGCCTCTTCCCAGCGCTCGCCGAAGAGCAGCGGAAAGCTGTCGCGCAGGCTGCGCGCCACCCGGAGCTTGGTCTCCGCCATCGTCCAGGGCTCATGGCCCATGGCGGTGAAGGTGACGACCAGCGCGTGATGGATCGTCTCCCAGGTGTCGACCAGGGTGTTGTCCCAATCGAACAACAGCGCACGCGGGCGCCGCGGCGCCGCCGTCATCGCCGCCTTCCCTGCGCCGCCGTGTATGACTCGTAAGCCTCGCGCAGCCGGCGCACCAAGGTCCCCGGATGACCGTTGCCGATGGGGGTGTCGTCGATGCGCACGACGGGAAGCACGAAGTTGGTCGTGCTGGTAAGGAACGCCTCGCGCGCGGCCTTGGCCTCGGCGACGCTGAAGGGCCGCTCGACCAGGCGCAGCCCTTCGCCGTCGAGCAGCGCGATCAGGCTGAGCCGGGTGATACCGTTCAAGATGCTGGTGTCGGCCTGGCGCGTCACCACCTCGCCGGCGCCGGTGATGATCCAGGCATTGCTCGATGTGCCTTCGGTCACCTTGCCGTCGCGGTCGACCTGCCACGCCTCATAGGCGCCGGCTTCCTTCGCCTGTTGCTTGCCGAGCGCGTTGGGGAGCAGCGCCACCGACTTGATGTCGGGTCGCGCCCAGCGGATGTCGGGGATGGTGATGACGCCGACGCCTTCCTCGACGAGGCGCGGATTGGGGCCGCGATGGCGGCGCGCGGTCATGACGACGCTCGGCCGCGCGCTTTTGGGAAAGGCGAAGTCGCGCGGCGCGGCGCCGCGGCCGATCTGCAGGTAGATGATGCCGTCGCGCACGCCGTTGCGGCGGATGACTTCGCGCATCACCGCCTTGAGCGCCGCCTCGCTCATCGGCCAGGCGATGCGCAGCTCGCCGAGCGAGCGGCCCAGCCGCTTCAGATGCGGCGCCTCGTCGACCAGCGCGCCGCCGCTGACGGCGATGACCTCGTAGACCGCATCGGCGAATTGAAAGCCGCGATCCTCGATATGAACGCGCGCCGCACGGTGCGGAACATAGCGGCCGTTGACATAGGCGATGCGCGACATCGGGCCGTCAATCCCCTCCCGGTCCCTCTCCCTCAACGGGGGAGAGGAAACGAAAATTCAAACCCCTTCCCCGTTGAGGGGGAGGGTCAGGGAGGGGGGTATACCAAAAGATCATAAGAAAACGTTCACGTCCCGAGCTTGGCGGTGCGCTCGCCGTTGAAGACGCCAAGCGACTTGAGCTTGCGGTGGAGCGCCGAGCGCTCCATGCCGACGAAAGCCGCGGTGCGCGAGATGTTGCCGCCGAAGCGCGTCACCTGCGCCAGCAGATATTCCCGCTCGAACACCTCGCGGGCGTCGCGCAGCGGCATTGTCATGATCTCGCCGCCCTTGTCCCATTTGACCACGGTCGGCGCGATCGAGCCGATCTCGGCCGGCAGCATGTCGGCGCGCAGCGGCTCGCGGCTCTCGCCCGGCGCCATGATGAGCAGCCAGTCGACCACGTTGCGCAGCTGGCGGACATTGCCCGGCCACTCATAAGCCTGCAGCGCCGCCATCGCATCCTCGCCGAAGTCGCGCGGCGTCAATCGCGCGGCTTCGGCGGCGCGCGTCATGAAATGGCGCGCCAGCAGCGGGATATCCTCGCAGCGCTCGCGCAGCGACGGCACGCTGATCGGCACGACCGCGAGGCGATAGTAGAGATCCTCGCGGAAGCGGCCCGCGGCGATCTCGAAGGCGAGGTCGCGGTTGGTCGAGGCGATGACGCGGACATCGACCTCGACGCGGCCGCCGCCGACGCGCTCGAAGGTCTGGTCCTGCACCGCGCGGACGATCTTGCCCTGCGTCTCCAGCGGCATGTCCGCCACCTCGTCGAGAAACAAGGTGCCGCCATGCGCCTGCTCGAAGGTGCCGACCTTGCGCGGCGAATCCGCGCTCGCGGCGCCGGCCTCGCTGCCGAACAGCTCGATCTCGAGCCGCTCGGGCCGCAGGGTCGCGCAGTTGAGCGCGACGAAAGGCCCGGAGGCGCGGCGCGATTGAATGTGAAGAACCCGCGCCACGACGTCCTTGCCGGCGCCGGGCGGCCCGCTGACGAGCACGCGGCTGCCGGTGCCGGCGACGCGCTCGACCTGCTGGCGCAGCTGGCCGATGGCCTGCGACACGCCGATCAGCTCCTCGTCACCGCCCACGCGCAGCCGCAGCTCCTCGACCTCGCGCTTCAGGCGCGCCGCCTCGATGGCACGCTCGACCACCAGCAGCAGGCGGTCGGACTTGAAGGGCTTCTCGATGAAATCATAGGCGCCGATCTTGATGGCGGCGACCGCGGTCTCGATCGTGCCGTGGCCGCTGATCATGACGACCGGCAGGTTGGGCAGCTCGCGCCGGATGATCTTGAGGATCTCGAGGCCATCGAGCTCGCTGCCCTGCAGCCAGATGTCGAGCACAACGAGCGTCGGGCGGCGCGAGCGCACGGCCGCCAGCGCCTGCGCGCTGTTGCCGGCATCGCGTGTCTGATATCCCTCGTCCTTGAGGATACCGCACATGAGCATGCGGATATCGGCTTCGTCGTCGACGACGAGAATGTCATGAGCCATGCGCCGCGGCCTTTTCTGCGGTTTCTTCAGCCCTGCGCGCCGGTGCGACGCGCGGGTCGGCACGGTTGAAGACGAGGGCCACGCGCGCGCCGCCGCCTTCGCGGTCCTCGAGGATCAGCTCCCCGCCATGGTCTTCCATGATCTTCTTGACGATGGCGAGGCCGAGCCCTGTGCCCTTGCTGCGCGTGGTGACATAGGGCTCGGCGAGGCGGTCGCGCCCCTCCTGCGGCAGGCCGCGGCCGTTGTCCTCGACCACGAGCGCGGTCTGCTGCGCCGCCTCGCGCACGCGCACGGCGATCATGCCGGGCGGCGCCGCGCCCTCGCGCGCCTGAATCGATTCGGCGGCGTTCTTCAGCAGATTGACCAGCGCCTGGCTCACCTGGCGCGCATCGCAGGCAAGCCGCACGGGATCGGGCAGATCGAGCTCGAAGTGGATTTCCGGCGTCGCCGTGCGCTGCAGGAACACCGCCTGCCGCACGATGTCGCCGAGGTTTTCGTCCTTGATGGTCGGCGACGGCATGCGCGCGAAGGAGGAGAACTCGTCGACCATCCGGCCGATATCGCCGACATGCCGGATGATCGTGTCGGTGCAGGTGGTGAAGGTTTCGGGATCGATCTGGATCTGCTTCAGGTACTTGCGCTTGAGGCGCTCGGCCGAGAGCTGGATCGGGGTGAGCGGGTTCTTGATCTCGTGCGCGATGCGGCGGGCGACATCGGCCCATGCCGCCTTGCGCTGCGCCGACAGCAGCTCGGTGATGTCGTCGAAGGTGACGATGTAGCCCTTGACCTCGCCGCCCTCGCGCTCGGCGGCGATGCGCACCAGCAAGGTCTGCGAGCGGCCGCGCCGCACCACCTGGACATGCGATTGCGCCAGCCGCTCCGGCCGGCGCGTCGCCTCGTCGAGCAGCTTGGCCATCTCCGGCGCCGCCTCGCCGAGCTGGCGGCCGATGAGGTGGTCGAGATCGGCGGCGAGCAGCAGCGAGGAGGAGCGGTTCGGCAGGTTGATGCGGCCGTGCTGATCGAGCCCGATCACGCCGGCCGAGACGCCCGCCAGCACCGTCTCGGTGAAGCGCCGCCGCTGATCGAGCTGGCGGTTGGCCTCGATGAGCTCGCTCTGCTGCGTCTGCAGCTGATGCGTCATGCGGTTGAAGGCGCGGCTGAGCGAGCCGAACTCCTCGTCGGCGGCGCCCTCGGGCACGCGCGCCGCGAGGTCGCCGGCGCGCACCTGCTCGGCGGCGGCGACCAGCGAGCTGATCGGCCGCGCCAGCGTCGTGGCGAAGCGCAAGCCGACCAGCACGGCGCCGGTGAGGAGCAGCAACCCGACGGCGACGAACATCAGCGAGAAGGCGGTCTGGAAGTTGGAGCGCTGGCCTTCGAGCTGCTTGTACTCGTTGGTCGCGTCCTGCGTCTGCTTCATGCGCAGCAGCACGGCCGGATCGACGAAGCGCCCGACATAGAGATAAACATCGCCGAAGCGATCGAGCCGCACCAGCGCGCGCACCCGGTCGTCATTGTCGCTGGTCATCACCGCGACGTCGCCGGAATCGGCCTGGCGCACCGCCCAATCCGCCACCGGCTCGAGCTGGAGCGCCAGGCTGAAGCCGGAGCGTGCCAGGATGCGGCCGTCGGCGTCGAACACCACCGCCTCGTTGAGCGAGCGCAGCGCCGCCTGTGCCGCGACGATCTGGCTGAGGCGCTGCGGGTTGACGGTGAGGAACGGCGCATCGCGGTTGAGGTCGCTCGCCATGCTCACGACGTCGGCGCGGATGGTCTGCTGGTGCTCGTGGAGATAGGCCTCGGCGACGGCGAGCGAGCCAGACAGCGCGGTGCGCACGCGCTCGCTGAACCAGGCTTGCACGCCGAAGGTGAAGAGGAGATAGGAGAAGACGGCGACGACGATGGTCGGGATCACCGCCACCAGGCTGAACAGGATCACCAGCCGGACATGGAGCCGCGAGCCGGCGAGGCCGCGCCGCCGCTCCGCCCACACCTGCACCAGCCGCCAGGCGACGATGGCGCAGAGCGGCAGCACCAGGATCAGGTTGAGCAGCAGGAAGAGCTGATCCATGTCCGGCCGGCTCGGGCCGAAGGGCGGCAGGCCGCGCAGCGCGGCATAGGTCGCAAGGGCCGACGCGATCGCCGCGACCGCCAGCGCGATCACCGTCTTGCGCACCAGGCGAACCCGGCGGGCCCAGAGCACCAGCTCCCGCGATACGCTCATCCGCGCTTCCGCCCGTCGCTTTCCGCGCTCAGCCGCGCGCTTATGGCGTCATTTTAGGCTGCCCGCCGGAGCGATGTCCAACGCGCGAGGGCCTTGGGCGGTCAATGGCTTGGCCGGAAGCCGACAAGCCGCGGTCAAGTTCGCCGCTTTTGAGTGACGGCTTCGCGGCCAGTCTGCGGCAGGCTGCCGCAGGACCGCCGATGTTATAAGTCCGGTGCGGGACCCTCTACGCACGACCGGGCTGGCGACCGTCGCCTCACCCTTACTTCAGGCTGCGGGCGACGTCGATGTCCAATTCGCGGATTTTCTTGCGCAGGGT
>Ga0073928_10005599_pt1 | contig 17472 bp, 12 predicted proteins | sample PaiPotPPA55metaG_FD_76969 | JGI IMG/M metagenome (GOLD analysis project Ga0073928, IMG submission 76969) | Iron sulfur acid spring bacterial and archeal communities from Banff, Canada, to study Microbial Dark Matter (Phase II) - Paint Pots PPA... ... | reverse complement strand
GAACCTGGGCACACGGCGGCAGAGTTCCGCGCGCGGCACATGATGGTGACGTGGGTTCGGGGCTCGTTCAAGGATGTTCATGGGACACTCGAGTTCGATCCCGAGCACCCGGACGCGCTCGTCACGGAGGTGGTCATCGACGCGTCCACCTGCTGGACCGGGGAGGCAGCGCGCGACAACCATTTGCGAAGCCCCGATTTTCTGAGCTGCGAGCGATTCCCACAGATTCGCTTTAAGAGCACGGGCGTCACGGTGGTCGGTCGGGTCGACTATCGCGTCGCCGGCGACCTCACGATTCGAGATATTACGCGATCGGTCGTGCTAGACGTGCGGTATCTCGGTTCGTGGGAGACTCCATGGTGGGAAGACGGCGTCGACAAAGGCCCGAAGAAGCGCGCCGGCTTCACCGGGCGGACGCGCATCGACCGCAACGACTTCGGCGTTAACTGGAACGACGTGCTACCCAATGGCGGCGTCGTAGTGAGTCCGACCATCGACATCGTTATCGACGCGGAAGCCGTCCTGCAAGACTAGGGTCGCTCAGAAAATCGGACATTGCGAGAGCTCCTCGACGCCCGCGGCTTCGCCGGTTGAGGCGATGGTTCGAGCAACGAGCGTTCCCCCGGGTCATTCTGGCGCTAGTCGCTTGCGCAGCGCTCGAATTTCGCCTGCAGCACGCGATTTCGCCGCGTTCCTAAGTTGGTCTGAAAGGCAGCTGGAGTGCTGACCCGTAAATCGCAGGACACTTCCTAATCTTACACCGGGCCTTGGGAGCGCTCTTTGTCCGGACGACCTGTTTCGCGTGACATTTGTCGTCTATGCCTAAGGCGCTAGTCGCTCGCAGGGGGCCTCAGGGCTGACGGCAACAAAACTACGGCCCGATCAGCAACGGTTTCGGCGCACCTCCGTTCCACGAGCCGCTCGTGATGGTGCGTACCGGATTGAACGAACTCGGCTCGGCGGGCAGCACCTGACTCGCGAAGCTTGGCGACTGTTCGGCAACGTAAACCCGACTGTCTTCGTCCACTGCGAGTCCGAAAAGAATCTCAGGAATGTTGAGGAATTGAATCGCTGCAACGCCACCCGACTTGAGCCCATGGGGGTAACATATCAAGGTTGAAGTTTCCCTCGACCCAGACGTTGTCGTGCCTATCGATCGCGAGGTACATCGCAAATGTATACTCGTTCGAGCCCGGCAAGATCCAAGTCGCGACGGGTTTTGAGGTGTCCGAAAATGGGGGAGAGAAAACGTCAACCGTGCCGGGGATCGAGAGGTTCGAGACGTACAGGTTCCCGTGGCTGTCAAAAGCTACGCCCGTCGGTTGCTTCAAGTTCTCTGACGAGCCGTTGTCACCCAGCCCAATTGTCGCGATTGGGGCAACGTTGCCGTTCGCGCTGTTCGCGTACACCGTAATATAATCGCCAGTCCCGTTCATGTTTGGGACCCACACGTTCCCTGAGGTATCGACCGCGATGCCCTGTTCGTAGCCGTCGGCTTGGTTCGAGAGCAATGTGTTCGCCCCGCTAATCGTTTGCATTGGCTGCGCGTTGCCGCCGGCGTGAGCCGCGAATACCAGCAGCGAATCGACGCTGCCATCGATATTCCACGCAGTCTCCCACAGACGATTACTCTGGTCCAAGGCCAAGCCTTCTACAGCCGCAATCGCATTGAGATTCGCGATCTCGCAAAGCGCTGGAACACTGCCATCCGCGGATGCCTTCATCGAAAACAACGCAGCATAGTTTTGTTCTAGGAAGACACCAGTGTAGATGCGCTCGCCCTTAAACTGCGCACAGGGATTTCGCCCCGGTCCGTGGCCCCCTCGACCCGATGCCGAGTTCTGTTCAATATTCTGCATGAAAGGCACTTGCGCCGCCTCCGCGGGAGTGCTTAAGGTCATCCCGCCGGCTCCTAAAGCAGCGAGAATAAGCGATCGCAGCCGACTTGCTTTCAGCAGTGTCAAAGACATAACGCAAATGCCCCCTGGTCGCAATGACGTTCTTGAACGGCTATTTCGGGGTGAACCACCTTTTTCACCAGCAAACCAAGCGATCAAACTCATCGGGCGATAGCGGCCACGGATTAGCAGCCAACGATTGTGTTTACACAGTCTCAGCGGCAGGGACCGATGGGAAATCGGGGTCGACGATCTGGGAGCGGGCGCTGCGGCTCCAGAGCCAGACCGCGCCCACGATGAAGTAGATCAGGAAGAAGTAGGGATAGAGGTTTGCCGGTGGGGCGGGTACGGGATAGATGCTACCGACAGCCGGCACGAGGAGCAGCGCGATCGTGACGACCGAGAGCACGACTTGCCACGGCTGCAATTCGCCGCGTCGCTTGAGGAAGAAGGGCATGCCGACCGCGATGGTCAGGTAGATCGCGACGAAGCCGAACGCCCCAAGGGTCGCCGTGTCGCCGAACGCGTCGACGGGCGAACGCTTGAAGATGACGAGCATCGCGAAGGCAAGCGCGAGGTTCACGAGCGCAAACAGCGTGAGGGCCACGTGCGGCGATTGGTGCGTTGTGTGCGTGCGCCCGAGTCGGGCGGGTAGCAGGCCCGATCGTCCCATCGTAAAGATGACCCGCGCTCCTGCATTCAGCGAGGCGAGCGAAACCGAGAAGGAGCTGAAGAGCGCGCCAATTTCGATCGGGATCTTTAGGAATGGGACCTTGGCGATATCGGAGAGCGCATCGAGCGGAGTGGCCAGTTTGTCGAGCGTGGTCGTGAAGCCGCGGGTCCCGAGAATCTCCGCGTAGACGCAGACGACGAAGAACGCCCCTGAAATGATAACGCTCCAGATGACGGCGGAGGGAATCGTCCGCAGCGGAGCTTTCGCTTCCTCGCCCAACGACGTTGCGCTTTCGAAACCTACCAAGCTGAAGACCGCAATGACCGCGCCCAGGCCGATCGCCGAAAGCGAGCCGCCGTGCAGCGTCAATTGATCCGGATCGACCACGCCTTTATTCGCGAAAATGACCACCAGCAGCAACGTGATGAGGCTGACCGATGCGGTCTCGAGCGCCAGCAATGTAATCGTCGACAGCCGTATGTCGTAGAACGAGATGTACCAGCCGATGCCCAAGCACAGCACAACGGCCGCCATGCTCGGTAACCACCCCGCGAGTGGCCCGAGCAACGCGTGGGAGAAAACCGCAAAGCCCGTCAATCCGGCCACGCACACGAAGGCGTAGGCCCACAGCAGACACCAGCCCGCGAGCATCGCTCCTCGCGCGCCGAACGCGCGCTGTGCGTACGCATACAGCGAGCCCGCCGTCGCCGACCGGCTCGCGAACTCGCCGAGGCAGAACGCTACGGCGAGCAGCATGATCGTGCCGAAGACGTAGGCGAGCCAACTCACGTTACCCGCGAGGCCGAAGGCGATCGGCACGATGAGCACCGGCGTCATCGTTGGGCCGAGCATGGCGATCGACTGCGCGAGCACCTCCCAGAAGTTGAGGCACCCAGTGCGCAACATCTGGAGCGCCATCAGGCAGCGCTCACGCCGATGTCGTGGAGAATCTCGCGAGCGGCGCGCACGCCTTCTCGCGCAGCGCCTTCCATGAACCCTTGGTACGGAACATTGCAGTGCTCGCCGGCGAACAGCACGTTCCCTTGGCGCACGCCTTCGTAACCTGCAAAATCGGTGCATTGTCCGACGAGCCAGCACGAGTACGAGCCGCGAAAGTTGGGGTCGAGCGTGGGATGGCTCAGCGCCGCTTTGCCCGTGTAGTGTGACGCGATTCCCGGCCACACGCGATCCAACTGTGAAACCAGATGTGCGGCGCGGTCGAAGATGTACTGCGAGCCGAGCGACATCATGTACGGCGCGGGTGGATTGAGTGCGCGGCTCGCTTCTCCAGCCGCGTACTGGACGATAAGACCGGCCTTGCCTGCTTGTCCTCGCGACTGCTCCCACGCGTTGACGATATCGAGATCGGTGGTGATATCGCCGGTGCCGATGCCCCACGAGCCGCGCTTGTTCCACCAGCGGCGGTCGAACTGCAAAACGAACTTCGAGTGCTCGCCGTAGCCGAGGGTCTCGATAGCGCGCATTTTCCGCGTATCGAATCCCGCGCGACGCAGATCGATCCGGCGCAGCACTGCGAACGATGGCGTGATGATCGCCTTATCAACGATTTCGGTGTGCGTTCCACCACCGGGCGTCTCGAAGGTCAGCGCGACGCGCCCATCGCTGCGGCGATCGATCGCAGATAGGCGGTGGCGCAGGCGCAGGCCGCCGTCGGGAAGTGCGCCGGCCATGAGCGTGGGCAACTGCTGGTTTCCGCCGGCGATGTGGAAGCGCTGGTCGGAATCTCCAAGAATGGAGAACCCCTGTGCGGTCGTCGGATTGTAGCCGGGCTGCGCGCCGATGTAGTAGACGATGTTCAGCGCGCTCTGCTTACGCGTATCGATGCCGTATTCGGCGAGATACGAGATGTCGAGGAACTGTCCGAGCTGGGAACGATGACCACCGGGGACGTACCGCTCCACCCACTCGTAAGCGCTCATCCGATCGAGCTCGCGCGCGTGCGGCGTGAAGCTGTTCCACGTCGTGATCTCGCCGATCGTCTTCAACTGTCTGCGCAATTCGGCGTAGACGGGACGGAAGTCGCGCTCGGCATCGTCCCAGAAGTAGTATTTCCCCTCGAGGAACTGCGTCTGCTCGGCACCGGCAGGCTGCGCTGCGAGCACGTCGACGTTGCGTAGCCCGAAACGCTTCGTCAGCGCATGCATCGTCGTATGGGCGGTGTCAGTTAGCTCACCGCACCATTCGCTCGTCTGCGCGTCGTCCCAGAAATCCGGCAGCGAATGCATGCGCCCGCCAACGCGCGCCGACGACTCGAAGACCGTTGCCGCGAGGCCGTGGTCTTGTAGAAGCAGCGCTGCGCTCAGCCCCGCGATGCCCGCCCCGACGATAGCGATACGCGGCGACTGCGCGCCGGAGGCCGGTAGCGTCGGCCCGAGCGCGAACGCGCCGAGCGAGGCGGCGCCGCCCGCGAGAAAGGTGCGACGATCCAGCCGCGCGAGCGAGGCGTCGGAGCGAGAGGCTGAGCGAACGAGTCGCTGGAGCGCACGAAACTGAGGAGTCCGGCTCACCTCGTGAATGTTGGGCATCCTAGCCTCAAAATCCGCCGAACGGATGACGGGCGGGACACGTGCCCGGCCGCCGAAACCTTAGGGTACACCAGCTTCGGGAGGTTCGATCACCGTGCACGCGACGGAGTCCAGCACCGGCGTTCTGATCGACCGGCGAGTCGGCGCCGTCGCTCGGGGAGTCAGCTCAGCGCATCCCGTGTTCGCCGAACGGGCCGAGGGTGTTCGGCTGTGGGATGAGGACGGCCGCGAGTACCTCGACTTCGCCGCGGGAATCGGAACGCTCAACTTGGGCCACCGCCATCCGCGGGTCGTCGCCGCCATGCGCGAGCAACTCGAGCATTTTACGCACACCTGTTTTCAAGTGGTGCAGTACGAAGGCTACGTCGCCGTCGCGGAGCGTCTCAATGCCCTCGCTCCTGGCGACTTTCCTAAGAAGACACTGTTGCTGAGCAGCGGTGCGGAAGCGACCGAGAACGCGATCAAGATTGCGCGCCACGCAACGGGCCGGCCGGCGGTGATCGCGTTTCGCTACGGTTACCACGGCCGCACGCTGCTCGCGCTCACAATGACCGGCAAGATCGCGCCGTATCGCCAAAACTTCGGGCCGTGGGCGCCGGAAGTCTACCACGCGCCGTTTCCATACGCACTGCACGGCTTCGATAGCGAACGAGCGCTAGCGGGCCTGCGAGAACTCTTCGAGACGTCCGTCGCGCCAAACCGCGTTGCGGCGATCATTATCGAACCGGTGCTGGGCGAAGGCGGATTCGTGCCGGCGCCATTCGAGTTCTTGCGCGCGCTACGCGAAATCGCCGACCGTCATGGAATCATGCTGGTAGCCGACGAAGTGCAGACCGGGATCGGGCGCACCGGCAAGATGTTCGCGATCGAGCACTCGGGCGTCGTGCCCGATCTGATCGTTCTCGCAAAAAGTTTGGCCGGCGGGCTTCCGCTCTCGGCAGTTGTCGGACGCGCAGAGGTGATGGATGCCGTCGAACCGGGTGGTTTGGGCGGCACGTTCGCCGGCAATCCGGTTGCGTGTGCCGCTGCGCTCGCAACCCTGGATGTCGTCGAAGATGAAGGTCTGCTCGAGCGTGCGACCCAGATCGGGCAGAGGGTTCGCGCTCGGCTCGATGAGGTGGCGCGACGCTATCCGCAAGTCGCGGAAGTGCGCGGCCTCGGTGCGATGGTTGCCATGGAGTTGCACGATGCGCCGCCCGACGCGCAGGGGCGCAACGCAGCGAAGGCGATCGTCGATGCCTCGCGCGAACGCGCGCTGATCTTGCTCACCGCCGGACCGAAAGGCAACACGGTTCGTTTTCTCATCCCGCTCGTTGCGAGCGATGCGGACGTGGCACGCGGCCTCGATATCTTCGAGGAAGCGGTCCGCTCGGCGCTCGGAGAATCGAGGTCCCCAAATTAGTGAACTGCGAACGAAAACTGACGATGCCCGCGAATACTCGCAGCGCGCGCTCGACCTAATCACCGCACCCGCGCTCGATCCGGCGGAGGCCGCGTGGGTCGTGCGCGAGACCATCGACGGGTTCCGCGACCACGTCAATCCGGGGTTTTTGGAGTACCGCAAATCGGTGACCGGAGGCGGTCTCGATGCCGCCGTCGAGTGGGCCGATAGCGGCAGAAGCACGTTCGTCGACGTGAACGGTCGCGAATACATCGACTGTTTGGGCGGGTTCGGCATCTTCAACGTCGGTCACCGGCACCCAAAAGTCGTAGCCGCCGTGCGCGCGCAGCTCGGCCGGATGGCCCTGCATAGCCAAGATCTGCTCGATCCTCTGCGCGCAATGCTCGCAAAGACCGTCGCGCTGATCGCTCCTGGCGACTTGCAATACAGCTTTTTCTGCAACAGCGGAACCGAGGCGGTTGAAGCTGCGCTCAAGCTCGTGCGTGCGTATAACCCTGCGAAGCAGACCATTTTGGGTGCGACCAAAGGATTCCACGGCAAAAGCTTCGGCGCGCTCTCGGTCAGCGCGAAGGCGGCGTTTCGCCGCCCGTTCGGTTCTATGCTACCGAGTGTCGAGCACGTTCCTTTCAACGACCTCGCAGAGCTGCGGCGCCGGATGCACACGCTGAGCGCAGTCGGCGAAGAAGTGGCCGCGGTCATCCTCGAGCCGATTCAAGGCGAAGGCGGCGTCAACGTTCCCGACGATGATTACTTGCCCGGCGTCCGCGCCTTGTGCGATGAATACGGCGCGCTACTCATCCTCGATGAAGTGCAGACCGGCATGGGCCGCACCGGCCGCATGTTCGCTTGCGACCACTGGAACGTCGTACCCGACGTGCTCTGCTTGGGCAAGGCGTTTGGCGGCGGAGTGATGCCGGCTGCTGCAGTCGTCGCAACGGAACCCGTCTTTTCGCGCCTGTTCGAGAACCCGTTCCTGCACACGACGACCTTCGGCGGCAATCCGCTCGCGTGCGCCGCGGCGCTTGCAGCAATCAACGTCACGATCGAAGAGGACCTACCGGCTCGCGCCGCTCGAATGGGCGAATACATGTTACACGGTCTGCGCGAGGCAGTGCGTGAGCACGGGGACATCGTGGTCGACGTGCGCGGAAAGGGCCTGATGATGGCCCTCGAATTCGCCAACGACGAGGTCGGCTTCGCTGTCGCAAAGGGCATGTTCGACCGTGGCGTGTTGGTTGCGGGAACGCTCGTGAACGCACGCGTCGTGCGCGTCGAGCCCCCGCTGGTCATCCGCGAGGACGAAGCCGACCGCACCTTCACCGTCCTCGCAGAGGCACTGCACGCAGTTCCTCGGTAGCGCAGCGATAATAGAAAGTTCAAGAGCCGGCCATGACTACCGCGAACGCTTGGCTTGTGAAGGTGCGGCAAGTAATGCGGCTTCTTGAAGCGAATGGTTTTCAGCTGATGCGACAGAGCGGTAACCATCGGCAATACGCGAAGCTCGGGAATCCGAACATCGTTAGCGTTTCCGGGCACGATCTTGGTCGCGAGGTCCCGACTGGGACGCTACGTCACATCTTGAGGAAGGCAGGCATCGAGAGAATATGAGATACGCGGTCGTTTTCGAACGGGCCTCAGACGGCGGATGGGGCGCATACGCACCCGATCTTCCGGGTCTCGGAGCGGTCGGGGCTACGCTCGATGAAACGCGTCAGCTCATAAGCGAGGGAATTGCGGCGCACATCGACGTGCTGCGCGAAGCGCGGCAGCCGGTTCCGGAAGCGACGACGCGAGTCGAGGAAATCGAGGCCCCAGCGGCTTAGGGCGCGGCAGGCAAAGAGTCTGGGGGGGCGAAGTTAGGCGCTCCTCAGGAGTCTCGTTAGGGGTTCCTAAGTACTCTCCCCCGCTCGGGTCGGACGCGCAGGTCCGGCCTCGACTTCGACGTTGATCAAGGAGTCCGTATGGTAGCGCCCTTCCTCCTCGCGGCCATTCCTTTTGTCATGCCGGCGCCGACGCCGTCACCGGTCGCACTGCCCGGCGCCTGCAATCCTCCGCCGGTCTCGACGGCTATTCCGCAGCCGCCCGAAATCAAGAGCGTGAACGGCGTGCTGAGCGTGACCCTCGTGCTGCATGGCGACCCCAACCCGAAGGACATCACCGGCATGTGCTGGTGGTTCAGCGGCATGGGCTACCATGATTTCAGTCAGGTAGCAATACCGCCGACACTGCACCTTTTGCAGGGCGACGAACTGCACCTAACGCTGGTGAACGAGATGTTGGAGCCGCCTTCGACCGGGCTCCCGATCGACATTTCGCAGTCGCGCGACGACGGCATGGATGCCATGATGACGCACGACAGCGGCCGTGAAAATTACAACCTCATGTGCGGCCAGCCGCAGCTTTCGCCGACGCCGACGCCCGATCCATTTACGCATCGCGTGCTCGGGTACCATCGATCGCCCTGGAACGACACGAACATGCACTTCCACGGCCTCAATGTGTCGCCGCAGCAGCCGAGCGACGACGTCGTCGACGTGATGTTGTGTCCCCGCAAGACGGTCAGCGAACGGCCGCACACCTATGAATATGTGCTAGAGATCCCGCATGACGAGCCGCCGGGCACGTATTGGTATCATCCGCATGCCCACGGCGAGAGCGAGCGACAGGTGCTCTCGCAGCTGACTGGCGCGATCATCGTCGATCCGCTCGTACCCGGCATGCCGCAAAAGCTGACGAACCGCGTCATCATCGTCCGCGACCTCGGTGCCCCCGGCAGCCTGCGGACGCGAGACATCGCGAACGAGCAAGCGATTCGCTCGTTTAGCCCCGGCATGGCAGCCATTCGCGCATCGTACGCGCACGGGCTCCCGGAGATGAACTTCAATTCGTCGGGTTTCCGCTTCGGGCCGCCCGCCAAGTGTCCGGGCGCGATCATCACGCATGCCCCGCACTTCAACACCAAGGAGCTGTTCATCAACGGCGTGCCGCTACCGCCGAAACCGAACGATCCGAAGGACGACCCAACGACGACTATGACGCTCGGTTCGATGGAGTACTGGCGGTTTGTGAACACGTCGGCCGATACGGTGCTCGAGGTCGAGATGTACGTCAACGGCAAACGTACGCCCATTCCGGTGGTGTCGCGCGATGGCGATCCATTGATCCTCAAGAACGGTCAGCCGACGTGGCAGCCCGTTTCCATGAATTACGTTCGGCTGAGCCCGGCGTCGCGCATGGAGTTCTACATGAGCGCGAGCGTGGCTGGTCAGATCCTCCTGCGCACGCGAACGATCGATTCGGGGTGCCTTGGAGACATGGCATTCGAGCGGAACCTCATGGTGGTGAACGTGAGCAGCGCTGCGCCGCGGCGGCCGCAAGTGACCCGGCCGGTGATGCCGCGTATCGTCTCCCCGGTGCCGATTCGCTTCTCGGACCTCGGTCAGCAAATCCCCAAGCACCATCGGTATTTTGTTTTCACGGAATACAACCGCAGCGATGAGATCGAACCCGACCTCTACATCACCGAGCTCTCGAATCCGAAGGCGTACGAGCATCCCTACGCGATGCACGGCCCGCCCGACGTCATCGTCAAGAGCGGGACGGTCGAGGACTGGACGATCATGAACTACACCCAGGAAATCCACGAGTTCCACATCCACCAAATCCATTTTCTCGTGCTCAAAGGCCAGAACATCGAACGCGGCTTGGGCCAACTGCTCGATACTGTCGACGTGCCATATGGCTCGTACCAGGGCGCGAGCGGCTATAGCCAGTTCGTCCCCGGAGCGGTCACGTTACGGATGGACTTCCGCAATCCCGATATCATCGGCGAGTTCGTCTATCACTGCCACATTCTCTCGCATGAAGACAACGGGATGATGGCACGGATTCGCGTCCAGAGGTAAGACCAACGACGACCGGAGCGGCCGGGGACGTGTTCCTCGGCCGTTTCCGTTCTTTCTAGCTTCTCGAGGTGTCCCCGATGCTCGCAACGTTACTGCTGGCGGCTATTCCCCTCGTCGCGCCAGGTCCGAGCGCAACGCCGTCGGCGCCCCCACCCCCACCGACCGGCTGCAACGGCGTTCCGCTTTCGACGCAGATCGCCGATCCGCCGGAGTTGCGCAGCTACAATGGAGTTCTTGCGTTGACGCTGTATCTGCGCGGAAATCCTAATCCGAATATCCTCGAAGGTTTGTGCTGGTGGTATTCGGCCGGAAATCAAGCGACATCGCAGCAACAATGGATCCCGCCGACTTTACGCCTGCACCAGGGCGATACGTTGCAGTTGACGTTGGTGAACGAGTTGGTGCGTCCTGGAGCCGGGGTAGAACCGCTCGCGATCAGCAACGCCCAGAGCGACGGCATGCAGGGGATGCGCGGCATGAGCCGAGGCGAGGATTACACCCTCATGTGCGGGCAGCCGCAGCTGACCCCAACGCCGACGCCCGATCCGCAAACCGGGCGCATCTTCGGGTACCACCGCTCGCCGTGGAACGAGACGAACATGCACTTCCACGGTCTCAACGTCTCGCCGCTGCAGCCGAGCGACGATGTCGTCGGCGTCTTGCTGTGCCCGGCCAAAACGACGGGCGAGAAGCCCAAGAGCTATACGTACGTTGTAAATATCCCGCACGACGAGCCACCGGGGACCTATTGGTATCACCCGCACCCGCACGGCGAAAGCGATCGGCAGTTGATCTCGCAGTTGACGGGCGCGATCATCATTGACCAGCTCGAGCCGTCGATCGTCGACCAGTTGAAGAACCGCCTCATCATCGTACGCGACGTCGGCGAGTTGGGGACGGCCGGGACTGCCGATCAAAGTCCGGCCGCGAGCAAAATTCGCGCCATGGCTCCCTCGATGGCGGCGATTCGTGCCTCGTACAGGGCGCACGGTCCGCCGGCGATGAACTTCGGGCCGCCGCCGTTTCGCTTCGGACCGCCGCAGTCGTGTCCGCAGTTGCGCACGGGCATGCAAACCAACGCGAAGGTCCTGCGCATCAACTTGCTGCCGCTTCCGGTGAAGCCGGATACCCTCAAGGGGCTTCCCAATACGTCGCTCGCGCTTGGGGCGACGGAGTATTGGCGCTTTGCGAACACGTCGGCCGACACGATTTTGGACGTCGAGCAACTCGTCAATGGCAAGAGGGTTCCGCTCGCAATCACCTCGCGCGACGGCGTGCCGCTCGTCGTGGTGAACGGACGGCCAACGTGGCAACCTGTGCCGATGAACCTCGTACGGCTAAGTCCCGGCTCGCGCATGGAGTTCTATGTCCACGGCAGCGCTCCAGGCACAATCGTGCTGCGGACGCGCACGGTTGACACGGGCTGCCTTGGCGACGTGACGTTGGCTCGCGACCTGCTGGTCGTTTACGTGGGCGGATCGTCGGAGCGTAAACCGCTGCAGCAGTCGCGCCTCGCTGCGCCGCGGGCGGTCAACCCCATACCGATACGCTTTTCGGACTTGGCGACGCAGATTCCGAAGCATCACCGCTACTTCGTGCTCACGGAATACAACCGTTCGGATGAGATCTTCCCGGACTTCTATGTCACCGAACTCTCTAATCCGAACGCCATCGAGCACCCGTTTGCGATGAAAGGGCCACCCGACGTCGTCGTGAAGAGCGGCACCGTCGAAGACTGGACGATCCTCAACTACACCCAGGAGATTCACGAGTTCCACATGCACCAGATCCACTTTCTGGTGCTCAAGGGCGACGGGATCGGACATGGTGCGGGCCAGTTGCTCGACACGGTCGACGTACCGTACGGCAGCTTCGCCTCCGGCAGTTCGGGAACGTTCACCCCTGGCGCGGTGACGCTGCGGATGGACTTCCGCGACCCGAGCATTATCGGCGAGTTCGTCTACCACTGCCACATTCTCGCCCACGAGGATGCAGGGATGATGGCGCGGATTCGGGTCGAGCGCTAGGCGCGCCACAGTATTCGCTCGAGTACGTCTAGCCGATAGGCGGAACCGCCGGTCCGGAGCTTTCGCTAGCCTCCGGTGGCGGAGATTTCAAATGAGGAAGGTCCCGTCGGCCGCTCGAAGTTGATGCATTCGCGCCGTTTCGGGCGCGCCCGCATTCGCGTCGAGGAAGGATCATAGCCATGATGTCGGTCGAGTCGAAGCCTCACTCGGGGCGCACCGCTTCGCTGGAGCATCTCGTGCGCGACGGCAGCGGCACTTGCTTGATGTACATTGCCGGCGAGTGGTGCGCGGCGTCGGATGGTCAGACGCGCGCGATGGTCGATCCGGGGACCGGTCAGGTGGTAGCCCACGTCGCTGAAGCGACCGTCGATGACACGAATCGGGCGATCGTCGCCGCGCGCAAGGCCTTCGACGAAGGGCCTTGGGCGGAAACTCCGGCGTTGGAACGCGCGCGGCTGCTCGTCAAGTTGGCCGACCTCATCGATGCAAATGCGCACGACCTTGCCCGCCTCGAGACGCTTTCGTGCGGAAAGCCCCTGCGCGAATGCGAGTACGATATGGCCGACGCGGCCAACTGTTTTCGCTATTACGCGGGCTTGGCGACGAAGCCGCACGGCGAAACGTTCGAGGTGCCCGCACCGTCGCAAACGTTCGTCGTGCGCGAACCGATCGGCGTCTGTGGGCAAATCATTCCGTGGAACTATCCGCTGCTGATGTCTGCGTGGAAGCTCGCGCCTGCGCTGGCCGCGGGCAATGTGTGCATTCTCAAGCCGTCGGAATTGACGCCGTTAACCGCGCTGTGGCTTGCGCGCTTGATCGACGACGCGGGTTTTCCGCACGGCGTGGTCAGCGTGGTCGCCGGAGCTGGGCCGACGGTCGGCGCCACGCTCGCCGAGAGCCATCTCGTTGACAAGGTTGCATTTACCGGAAGCGTACCGACCGGGCAGACGATCATGCGCGCAGCCGCCGGCAACGTGAAGAAGATTTCGCTCGAACTCGGCGGCAAGTCCCCCAACATAGTGTTCGCCGACGCCGATTTCGAGACGGCGGTGGACTACGCGCTCTTCGGCATCTATGCGAACGCGGGTCAGGTGTGCTCGGCGGGTTCGCGCTTAGTGCTGGACAAGGCAATTTACGACAAGTTCCTCGAGCGGCTCGTGGAGCGCGCGAAGAAGATCGTCGTCGGCGACGGATTCGATCCGAAGACCGAGATGGGACCGCTCGTTGCCGAGCGTCAGCGCGAGCGCGTCGAGAAGTATATCCAGGTGGGGCTTGACGAGGGGGCGACGTTGGCATGCGGCGGCGGCCGTCCGGCCGCTCCGGTCGATGCAAACGGTTTCTTCATCGAACCGACGATCTTCACCGGAACGAAACCGACGATGCGTATCGTGCGCGAAGAGATCTTCGGGCCCGTGCTGGTCGTGCAGCCGTTCTCGGACGAAGCCGAGGCGATCAAGATTGCGAACGACTCGGCCTATGGACTGGCGGGCGGCGTCTTCACGAACGACGCAGCGCGCGCGCATCGCGTCATTCGCAAACTACGCGCCGGCATCACCTGGATCAATACCTATCACCCAACGTACAACGAGGCGCCCTGGGGCGGCTACAAGCAGTCGGGCATCGGCCGCGAACTCGGCACGTACGGCTTCGACGAGTACACCGAGGTAAAGCAAATCAACGTCAACCTCGCCGTCGAGCCCGTCGGCTGGTTCGGTGACCCGAAGGCCTAGGCGGCCGCCGTCGGCTTGCCGCTGTCCGCGCGGGCCCCAAAGGCGGGCACTAGACTTTCGGGCGGCCTCCTAGTAGACTAGACCAGTGAGTCAGACCATCGGCATTTACGAGGCCAAGACCCAGCTCTCTCGATTGATCGAGCGCGTGGAAGCGGGTGAAACCATCATTATTTCGCGAGCAGGCAAGCCGGTCGCAGAACTCCGTTCTGTCGACAAGAAGACGCCAGCGGAGGCTGCTGCCAGCATCCGCGCCTTCCGAGACCGGCATCTCAATCGCGCCGTGCCTCTACTTCGAAGCGACGAGACGATACGCGACCTCGTGCGGCGCGGTCATCGCTACTGATGGCGAGGGTCATCGACCCATCGGTCGCCGTGAAGTGGTACCTAGACGACGAACTGTCAGCAAAGGCGGACGAACTGCTGGAATTCGTTCAATCGCACGGGGCGGTCGTGCCGGCGCTCTTTCGATGGGAAGTTGAAAACGTTCTGCGACAGGCGAATCTGAGTGGGCGCATCTCCGACGACGGTTTGTACGATGCGATCTCTTCTTTGCGGCACCTTCCAATCGAGGTAGAGGACGCCGGGTCTCGCCTGCTATTTGGAGTAGAGCTTCGCCTATCGAAGGCGTGCGACATTACCGTATATGATGCAGCGTATCTCTCCGTCGCTTTGGATCGGAGGGTTCCGCTTGCGACGGCTGATTTGGACCTCGCCCGAGCCGCGCGTGACCAGGACATTAGTGTCGAGCTGATAGAGTGACCGACAACGCAGGCCGGGCGGCAGAGTAGTGACCTCCTTCGTCCGCCGCCTATTCGTCACGCAACCTCACGACCGCATCCGCACAGGGGAAGGGCCGGCGCTGCGGCGCGTCCTTGGCATCGCAGGCCTGACCGCCATCGGGCTTGGAACGATGCTGGGCGGGATTTTCGCGACGATAGGCAGCGGAATGCTCGCCGCCGGCCCCGGCGTAATCCTGTCGTTTATCCTTTCGGGATTGGCCTGCTTTTTCGTGTCGCTGTGCTATGCAGAGCTTGCCTCAATGGTTCCGATTGCGGGTAGCGCGTACACGTACGCGTACGCGACTCTCGGTGAGGTGGTCGCCTGGATCATCGGTTGGGACTTAATCCTCGAATATGGAATAAGCGTGGCTCCGCTCGCTGCGTCTTGGTCCGGTGCCGTGCAGTCGTTGCTTGCAGATAACTTCGGGATCAAGTTTCCGGTATGGGCACAGGTCGCGAGTCTCGTCGCGACTCACGGGTCGCTCGATCTGGGGCACACGCAGATCGATGTTGCGGCGATGTTCGTCGTGCTCGTCTTGACGGCGCTCTTGGCCGTCGGGATCCGTGAGTCGGCTGGGACAAACGGCGTCCTCGTCGTCGTACAGCTTGTCGGCCTTGTTGTCTTCATCGTAGCGCTCATCGCTGCTGTTCATCCGGGCAACTTCCATCCGACGTTCCCTACGGGCGTGCATGGTGTGGTCAGCGGAGCGGCTCTCGTGTTCTTCGCTTACATCGGATTCGACACGGTGACCGTCGCGTCGGAGGAAGCAAAACGACCCGCAAGGGACGTGCCCATTGCCGTCGTTACATCTTTGTTCATCGGCGCTCTTCTCTTTATCGGCATTGCCTGGGTTACCGTCGGTATCGTGCCGTGGCAGCACGTGAGCAAGGACGCCGGCATGTTCGACGCCGTGCGCCTTGCTGGAAATAATCGGATAGTGTATACGATCACGTTTATCGGTACATTCGCTGGAACGACGACCGTCATGCTGACGTCGCTGCTCGGACAGATTCGAATCTTCCACGTGATGGCCCGCGATCGCATGCTGCCGCCTTGGATTTCTCGAGTGAATCCTCGCACACGAACGCCGATAGCGCCAACACTGATAACAGGAGTACTCGTTGCGATCCTCGCCGGCGTCGTCCCTCTTGAAGTCCTCCTAAGCCTCGTGAACATCGGCACGCTGTCAGCGTTCGCCATAGTTTGCGCCGGCGTCTTCGTGCTTCGGTCGACCAAGCCGCACGCGGAGCGGCCGTTCCGCGCACCATTTGGAAGGTTAGTTGCCGTCTTGGGTGTGGTGATGTGCCTTTTCCTGATGGTTTACGGTCTAAACGACCTCACGTGGAAACGGTTCATTATCTGGTTTGTAGTCGGCATGTTGGTGTATGCGCTCTATGGTTACCGGCATTCGTTGCTGCGTCCCGGCGCCTCCGTGTCCGGCGAGCCGCTGAAGGAGTCCCCATAGGCGTACGCCTTCCGCCCCTCTCCGCCTGCGCTCGAATCGGCAATCGGCCCGAGTAATTCTCGGCTTGTTGACAGCCGCCGGGCGAGAAACCCCGCCCTTCTGCGGGTACGAGCGGATCATGAGAAACTCGAATTTTGCCGTCGCAGCCTTTGGGCTCGCGAGCGTGCTCATCATGCCGGCCCTCGTGCAAGCTGCACCCGACGAGGTAGCAGTACCCATTCGCGGCTTGGTCGTTTCCGTGGGCAAAAATCCCGCGAGCGTCGTTCTGCGTTTCACGCCTCCCGGCTCGCAGCCCGCGACAAAGCGCACCTTCGAACTCGCTGATCACAACGACGTCTTGCGGCTGCACGCCGGCCAAATGATAGATGGCACGGCGGACGAAACGCGCAAAATCTGGGTGCTCTCGAACGTCAACATTGAAACAAGCAAGCCACCACATGGCGACGTCGGCCCCTAGCTGATGTGTGCCTAACTCTCGTGCTGTTTTTGAATGCGTTGGCAACAGCAGCGCGCTGACTGCGGCGGGTACCTCCTGGATGCTTGTAAGCGAGGAGGTACGCCGCCGCCTCATTCAGCCCTCAAATTCGGCGAATGTTCCTCGCAAATCGCTGCAAGTTCTGATTCGGAAGCCCGTATGCGCATACGCTTCCGCACGTAGCGTTGGGGATGTACAGGGTTCCGTTTGCGATAACAGGTGAAACATTGTATGAGGAAATGGAGGTCGCAATACTCGAGAGCAGCCCCCCCGCCTTTGCGTCGAAGGCTGATAACGCGGGACAATTGTTCCCACCTTGATAGACGTAGACAACGCCGTTGGCGACGGATGGTGAACTTGCCGGCGGACACGCGAGCGGAGTGGACCACAGTGGTTTCCCGCTCGTCGCCTTTAGGGCCGAAAGGCCGGTCTTGCCGGCGACGTACACGGCCCCGCCGGCGATTGCCGGTGGAAATGCGCTGTTGCCGATCGCGGCAGTGGATGACCATCGCGCTGCGCCCGTCGCGGCGCTCACTGCGAGGACGAGACCTTCATCGTTACTTGCGTAAAG
>Ga0073928_10005598_pt1 | contig 17472 bp, 17 predicted proteins | sample PaiPotPPA55metaG_FD_76969 | JGI IMG/M metagenome (GOLD analysis project Ga0073928, IMG submission 76969) | Iron sulfur acid spring bacterial and archeal communities from Banff, Canada, to study Microbial Dark Matter (Phase II) - Paint Pots PPA... ... | reverse complement strand
TATTTGTATTTTGAAATCTTAGTTTAGGTGTGGGAGAAGTTGTGGTGGAAGGACACTGCCGTTGTCCTCTAACCTAGCCGGGTAGCCGCGGTGAAGAGGAAAAAATAGCGAAAAAACGGGGCTGCAGGCACATAGTAGCCCCGAGATAAGCTTCAGAAAACTCGGCCCAGAAAGCTTCACGCTAAACCCTTCCGGGACGAAAGGAAGGGTCCTGTTTTTTGGCAGCTTCTTGGCCGCATTGAGCGGTTGTTTTCGTGCGGCGAAGCAGGCGACTCGACCCGCGCGCTATTGGGTAGTGCCAAAACTGAAAGACAAAACCGGCGCTTTCGTCGGCTGCATTTTCTTGGGCTTCCTCAACCTCTTGGTCGCTTTGCTAGCTCTTTTCTTCGATGCCATGTTTTTTCTCCTTTTTTTCGAATGGTCCCGAGGCACGTCTTTGTTAGGCCGGCTTATTGGTGGCGATGTCCCATTTCGGAGAGCCGCCAGTGGGTGGTTGCGTAGTCGGGATCTGCTGGTTCACAGGGACGAGTTTGGGATCTGCTGGACTGGTGGTGAGCACATTGCTCATGTTGAGCGCGCTCGCTGTAACGCTGAGCGGCGTAACTTTGCCTAGTTTCTTGGCGGCGGAGATTTTGTGACCCTTGGCCCGATGCGATTTCTTAGATGCCGATTTCCTGGGTGCCATTGTTTTTCTCCTTCTTTTTCGTGTCGCCCGCGTGGGCGGCTACACCCTTATAGGCAAATGCGGTGCCAAATGTCCAGCCTGTCGGGGCCGGAACTCAATCGCTCTGGAATGTGGAGGATGTCATGGGGGACTCTGCCTAGACGCGCTTGGCCTAGCCCGAAATAACGCTCAATAAATCAACATCGGTTGAGAAATTCAACCCAAACAGGCGGGATCTGGAAGCGGCGGCCACGACAGGCGGGGGCGGGTCTAAAAACCCGCCCCTAACAGATAAACCACGCGTCACACCATCGCGAACGAGGCCAAGTGGAGGCGCTATAGTGCCGAGACTATTTCTTCTCGGTGAATGTAACGGAGGCGCGGGTCATATCCCAATCCATGCGCAGTGTGCAGCCGCCGTCGGTCTTGTCGTAGGCGATGGTGAAGTTTTCGAGCTGCGACGGGAGCGGCGAGACCTGCATGTCTGCGCGCAGCAAATCATTTTGCTCGCCCGGATACGGAATGCCCCACTCGCCGGTCTTCTTGCTGATGATGAGCGTCCACGGTTTGTCGGCGTAGGGGATGGCGAAGAGGGTGTAGTTCCCCGCAGGCACGGGCTTGCCGTCAACAGTGAGGTCCGCAGTGGTGACGAACGTGGTGGCCTCATTCGCGCCGGCGCGCCAGGGCTTGCCGTAGGGATCCTGCCCGCCGATTATCTTTCGCCCTTTGAGGCGCGGGCTCGAATAATCCGTGGTGATGCTTTTGCCGTCCGGCAGCATGCAGCCGGCTTTGGCCGGCGGGCTGGGACGCTTGCTCTTGTCCTGCTGGCGAGTTAAGCCAGGGAGTGCGAGTACGGCCACCGCTACAACGAGCGCTGCACAACAAGCAAGTTTCTTTCGCATTTGATTTTCTCCTCTTTTAGTTCAGCGATTCCCGAAAATGTCGAAGCAACAAGATTGAGTAGACCGCATGGCTGGGAGAACGATTCTACAACACCTGGTCCGCGAAGGCGGCTAGAAGCGCAAATCTCGCAGATACTCGAAATCGATCCGCATGCTGGGCCAAGGGTCGGCCAGATCTTCCTGCTCGACGAAGTAGTGGCGGATGCCGGCCTGGTCCGAGTGCTGAAAGATTTGCGTGAAGTCGATGATGCCGCGCCCGACATCCGATTGGCCGCGGGCGGGCGTGTGGTCCATGTCCTTTACATGCACCATGGGAAAACGTCCGGGATACCGCGCGAAGTAATCGAGGGGCCGCTGGTTGCCTTTCACCACCCAGTACAAATCCATTTCGAACTTCACGAGCTGCGGATCGGTTTCGGCGAGAAGAATGTCATAGAACATCGTTTGGCCCACCGGCTCGAAATCGACAGCGTGATTGTGGTAGGCGAACTGGATGCCTGCTTTTTTGGTCTCGGCGCCTACTTTGTTGAAGAATTCCGCGACGCGCTTGGAGTCGTCCACCGTGCTGCGGCGGTTTGCGTCAACTGACGGGCAAACAACATAATCATGGCCGATCGTGTGCGCGGCGTCGAGAATCGACGGGAGGCCTTTTTCGAATTGGTCGAAGGAGATGTGCGCGGACGGTGCGCGAAGGCCCACGCGATCGAGGGAGGCCCGAACTTCGCGCGGAGAGCGGTCGAAATAGCCCGCGAATTCGACTTCGGCGTATCCGATCGCGGCGACCTTTTGAAGCGAGCCGTCGAAATCGCGCTTCATCTCGTCGCGAACGGAATAAAGTTGCAGACCGATGGCGGAGAGCTTTCGATCGGCGTGCGCGAAATGGCCGAGCCGCGCCGCGAGAAGCCCCGCTCCGCTGGCGCCGAGAAATTCGCGGCGGTTCATCCGTGAGCCTCGGACAGCAGTTCGGCGCGGACGTTCTTCAGGACATAAGCGGCGCGCTCGACGCCGACTTCGCCGGTAAGCGTGGGATCTTCATTTTCAATGCTGAGAATGCCCTCGTAGCCGACATCCATGTAAGCGCGAACGATTTCCTTCCACAGTTCGGCGCCGTGACCGTAGCCAACCGCGCGGAAGTTCGCGGAAGCTTCGGATAAATCTTTCGTCTCGAACGCGAAATTCAGGACGCCGTATTGGTCGACGTTGTGCTTGTAAAGGACGGTGTCTTTCATATGAGCGTGGAAGATCGCGCCCTGTTTTCCGAGCAAGCGAATCACAGCGACTGGATCGCATTGCTGCCAGAACAGGTGGCTCAGGTCGCAGTTCGCGCCGATTTCTTCGCCAACGGCCTCGCGGAGTTTCAGCAGCGTGCGGGGATTGTAGACGGTGAAGTTGGGGTGCATCTCCAGCGCGAGCCTGCGGATTCCGTGCTGACGCGCGAAGGCGGCCGCCTGCTGCCAGTAAGGGATCACCTTTTCTTTCCATTGCCAATCGAGCGCGTGCGCGTACTCGTCGGGCCAGCGGTAAGTGATCCAGTTGGGATTCTTGTCGGTGGGATTCGCGCCCGGGCAGCCAGAAAATCCGACGATCACTTTGACGCCGAGCTTTTCCGCGAGCAGGACGGTGCGGCGGAAGGTATCTACATCGCGCTGAGCGATTGCGGCGTCCGGATGCACGGGATTGCCGTGGCAACTCAGCGTCGCGACGCGGATGTTGCGGTCGTCGAATTTCTTCTTCCAGGCCTTGAGCTTGCCGGAGTCGGCGAGCAGGTCGTCAACCGGGCAGTGCGGATTGCCCGGGTGGCCGCCGGTGCCGACTTCGATGGCCTCTAGACCCAGCGCGCTGATTTTGTCGAGCATGGCGTCGAGCGAAAGATCGCCGTAGACGGGATCGAAGACGCCGATGGGAATTTTGCGCGCGGGGCCATGCGATTGGGAGCTGCCACCCATTTGCCGCGCGGCAGAAGCGGGCGCGGCCGGGGCACCAGGACCCGCCACGGCTGCAACCGCGAAAGCGCCGCCGACGGTTTTCAAAAATGTTCTCCGGTCCGCGTTCTCCGAACCAGCCTCGATGGGCGACCCGTTGTGTTGCTCGATGTCCTCGGCCATGCGATCCTCCTTCTCACGAACGTCGGTTTTTGTTGTGCTCCAACCCTCGCACAAATCGCTCGCGGAATTCCAGGGATACTTATACACAGAGAGCGCTGCGGGGGAAAGGATGCAAGAGTGAAGAGGCCTGCAAAAGCGGTAGACGCTTCGGCAGACCTCTTCCTTTGAGCGCGACTACCAAGTAATTGTGTCGGACCACACCTGCATCGTCGCGCCATCTCGAGTATCCGACCACGCGGCGTGGACGAGATTGTCGGGCCCGGAGACTAGTTGAACATAGTCGCCGAAGAAACCGCATCCCGGATAACCGACGCAAGGGTTAAACGAAGTATCGCTGACGGCTTGCTGTTTGGGGAAAGTCTTGCCGCCGTCAGTGGACTTCCCGACGAAATACTCAACCTTGGTGTTGAATGGATCGTTGCGGTTGTCGTACCAACCGACATACACATCGCCGTTGGGCGTGGCGGTAGCCCATCCGAAGAAGTGATCCTTGAAACCGCCAAAGGCGTCGTTGTTGACGCGGTGGACGGTTGAAGCGCCGGTTAGAGTGTTAACGACTGCAAGATAGAGGCTAGGAGTAGCTTCCGGCTTCCCGCCCAAAACCTGATTCGCCGAGAAAGCACAGTAGGCAGTGTGGCCGTGGATGCCGCATCCCGGCGCTTCCGCTCCACTATCGCGGAACGCCCAATTGAGGTTGTTCAATCCGAAGAAAGTGAAACTGGCGACGGGTTTGCTGGAAACGACCCAAGTGCCGCTGGTCAGCGTGGATTCCCACATGTCGATGGTGGGGGAGTTGGTGAAATCGTCGAAGAACATGTGCGGGGTGCCGTGAGAGTCGATGACCATGCTCGAGAACTGGACGTTCGAGAGCGAGCCGCTGACCAGAGCCGGAGGCGAGAAAGGAAATCCTGGCGCCACGGAGTGGGATTCCAGAATTGCTGAGCCGAAGGCGGGGACAGTGGCTGTACCGTCGGTGCATGGCAAGTTGTTGCAGAACATCGTGTAGTAAACGTAGGTGGTACCGTTGTTGGGGCTGGCTGGGTTGCTATCCGTAGTGATCAAGGGCTTGTCGAGCACAGCCGGGCAGTTGAAGGCGCCGGTAAACAAGCCGTTGCAAGGCTGGTCGTCGACTGGAGTGGGAAGCAAGGTTGCGTAGGCGCCGTGAGAAAAGCCTTGGGCTACGTCGATCTCAGTATCCAGATTCTCGTAACCGTTGTTGAAGTCGAGAATGAGGTTGCCTGTGATTGAAGAGAGGTAGCTGTTTCCCGCCGCATCGAATGAAACGCCCGGATCGCTTTGAAACGTGAGAGGAATGAATCCAGTGAACGGATCACTTCCGCCTACGAGCGAATCGTCGGTCCAGGTCTTGCCGCCGTCAGAAGATACGTGAAAGAATTCGTGGTCGAAGTTCAGCCGGAAGTCGTTCGTCATCACCAACCAACTAGTTCCGTTCGAGGGGTCAATCGCAGCCCCGACTTCCGCCTTTGGCCACGGATTACGGTCTTGATTCACTTGGATGTTCTTGTAGCTGGGCGCCGCCAGAGCAATGGCTGCTTCGGAAAGGCGAAGCTTCTCCTGCCTCTCTGCCAAGGCCTTCGCTCCGCCCGGTGGCATCAAAGCTCCGTCGCGGTCAAACGGCACTTTACGGTGGTTTTTCTGCACCCACTTGACGTATGAGGAGAAGTTCTCGAACGGTTTTTGTTCCTGCGCGTTTGCAGGCTGGCTCCCAAACAAGGCAGCGAGCAGAAGTGCAACGGCAGCGCGCAGCAGATTTGCGTTGAAGGTTGTTCCGCCATTTTTGCGGGCTTGGGAAGTTCGATTCGAAGGAAAGGACGGTTGGAGACAGATATGCCTGCACACGCTCTGGTTCATGCTTCGTACTCCTTTGTTGGTAGCGCTTGGCGCGGGGAGCTTGGTGATGCAGTTGCTAGGCCCGGCATTATTCGCCGTCCCTCGACGCTTGTCAACGGGATGCTAACTATTCTGAAGTCTTGGGAGAAATTTGTGGGCGAGGAGATAGGGAACAGGTCCCAATGTTGACTTTTCGAAGGTGCGTTGAATAAGTCACCGAAGCCGAGAGGCATCAGTTGACTTTACCCTTGGTTCTAAAGTAGTTAGGAGCCGTTGACTTTGGCAAAGCGCGTGCTTTAGAGTCGGCGTACCTCGGCAATTCAAGCATTTCGAAGGAGACCCACGATGGCGAAGAAAATCAGCAAGAAGTTGCGAACGGCGAAGTCGCTCGCGTCGCGGAAGTCGTTGAGGCTAGCGGCAAACCACAACGAAGTCTTCCTGCGATACTAGCCGCAGTCCGAAGCTGGCTTAAAGCGGAAAAAAACCGCCTCGGACAGCCGGCGCAAGCATGGCAAACCTTGGCGAAACATCAGCGGAACTTGGAAGAGGCTGCGGCGCTGCATTCGCGAGCGTCGCGACTCGTAGCTCGAGGAAACTACATCGCGGCAACCACTCTTTTTCGCCGCGCCCTTCGACTGGCCAACAGCGCGCGTCCTCCCGACCCGCTCCTTCTCGCGACAGTCCTGAATGATTTTGGCGTCCTGTGCAAATACACCGGACGGTTTGCCCTGGCAAGCCGGGTGTATCGCCGTGCTCTGAAAGTGATTCTGAGCCTGGACGATTGGTCGAATCGCGGCGATTTCGTCGCGACGCTCTATCACAACCTTGGAGGAATCGCTCACGCTGGCGGCCATTGCGCGGAAGGACTGCGCTACGCGCGGCGCGGTATAGCGATACGAAGGAGGGTCCGCCCACGCGATGCGGTTTCGCTCGCCGCGGACGAAGCGGCTCTTGCAGCGATCCTGACCGACTGTGGGCGAAGCGCTGCGGCGCTGAAGATCTACTTGCACGTTCTGCGCAGGTTTCGCAGGGGTTTGGGCACAAGGCATTACGAAGTGGGCGCCGTGCTGGCGAACCTGGGCGCGCTGTACGCGAAATCGGGCAAGCGTCACGCCGCAGAACGCGCTCTCCGCCGCGGCGTGTCGATTCTTGAAGAAACGCTGGGAAAAAACCATCCGCGAACGACGAGCGCATTGAATAATCTGGCGATGGTTTGCGGGCAGCGCCGTAAGTTTCGCGAAGCTGACGCGCTCTACGGCCGCGTGCTTCGCATCCTGAGAGATCAACCTCGAAACGCGTATTCCAGAGTCGTTACGCGAAACTACAAGATGTTTCGCCAGATGGCTGTCCGTTCGACGCGCAACTTCCCTTGTTCTTCTGGCTGATTCCCGATGCTGCCTTGTTCTCAATTTGGGCGAGACTTCGGCGTTCGGAAAAAGCGATACTTTGGCCCACGGAAGGCGGAGAAGATGCGAGCAGCGGTGATTGGAGTTGGATTTGTGGGCCGGGCGCACGTGGAGGCGCTGCGGCGCCTGAGAATTGACATTGCGGGAGTGCTGGGCAGTTCCCCCCAGCGGACACAAGAGCAGCTCAAGGCGCTGGGAATCGAACGTGGATACAGTTCGCTCGAGGAGCTTGCGCGCGACTCGAGCGTGGACGTGGTACACATCTGCACGCCGAACCATTTGCACTGCGCGGAGGCAGAGGCGGCGCTCAAAGCGAAGAAGCACGTGCTGTGCGAAAAACCGCTAGGGATGAATTCACGCGAGACGGCGGCGCTCGTCGATCTCGCGCGAACCGAGGGACGCGCTGGAGCAGTAGCCCACAATCTGCGCTACTACCCGATGTGCCAGGAAGCGCGCGCTCTGGTGCGGCGCGGGGCGATCGGCGAGCCCCGCATGGTGCATGGCTCGTACCTGCAGGATTGGCTGCTGTATCCCTCGGACTGGAACTGGCGTCTCGAGCCGGCACTGAGCGGTTCGATGCGAACGGTGGCGGACGTGGGGACGCATTGGCTCGACCTGATTACGTGGATTACGGGCAAGCGCGTGACGGAGTTGTGCGCCGATCTTGCGACGATCGTGCCGGTGCGCGAACGGCCGCGCGGGCCGGTGGAAACATTTCAGGAGCGAAAGGGCACGGATTTCGACGAAGTTCGCATCGAGACGGAGGACTACGCTTCGGTGCTGCTACGGTTAGAGGGCGGATTGCGCGGTGTGATGACCGTTTCGCAGGTGAGCGCGGGGCGGAAGAACCGGCTGTGGTTCGAAATTGACGGCAGCGAAGGTTCGGTGGCGTGGGACGGCGAGCAGCCGAATATGCTGTGGATCGGGCGCCGGCGCGAACCGAATCGCGAACTGATAAAGGATCCGGCGCTGATGAGTCCGGAAGCGCGCGGATTTGCGGCGTACCCTGCCGGGCACGCCGAGGGCTATCCCGATACGTTCGTGCAATTGTTCAAGGAATTTTACGCGTACGTCGAGCGCGGGGACATGAATGCGCCTCGCGCCTTCCCTACGTTCGAGGCGGGGCACGCCGGCGTCGTGCTGTGCGAGGCGATTGCGGCCAGCGCGCGCGAGCGCAAATGGGTGACGGTTTCCCTCGGCAGCCAGCTTTCTGCAACCTCATAACGGGTGTATGCTTCCGGCGCTGGGAGGGCTCATGGTTCGACCGATTTCGTCGCGCGCGTGGTTTTGTGTCTTGATTCTATTCTTGAGCGCTGCATTCATTGCGAGCACAGGTAGCGCTACACCGCGAGCGCAAGGAACGGCTCCCACGCGGCCCTCGATTATTGGCGTTTCGCACATCGGATTGAGAACGGACAACCTCGACGCATCGCGCAAATTTTATACGGGCGTTCTTGGATTCAGCGAGGCGTTCAGCCTCGACGATCCTCCCGGAAAAATGCTGCTGACGTATTTCAAGGTGAACGATCACCAGTTCATCGAAGTTTTTCCCGAGCTGGAAAACGCGAAACAAGACCGCTTATCGCATATCGCGTTCGAAACCAGCGACGCGGAGCAATTGCGCGCCTACTTGGCGAGCCGTGGAGTGGACGTGCCCGCGAAGCTCGAACCGATGCTCGACGGCAATCGCGGTTTCGATGCGAAGGATCCAGATGGGCACACGGTGGAGTTCGTACAGTTGATGCCCGGCTCGATACATAGCCGGGATTTCGGCAAGCATCTGCCGGACACGCGAATTTCGCAGCACATCATTCATGTGGGAGTGACGGTGCGCGATCGCGGCGCGGCCGACAAATTCTACAGGGATATTCTGGGATTTCAGGAGACGTGGCACGGCGGAATGAAGGATACGGAAACAGATTGGGTGGATATGCGCGTGCCCGAGGGAACCGATTGGCTCGAGTACATGCTCAACGTCGGCGACAATCCGTCGCCGAGATTGCTTGGGATCATGCACCACCTGGCGCTGGGTGTGCCGAGCGTGAGCGACGCGTACAAGACCGTGCTTGAGCGTGTTCCGAAGACCACCGAGAAGCCGCAGATCGGGCGCGACGGCAAATGGCAGCTCAATCTATACGATCCAAACCTGACGCGCGCGGAATTGATGGAGCCCAAGCCGGTGAAGACGCCGTGCTGTTCGCCTATCAAACAGTAAGATGAAGCACTAATAGGAGAAGCGTATGACGAGAAGCCGTATTTCACGACGCGAGTTTATCCAAAATAGCGCCGGCGCTGCCGGAGCATACGCAGCGAGCACTGTGCTGCTTGAACCGGAGGGGCCTGCATGGGCCAGGGCGGCGGCGCGGCCGATTCCTGCAAGCGATCGCGTGCGGTTCGGAATCATCGGCGTGGGGATGCAAGGTTCCGGGCTGCTGACGAATGCGATTCAATTGCCGGGCGTCGAGTGCGCGATGGCCTGCGATCTTTACAACGGGCGTCACACGCTGGCACAGGAAATCGTGGGCGCGAATCTTCCAACGACGCGGCGCTATCAGGAGGTCCTCGCGAGCAAGGACATCGATTGCGTGATCGCAGCCGTGCCGGACCACTGGCACAAGCAAATCGTGGTTGATGCGGTAAGCGCAGGCAAAGACGTGTACTGCGAGAAGCCGATGTCGCATTCGCCGGCGGACGGCGTTGCGATGGTGAACGCGACGCAGAAATCGGGGCGCATCGTCCAAGCCGGCTCGCAGCGCGTGAGCGGCATCATCGCGGCGAAAGCCAGGGAGCTGCTGGCGCAGGGAATCATCGGCGACCTGTGCCTCATCGAGGCTTCGAACGGGCGCAACTCGCCCTGCGGCGCGTGGGAATATCCCTTGCCGCCGGATCTTTCGACGACGACGCTCGATTGGGAGACGTGGCAAGGGACCGTGCCCAAGCGCGCGTTCGATCCGAAGCTATTCGCCCGCTGGCGCTGCTGGAAGGAGTATGGGACCGGCGTGGCGGGCGATCTGCTGGTGCATCTCGTGAGCGGGATGCTGGCGGTGCTCGGCACGAGTGATGCGCCGAGGCGCTGCATGGCGATGGGCGGAATCCTGCGGTGGAAGGACGGCCGGAACATGCCGGACGTTCACGCATCACTTTTCGAGTACGAAAAGCTCGGTAGCGTTCCAGTGTATTTGCGGCTGAATCTCGGCACCGATACGCCGGAAGGCTATCGGTTCATGGGGTCAAAGGGAATTCTCGAGGTAAACAGCGAGAGCGTGACGTACACGCCGCAATCGGGCGAGGACGATGGGCCGTGCTATTACGCCAGCAGCTTCGCGAAGCCCCTGCGCGACGATTACACGAAGAAGTGGCGCGATGAGCACAACACGCTGGGCAAGGAGGCGGTGGTGGAAGGGGTGCGGTTTACGGGGCCGTCGTGGGACGAAGTGAAGCCGCATCTGTGGAATTTCTTCCAGGCAGTGAAGAGCCGACAGCCGGTGACGGAAGACGTGGTGTTCGGCCACCATGCGGCGCTCGCATGTCACATGGCGAACGAGTCTTATTTTGCGCAGAGCGCCGTGCGCTGGGATGCCGCGTCGCAAACGATCAAGAGTTGAGCGGCGCGAGTCTCCCAGACAAGTACGCGTTCACCGCACCAGTGCAGCAAGTTTGCCCGCAAAAACTATGAGGTTTTCTTTTCGCGCAGCCGCTTCTGGTCCCGATATTCCATCCAGGTCAACCAGATAATTCCAACGTCGAAAATCGTCAGCAGGGCGAGGCCGATGGAATGCGTGTGCGCGAAACGAAACACCTGGTAGAACACAAACGCGCTAAACGTGAAGATCGCAAGCGGGTACGCCCAGAGCTTATTGGCCAATAACGCAATCACGAGGATAATTTTCACACCACCGTGCAGCAAAAGGTATGCAGCCGCAAAACCGGGACTCGCGTAGGCAAGTTTTTCCGAGGCGTGCGCCAAATACGCGGATATGTGGCCAGGAACGCGCTGAAGTTCGTAAGCCCACAGCGTCAGGCCCAAGCGGTTCAACAGCGATGGATCGACAATAAGAAGTATTCCGGCGATCGATTCCAGCAGGCCGTCGACACCTTTCAGAGCGATTCCGGCCCGAAAACTGCGGCGAAGGAGCTTGGGCGACGTGTTCATCGATGAGCGTTGATGGCTGCGAAGGCAGCGCGCAAAAACTATATCCGGCAATCGAGGACGGCGGCGCCGTTGACGCGATCGCTTTTCAAATCGTTGAGCGCGCGATTTGCATCGCGCAACGGATAGACTTGCACCTGAGTGCGGACCGGAATCTCCGCCGCGATGCGGAGGAAATCTTCGCCATCCCGGCGTGTGTTGTTCGCGACGCTTCGAATCATCCTCTCCTCGTACAGCAGATCGTAGTCGAGTGACGGAATCGGACTCATATGAATCCCGCCGAGAACGAGGACTCCGGCCTTCTTAAGGGCTTTCAATGCCGGAGGAACGAGTTCGCCTGCGGGGGCAAAGATGATCGCTGCATCGAGCTTCACGGGAGGATCGTCGGACGCTTCACCGACCCACACCGCGCCAAGATCGGATGCGAGCTGCTGGTGCTTCTTGCCGCGCGTGCAGGCATAAACTTCCGCTCCCCAGTGACGCGCTACCTGAATCGCAACGTGCGCGGCCGCCCCGAAACCGTAAAAGGCAAGACGGCTGCCGGATTTCACTCCGGAGAGGCGCAAACAGCGGAACCCGATGATTCCGGCGCAGAGAAGCGGCGCAACCTGCTGATCAGACATGGGCTCAGGCAGAGCGTAGACGAATTCTTCAGGCGCGACCGCGTACTCGGCATAACCTCCGTCAACCGTGTATCCGGTGAACGCCGGATGATCGCAGAGATTTTCCATGCCCGCGCGGCAGTATTCGCAGGTTTGATCGGTACTGTGCAGCCAGGGAATGCCAACGCGCGTGCCGATACGATGGCGGCGAGCGCCGTTGCCTAGCCGCTCCACGGTGCCGACCACTTGATGTCCGGGAATCACGGGCGATTTGCCGGGCGGCAATTCGCCTTCGACAACGTGCAGATCGGTGCGACAGACACCGCAGGCGGTGACACGAACCAGAAGTTCACCGTCGCGCGGCGTGGGAATCGGCGCGTCGGCAAAATCGAGCGGATTCGTTTCCACCGGGGCCGGCGAATGCAGGAGGCAAGCTTTCATACGGGCCGTCAAGGGGCAGCCATGGTCTTGATTCCCGCTTGTTCGGCCGCGTCAAGAGCGATTGCCGACCAATCGAGATTTTCGCGACCCTTCGCCATGCTGGCGAGCCATCTATCGTGCATCAGACTTGCGAAGGGCATGGGCGTTACGCTCTCCGCGGCGGTTTGCAGGATCAGATTGATGTCTTTCAGGCCGAGGGCCAGGCGGAAGCCCGCCGGCTGGAATTGGCCTTCGGCAATCAGGTCGGCGTAGCTCTTGTGCATCGGTGAGAATTGGCCGATCGTTTCCGCGACGGCCTTTTTGCTGATGCCGTTCTTTTCCGCAAGGACCATCATTTCCGCGAGCGCCTCGACGGTGGAGGCGACGAGGAAGTTTCCGCAGAGCTTGACGACGTTGGCCGCGCCAGCATCTTCGCCGAAATCGAAAATGCCCTGCCCGATTTTTCCGAGTATGGGCTGCACTCTTTTCTTCGGCAGGATTGCTCCCGACACGCAAACGAAAAGCTTCGCCGCGGCCGCGGCTTCCGGCCTGCCGAAGACCGGGGAGGCCACATATTCGACTCCGTATTGTTGGTGGTGCTTGGAGAGGCGGCGCGCAGTTGCGGGCGAAATTGTGCTGAGTGAGACGTGGACGCCGCCTTTACCAAGCTTTTCGACGAATGACGGCTTGGCATAACAGACCTCTTCCACGGCGTGATCGTCGGCAAGCATGGTAAGAGCGATTCCGCCTGGGACAGCGACGTCCAGCGGCGTCTCAACGATGACGGCTCCCATATCTCCCAGAGAGGCCGCTTTGGAAGGAGTGCGGTTGTAAACGCGAAGACCGAACCCCGCCTTCAGAAGATTGGTGGCGATCGGCCTGCCCATGTTGCCCAGGCCGATGAATCCGAGTGTCTCTGACATTTTTGGCGCCTCCCGTTTCGATTGCCGCCGCTCAGTCATACCATATGGATGCGCAACGGCACTATGCGGACGCATTTCACCTGACGAGGCTGTTTCGCGAGTTCCGGATGCTGATTCGGCGCACGCTGGCGGCTATAATCTGCCGCCGTAGGGGGCCGGAATGGAAGTTGCGGCTCCTGGGAGAATTTGATGGCGAAGAAAAACTTCAAGGATCTGACGGAGCGCGAAATTCTCGCTCTGGCAATTCAACTCGAGGAAGAGGATAGCCGGGTCTACGGCGATTTCGCCGAGGGCCTCGAGGAAGCCTATCCGGCAACAGCGAAAATATTCCGCGAGATGCAGTCCGAAGAATCGCGTCATCGGCAGCGTTTGCTCGATATGTACAAGCAACGCTTCGGCGATCACATCCCGCTGATTCGGCGGCAGGATGTGAAGGGCTTTGTCGAGCGGCGCCCCTTGTGGCTGGTTCGTCCGCTCGGCATCAATACCGTTCGCAAACAGGTGGAGGCGATGGAGCTCGAGACGCGGCTATTTTACGAGCGCGCGCTCCAGCGAGTTTCCGACGCATCCACGCGAAAGCTGCTCGGTGACCTGGCAGAAATCGAACGCCAGCACTACGATTTTGCTGAAACTCTCGAAGAAAAGCACCTGGGCCAGGCGTCGATGACCGACGAAGAAAAGGCGCAGCGGCGGCTTTTCATGCTGCAAATCCTGCAGCCGGGATTGGCCGGGCTTATGGACGGTTCGGTCTCGACGCTCGCGCCGATTTTCGCCGCTGCATTCGCAACGCACAAAACGTGGGACGCGTTTCTCGTCGGGCTTGCGGCTTCGCTGGGCGCCGGGATCTCCATGGCTTTTGCGGAAGCGCTTTCGGATGACGGATCACTTACGGGACGCGGCAAGGCTCTTGCCGACGTTGACACTCGCGAGGTTGGCACCTAGAATCGCGGCGGCTTTGGGGCACCCTGCGGTATCGCATTGAATCGGACGTGTCCCCTGCCGGAGAACACCCATCGCAACCGGCACTACAAAACCCAAAGTGGGCATCGTCGACGACGACGCGAGCCTGCGATCGAAGGTCGCGAGTGCGCTTAAATCGGACTTCGAGGTGCTCGAAGGAACGGACTATGAGTCCGCTTACAAGCTCCTGCAGGAATCCGAACTCGATGTGTTGCTGCTGGGCCTTCCCATCGCGTCGGGCAGCGTGAAGGAATGCACGGAGTTGCTCGGGCGCCTGGACGGCAGCGAAATTGACACGCTCGTGATCGTTCTTAGCTCGGACGACAAAAAATCGAGCGCCCTGAAAGTAATCGACTCTGGCTCGTATGACTACTTCATCAAGCCGATCGATACGGACGTGCTGCGGCACTTGCTGGAGCGCGCCGTCGAGAAGCTGCACATCCAGCGCGAGAACCGAATCCTCCGAGAGGAAATCAGCCGCAAGAACTCGCTGGGAGATCTGATCGGCGCGACGGATTCGATGCGGCACGTCTTCGAGTCGATCAAGCGGGTGGCGAAGGCAACGACGAACGTCATCATCCGAGGCGAGAGCGGCGTCGGAAAGGAACTGGTGGCGCGCGCCCTTCACGACCAGAGCCCACGGCGCGGCCGCGCGTTTGTCAGCGTGAACTGCGCGGCGTTGCCCGAAGGCTTGATGGAGGCGGAGCTGTTCGGGTACGAGAGGGGTGCGTTTACCGGAGCGGTGGCCACAAAGGAGGGGAGAATCGAGCTGGCCGGCGGGGGCACGCTCTTCCTGGACGAAATCGCCACACTCACCCCCGCACTGCAGAGCAAATTGCTGCGAGTGCTGGAGGAACATGCCCTGATGCGGCTCGGTGGCAAGAAATCCATCAAGGTGGACTTCCGGCTGATCTGCGCGACGAATGAGGACCTCGAAGAGATGGTTAAGCAGGACCGGTTCCGCGAGGACCTCTACTATCGCATCCACGTGGTGCCAATTTTTGTTCCGGCCCTGCGGGAGCGCGTGGAAGACATCCCCGTGCTGGCGGAATACTTCGTCAGCGTCTATTGCGCAGCGAATAGCCTGCCGGCAAAGCCCATTGCGAGCGATGCGATGCAGGCGCTCAAACGTTATCCGTGGCCGGGGAACGTGCGGGAACTGGAAAACGCCATTCAACGCCTGGTGATTATGACGGACGGCGACTCCATCGCATTAAAGGACCTGCCCCCGGAGATCGTCGAAGCGGGCGGGCGCGATACGCGAAGCCGGTTCCGGCTGCCAACCGGGGGGATCGACTTGGACAAGGAAATCGAGTCGTTCGAGAAGCGCTGGATGCAGGAGGCGCTTCAGCAAGCCAAACAAAACAAGTCCGAGGCTGCCCGGCTGCTGGGAATCGACCGGAACCGCCTGAACTACCTCTGCCGGAAATACAGTTTGTAGACGGAATTCCCCTTCGAGGACCTGCGACTGTTGGAAAATCAAGCTTCCGGTGAAAAATTCAACGCGCGGGCTACTCTCGATGAGGTGAGGGCGGCGGCGAAAACGGTATGTTGTTTAGAACGGGCGTGTTAGCTTTTCGGCCTCAATTGCAGGATGTTGGCAAGCGATTTGCTCACCCACGTTGGACGTAAGTTCCGATCCTTGGAGGAAACGAGAAATGGCAAAGAAACTCAAGAAGGGCAAGAAACTCAGCAAGACCACGACCCTGAAGAAAGCCGTGCGATAGCTCAGCACCTTGAAGCGAGGAGGCTCTGCCGGTCTCGGCCAGCCTCCTTGCGTCAGACTCGAGAGACGCAATCCAAAGGAGAAAACGATGGCGAAGAAGAAACTCAAGAAGTCCAAGAAACTCACCAAGACGACCACGTTGAAGGACTTGGGTCCGACGCTGCAAAAGATTTAAGGCGATTTACAACCGCGAAAGACTAGGGTTGCGGGTGACTTGGCGTTTGCTGCGTCGCTAAGTTTGGCGGTCAGGAAGCTGCCGTTCAGGTTCGATTTAAGAGGAAGCAAATCAAGGAGAAAACACATGGCCAAGAAAGCGCTGAAAAAGGGCAAGAAACTCACTAAGACCACGACGATGAAACTCGCCGGCATCAAAAAGATCCCGGCGATTCAGTAGTCTCGAAATGGGAGCTGCCGTTCGGTAGACGGCGGCTCCATCCCTTTCCCCATGAGTGGCCAAAGCAGCCAAACCCTCGCCCGAACGGCCCAGATTAAGATCTCGACGGCATCCCCCTTCAAGCTGCGCGTTCGCAATTCCGGAATTCACCGGCTGGGTGTATTTGCGGCCCAGAACATCCCGGCTGGATGCCAAGTTGTTGAATATGCGGGAGAAAGAGTCTCTCGGAGGGAAACGCGGCGGCGCTTTCTGGAGGGATCCCCGGGACGAAGCCGAAACCTGAACTACCTGGCTCGGCTCGATTTTTACTGGTCGATCGACGGCGCCGCGGGCGGCAATGGAGCCGAATTGATCAATCATAGTTGCGAGCCCAACCTGGCTCTTCGGCTAATCCGCAAACGGCTATGGCTGGTGAGCCTGCGGAAGGTTCGAGCCGGCGAAGAGTTAAGATACGACTATCATTTTGCGAAGAATGGCGAGAGGGTGCGTTGCCACTGCGGCTCCCCCAAGTGCCGGGGAACCATCAACGTTCGCTGAACCCGCGTTGGATCCGCCCGATGTGTTGACTTTTTCAACGGGCCGAAGAGAAATTCAACACCTCGAGCCCGTTCCGGCCCGCTCATCCGGGAGCGACCCGAGCTAAATGCTTTAGATTGAGCACGCCTCCATATCGAAACCCCGAGTCGCCGTTTGGCGCGACGATTGCACTATGTCGGCACAGAGCCGAACAGGCTACTTCAAATAAAACGGGGGCGTACAATCGTGAACAAGACATCCAAGCCGGTAAAGTCGGGAAAGAAACTGGTAAGCGCCAAGAAACTCGAGAAAAAGACCACGCTGCAGAGAAGGAATCTTCTCAAGACAACGTTCTAACTTTAGGTTCGTCCGGTTGAGTTTCTGCGCCCCGGCCGAGCAATCAATCGGGGAGACAACGTAATGTCGAAAGCATCCAAACCAATCAAATCAGCAAAGAAACTGACGAGCGGCAAGAAGCTGGAAAAGAAGCAACCGCTGGTAGTCAGGATGCTGCGCAGAGTGCCCTGAGCTTTTGCTTTCTTCCGGCTGGCTTCGGCCCGCCGCTTAAGGTCAATGAGGAGCAAACGTGGCCAATACATCGAAGCCGGTGAAGTCTGGAAAGAAACTGGCAAGTGGCAAGAAACTCGAGAGCAAGACCACGCTGTCGGTGAAAATGCTCAAGAGAGGCGCTTTCTAGAGTTCGATTTCCCCAGCTGGGTTCTCCGCCCGGCAGGGGGATTGAAGTAGCACAACCCCCAGGGCCGTCGTCCCAGGAACGACGGCCCTATCTTTTTTAAGCGACGACCCTTTTCATTCCACTACCAGACTTGCGACCGTACCCAATGCCAGCCGG
>Ga0073928_10005594_pt1 | contig 17490 bp, 14 predicted proteins | sample PaiPotPPA55metaG_FD_76969 | JGI IMG/M metagenome (GOLD analysis project Ga0073928, IMG submission 76969) | Iron sulfur acid spring bacterial and archeal communities from Banff, Canada, to study Microbial Dark Matter (Phase II) - Paint Pots PPA... ... | reverse complement strand
TTGGCTGAAGTGCCCGCATAGACAGTCGGAGCCGGCCGCGTTCGTCGCGGTCGACGAGCTTGACGCGGACGCGATCGCCGCGCTTGACCACATCCTCGGTACGGTCGGTGCGACCCCAACGCATTTCCGAGATATGCAGCAGCGCTTCGGTTCCCGGCATTATCTCGATGAACGCCCCGAAAGCTGTCGTGCTCTTGACCGTGCCCTCGTACGTCTCGCCCACGACCGGCTCGGCGGTCAATGCCTGTACCATTTCCCGGGCACGCTGCATTGCGTCGCCGCCAACCGCGGCGATCGTCACGAGCCCAGTGTCATCCACGGTCAGCTCTGCACCAGTCTCGTCCTGGATCCCGCGGATTGTCTTGCCCTTTGGTCCGATCAAGTCCCCAATCTTCTCGGGGCTGATCGTCATTGTGACTATACGCGGCGCGTAGGGCGAGAGATCGGGCCGCGGCGCGGCCAGCGCCTTTGCCATCTCGGCGAGGATGTGCAAGCGCGCCTCCTGCGCCTGCGCCAGCGCCTCTCGCAATGTGGAGACGGCGAGGCCCTGTACCTTGATGTCCATCTGGATCGACGTGATGCCGCCTTCAGTCCCCGCGACCTTGAAATCCATGTCGCCCAGGTGGTCTTCGGTACCGAGGATATCGGTCAGCACGACGTGGCGATCGCCCTCTTGGATGAGGCCCATGGCGACGCCCGCGACAGGCGCCCGCATCGGGACGCCCGCGTCGAATAGAGCGAGCGAGCCGCCACACACCGAGGCCATGGACGACGATCCGTTCGACTCCAGCACGTCTGAGACGATGCGAATCGTGTAGGGGAAATCCTCGAATGCCGGCAGCACGCCTTGCAGCGCGCGCTCCGCAAGGTGACCATGCCCTATCTCCCGGCGGCTGGTACCGCGCACTGGACGCACTTCACCGGTCGAGAACGGCGGGAAATTGTAATGCAGCATGAACGACTTGGTCGTCTCGCCGGCTTCGTCGATCGTGTCCACACGTTGGACATCGTTGGCGGTACCCAGCGTCACCGCGGCGAGCGCCTGAGTCTGTCCACGCGTGAACAACGCCGATCCGTGGGCCCGGGGCAGCACGGAGGTCTCGATCGAAATGGGGCGCACTTCCTTTGCCGAGCGGCCGTCCACTCTGTGGCCCGTGTCGAGCACCTGTGCCCGCAACGCGTGGTATTCCATGTCGCCCACGAGATTGGCGACGTCGCGCGAATTGTCCGGGAACTCGGACAGCAAAGCGTCGATGGCTTCCTTTTTCACCGCGGCGACCGATGCCGACCGTGCCTGTTTGTCGTCGGCGTTGATGGACTCGGCGATACGGCCTTTCGCGAGTTCTTCCACTCGCGCCTCGAGCCGTGCGGGAAGTACAGGCGCTGACCAGGTCATCTTCTGCACCGGCACGCGCCGTAGCAGCTCCTGCTGCAACGCGACCAGCTCCGAGATTCCGCCCTGTGCGACCTGCAGTGCCTCGACGACCGAGTCCTCCGTTACCTCGAGCGCGCCGCCTTCGACCATTACAATTGATTCCGCGCTTCCCGCAACGACAAAATCCAGGTCGCTGTACTCGAGCTGCTGGAATGTCGGGTTGAGTACCCACTTATCCTGGACTCGTCCGACTCGAACGCCCGCGATTGGGCCGGCGAATGGAATCTTCGACGCGTTGATCGCGAACGAAGCGGCGAGCAGCGCGAGAACGTCGGCGTCGTTCTCCTGATCGGCCGAGATTACATAGATGAACACCTGGACTTCGTTCTTGAACCCTTCCGCAAACAGCGGCCGGATCGAGCGGTCGATTATCCGCGCCGAGAGAATCTCTGCGTCCTGCGGACGGCCTTCGCGCTTGATGAATCCGCCAGGGATCTTGCCAGCAGCGTAGGTTTTCTCTTTGTACTCGACCGTGAGAGGGAAAAACGGCAAGTTGCTCAACGTGTCGCTGACCGTGACGGCAGCGAGTACCATAGTGTCGCCAAAGGTGACGACGGCGGACCCGGCCGCCTGCTTCGCCATGCGGCCGGTCTCTATCGCGAGCCGGCGCCCGGCGAAAGTCTTTTCTACGCGTTCCATGGGACTCCGAAAAAAGGGCGGGGCGCCAGACTCGGCGCCCCGAAGCGGCCTAGTACCGCAGGCCGAGCGTGTCGATCAGACTCCGATAGCCCTCAACGTCCGTCCGCTTGAGGTAGCTAAGCAGACGGCGGCGTTGCCCGACCATTTTGAGGAGTCCTTGACGACTGTGATGATCCTTGCGGTGTACGCGGAAGTGGTCCGTCAGATAGTTAATCCGGTCGGTCAGCACCGCGACCTGTATGCGCGTCGATCCGGTGTCCGTGTCATGTGTACGGTACTTCTGGATCGTCGCTGCTTTTTCAAACGCCATGTGATATATTCCCCGCGCTTTATCGCGCGATCTACTCCGAAGTGTATTAAGCCCAGAAGTTTACTGGACTTGGCGACCTCTGTAAAGCCTCCGTGCCAGAGCGCTACCTAGGCCGCTTCCTCGGGAAGTTCCGCGTCGACGCGGTGATAGGGTCGGGCGGCTTCGCCTGGGTCTATAAGGCATACGACCCGGAACTCGAGATCCCGGTTGCGCTGAAAGTGCTCAAGCCTCACTACGCGGGCGACGAGCAGTTCGAGCAGCGCTTCCGGCGCGAGGCCTCCACCGCGGCGCGACTGCGACACCCGAACATCGTGAAGATCTTCGCCGTCGGAAAGGACGGTGACGCGGTGTACTTCGCGATGGACTACCTCCCCCAGGGGCTCTCCGAGCGACTGGAGGTGGTGCCCGCTCTGCCGGAGCCCGTGCTGATCCGAATGGGGATCGACGTCGCCAGCGCCATCGGCTTCGCGCATCGCGAGGGCGTCGTCCATCGCGACATCAAGATCGACAACATCCTGTTCGACGAGCACGGGAACGCCATCGTCGCCGACTTTGGGATCGCGCGCGCAGTGACGAACTATGCGAAGCAAACGGGCACGAACATGGTCGTCGGCACGCCGCAGTATTTCTCGCCCGAACAGGCGCGCGGACAGCCGCTCGACGGGCGCGCGGATATCTACTCCCTTGGCGTGACGCTTTTCCGCGCGGCCACGGGAGTGCTGCCTTTCAACGGCGAGGACTGGTACGAGATCGCTCGGCAGCATGTCGAAGATCGACCTGCCCGCCTTCGCATGCACAACCCGTCATTGTCCCGCGATTTCGAGCGCGTGGTACTGCGGTGCCTGGAGAAAGCGCCCGCCGATCGCTACGAGTCGGGGGAGGCCCTGGCTCAGGCGCTGTCGGCTCTCACGCCGGACCGCAGCGAGACAGTCGCGATGCGCAGCACGCCCGGACGCACTTCCGAAACGCCGACCGCGCCCATTCGCGTTCCCGGCTCCGGGCAGCCGAGCTGGCGCCGGTGGGCCGTGTGGTCGGGCGCGGTCGGGGCGGCACTCATCGTCACGGTTTTCGCGTTCTCGGCGCCCCGACGTCCTGGCTCTGAGCCCGGCGCGTCCGCTTCCGGTACCACCGCGCCACGCGTCGCGCCGCCGGCGGCGTCGCCGAAGCAGGCTGACACAGTTGCCGCGCCCGACTCGCCAAATGCGGGCGCCCGCCCGCCGGCGGTCGCTCAGACCCCGCCGGCCACACACGCTTCGCCGCGACCCGCAACTCGTCCATCGAGCGTGCCCCCGCACCGTCCTAGTGACAGCGCGGTGCCGCTGGCTCCCGAGCCGAAAGTCAGATCCTACGGAGCACTCAGTATCGATGCCAAGCCCACGGGCGCTACGTATACGCTGCGAGCGCTCTATGATGGCCACGTGATGCGCGGACAAACACCCCTGGATCACCCGCTCACCCTGCCGACTGGCGATTATGCGCTAACGATCTCCAATCGGTACTGCGCGTCGTATCAGGACACCGTGCGTGTCACAAGTGCCGGCACGCCTGAAGTCCGAGTGCGGCTCGTGTGCGGAATGTGACACCCCTCCCCTAACCCCTCCCCTAAAGGGGAGGGGAATCTTTTCTTTTCAAGCTTCGCTTGGATGACGAGGGGGCTCCGCCCCCTCGACCCCCGCAAGCAAGGCCTACGCACGCGACGGCGTCGAGGGACGGGGCCCCTCGTCATTGAACCGAAGCTTGCGGCAAAAAAATTCCCCTACGAATGCCCCAAGCCCTAAGAGACCCCGCTTGCGCACGCGACGGGGTCGAGGGGCGAAGCCCCTCGTCATTCAAGCGAAGCTTGCGGCAAAAAAATTCCCCCTCCCCTTTAGGGGAGGGGGTAAGGGGGTGGAGTGGCCCCCCTCCTCAGGGGACGGGGTAGCGCCGCTTCAGGGGTTGGGGCGCCCCACTAGTGACTGTGCAGAACAAATCCGACCACGCCGCCCGCTAGAGCGCCTACCCAGAATAACGGCTCCCGATAGAAAGCCGGACGCGGCTCCTTTAGAATGGCGACGTGCGTTGTGGTCAGTCGAGCCGTTTGGCCGGTAACGAGAGCTGTGGCCACGTCTCGCGTGACCTCTATTACGCGAAACTGAGCGATCAGCTCGTCGCCGTGGGCCGGATCGACCGCTAGCCCCGATTGACCCCGGGAAACCCACGGATTGCCGCGGATGCTGAACGTGAACGTCGAATCCCCCACGCTCACGATGTCGAACCGTGCCCGCCCTGTCTGCGCGTGAGCCACGGCCGGCATTACGCCGAGCACCGCGGCAGCCGCCGTCAGCAGAACGCGGACGAAACGACGCACCGATCGTTGTACATCACCAAGGCGAACAGGAGCGCAATCGCAAGCAGCCCGGCCCGCAACACGTACTCTCGCGTTTGCATGCTGAACGGCCGTCCCTTTATGGACTCCAGCACGGTGAGCACGATCTGACCGCCGTCCAGGATGGGTATTGGAAGCAGATTGAAAACGGCGACGTTGATGCTGAGGAGTGCAACGAGGAGCAGCAACTGCTCGAATCCTGAGCGCGCGGCGGCGACCGAGAACTGCGCGATGCGCACTGGCCCTTGCAGGGTGCGCAACGACGCTCGCCCGGTCGCAAGATCGCGCAATGCGCCAACGATCAGCCCAGACATCTCTCTGGTCTCTGTCCAGCCGGCTGATATGGCCTCGCCCAACGGCACGGGCTGCCGCTGTGGGCGAAAAGCCGCCCCAATACGACCTATCTCCGTGATGACGTGCGTCTCGGGATTCGTGTCCGGGGTTGCCCGCGGCGTGAGCGAGATGTCGCGCACCTTTCCGGCGTGTGCGACGCGCAGCGTGAGCGCTTGCCCGGCGGATGGGCGAATCCGAGTCACGACGTCGGACCACATCTTGACCGGCGTCCCGTTGACCGCTACGACGCTGTCGCCGGCCGCGAGCCCAGCCTGAGCGGCGGGGGAACCTGGTGCGACCGATTCGACGACGGGCGGTGAGTACACGGACGGGCGGCCGTAGTACACGAGCACGCCCGTCACGATCACGAGCGTAAGCAGCGCGTTCATGGTTACGCCGGCCAACATGATCGCGAGCCGCGCTAGCAGCGGCTTGGACTCGAACCATCGGTCCGGTGGAATCGGCTTGGGACCGAACGGCATCATCGCGTTCGGATCACCGGTCCGCGCGGTCGATGCGCTCGCTTCCTCTGAGCCGCCTTCCATGAAAGCAGTGGCTTCGTCGTCCCGTGACGCCATTCGGACGTAGCCGCCCAGCGGAAGCGCGCCGATGCGGTATTCCGTCTCGCCGTACCTGCGGCGGAAGAGCGCCGGCCCGAACCCGATCGAGAATCGCGGCGCATACACGCCGACCGCTTTTGCCGCGAGGAAGTGCCCTAGCTCGTGCACGAAGACCACGAGGCCGAACACCAGGACGGGCGCGAGCCACGGTGCCTGCTCGCGGAGCTGATCTAGCACGGAGCGGCCCCGGTGACAGCGTCGACCAGAGCATGCACGTGCGCGCGCGCCGCCGCGTCGGCTGCGATCAGCTCGTCGCGGCTAGCCCAGGCATGCCCACGCAACGAATCGAGCGCCGACCGAATCGCAGGCGCAATGTCCGCGAACGGCATTCGGCCTTCCAGAAAGAGCGCGACCGCGGCCTCGTTTGCCGCATTGAAGACAGCGGGCGCCGCGCCGCCAGCGCGTCCAGACGCAATGCCCAGGGCCAGAGCCGGAAAGTCGTCGTCTCTCACGCGCTCGAATGTCAGCGGCGAGACCGCAACCGGATCGAAGGCCGCGATTCCATCATCGGGTACTCGCTCTGGATGTGTCAAAGCGTATAAGACTGGCAGCTCCATGCTCGGGATCCCCACCTGCGCTAGCACGCTGCCATCGACAAACTCGACGAATGAATGGACCACGCTCTGCGGATGGACGACCACGTCGATTCGATCGTACGGGACACCAAAGAGAAAATGCGCCTCGATGACCTCGAGCGCCTTGTTGGCGAGAGTGGCGCTGTCAACCGTGATCTTGCGGCCCATGCGCCAAGTCGGGTGCTGTAACGCATCGGCGACTGTCGCTTGCTCGAGTCGCTCGCGCGTCCACCCGCGGAATGGTCCACCTGAAGCCGTGAGAATCAGGCGCCGGATCTCGCTTCGGGGACGCCGTCCGATGCACTGCAGGATGGCCGAGTGCTCGCTGTCTACCGGGACGATCTCGCCGCCGCCGGCGGCGGCCGCGGCGGCAACCAGCGCTCCCGCTATGACGAGCGTCTCCTTGTTGGCCAAAGCGACCCTCTTCCCCGCTCGCAGCGCCGCAATCGTTGCGTCCAGACCGGCCGAGCCAACTATGGCGTTGATGACGATATCGACGTCGGGAAGAGTCGCCGCTTCCAACAGGCACCCTGGCCCTGAATGCCAACCGCGTGGCTCACCGACCCCGTCCTGGACGAGCCCCACGAATGGCGTTGGGCTGAGCCTGCGCGCTTGCTGCTCGAGCAGTGGAGCGTTGGAGAACGCGGTGAGCGCCGCGACGCGAAATCGCGGCTGCTGGCGCTCGAGCACCCGGAGCGCCGTCGTGCCGATCGATCCCGTCGATCCGAGTATCGCTATGCCGCGCACGGCGCCCAAAGCAGCACGCACAGCCACGTCAGGCGGGCGCGGGCAGCAACAGACCCGGCAAATCGAACAGCAGGTACGCCGTTGGCAGAACGAACAATAGGCTGTCGATCCGATCCAATACGCCGCCGTGGCCCGGAATGATCCGCGACGTGTCTTTGACCCCCGCCTCCCGTTTGAACAACGACTCCGCCAAGTCGCCAATCTGCGCGGCGACGCTGATCACGAGGGCGAAAACCACGATCCCCCATGGCGCGAGCCCGAGCTCGGCGGAAGGACGCAGGACCCAGCGAACGTACGCCCAGCACACGACCATGGTGAGCACGACACCGCCTACCGCACCAGCCACGGTTTTCCCAGGGCTGACCGCTGGCAATAGCTTCCGGCGCCCCAGCATGCGTCCCACGGCGTAGCTCGCGACGTCATTGGTCCAGGTGAGTAGCACCGGAAGCATGACGAGCGCGGTACCGGCCAAGTCTCCCACAGCATACCGATGGTACCGGATAGCGTATCCGAAGCTCAGCATCCCGCCAGTGTACATAGCACCGAACATTGTGACTGCCACTGAAGCGAGTGGCCGCCGCTGGGCGCCGCGAACCCAGATCGCCGCAGCGAGGACGAGCAGGACCGCCATGGCCGCCCACCCGGGCGGAAGCACATATACGCCCGGTGGCGCCGCCGACGCGGCAATGGGAAGCGCCGCGGCAAGCGGCACGCCGATGACGCTGATTGGTTCTACGCCGCCTGATCGCGCAACTCGATACAGCTCCCAAGCACCGACCGCCGCCAGCACGGCGAGCAGCGTCGCCAGGTACAGGCCACCGCGGTACGCGAGCACCAGTACTGCGGGCACCGCGACCACGGTGAAGGCAATTCGGAGCGCGAGCTCGGAGGCGGTTCCACGTCTGGATGCGGAGTCGGGCGGTTGGGGCGAAGCGGCCGCTGTGGCGGACCCGTCGGCGGGACCGGACGAACCGGCGGATGACGCGGAGTGCGGCGCATTGGAGGCGGCGCCCGCGGCGAGAGCGGCTTCGACGGGCGGCGGCGCGGCGACGGCCGGTGCGGCAACGGAGTGTGGGGCCACCGAAGAGTTTAGACCACCGGGGCAGCTAGCCGGTCACGCGGCCGAAGCGCCGGTCTCGATTCTGGTAATCGATGATCGCTTCGTACAAATCCCGGCGACTGAAATCCGGCCACAGAACGGGAGAGATAAAGAGCTCTGTATATGCCATCTGCCAAAGCAGGAAGTTGGAAACGCGTTGCTCCCCGGATGTGCGAATCAGCAAGTCGGGGTCCGGACAGCCGGCCGTGTACAGACGAGCGCCGAACGCTTCCTCATCGATGTCCTCGGGCGTCAGCTGCCCGGCGCACGCGGCCCGAGCGAGGGATTGCGCGGCACGAACCAGCTCGGCGCGGCCGCCATAGGAGATGAACAGGTTGAGAGTGAGCCGATCATTCGATTGGGTTTTTCGGGTTACGCGTTCCACCGCGTCGCGGGCCGCGCGCGTCAGGCGCTCCACCTCACCCAGAACCTGGACGCGCACTCCGCGATCGTGCAGTGCGCCCACCTCACGCGTAATGTATTCCTCGAGCAGCGTCATGAGCGCCGTGATCTCACTGACCGGCCGGTGCCAGTTCTCCTGCGAGAACGCAAACAGCGATAGCACCTCTAGGCCGACATCGATTGCGCCCTCGATGACCTCGCGCACTGCGCGCATGCCGGAGCGGTGCCCCAGAGCGCGCGGGAGCAATCGCTCGCGCGCCCAACGGCCGTTGCCGTCCATGATAATGGCGACGTGGCGCGGAACGCCGCCCTGCTCACGAGCGCGTGCGAGGAGATCGTCAAAAGCGACGGCCGCCTCCATCACACTTCCAGGATCTCGGCCTCTTTCCCCTTCAGCGACTCGTCAATCTTGGCTATGGCGTCGTCGTGAGCCTTCTGGAGATCCTTTTCGCCGTGCTTCACGTCGTCCTCGGAAACCTTTTCCATCTTTTTCATCCGCTCGCGCCCATCGGTTCGCGCATGCCGGACGGCGATGCGCCCCTCCTCGGCCAGCTTGTGGACGACCTTCACGAGGTCGCGACGGCGTTGCTCGTTGAGTGACGGGAGCGGAACTCGGATGACTCCACCTTGAGTCGATGGATTCAGGCCCAGCTCCGAATCGCGAATCGCTTTCTCGATAGCCTGGATCTGCCCCTTGTCCCACGGAGTAACGACAAGCAATCGTGGCTCCGGCGCGTTGATGCTGGCTAGCTGGTTTACCGGCATCGACTGGCCATACGCCTCGACGCGAATGGTATCCAGCAGATTCGCCGTCGCCTTGCCTGTTCGGATGGAGCTGAATTCGCGGCGCGTGTTCTCGATCGCCTTGTCCATCGCCGTGCGCGCGTCCTTGAGGACCTGCGGTATGCCAGTCGTGGCAGCGGAAACGGTCATGGAGACAATGAAGGAGGAGGGGACCGGCGCGTCAACTGACGAATGTACCCACGCGTTCACCAAGAATCGCGCGCGAGACCGCGCCGGGTTTATGAATGTCCAACACGATCAACGGAATGCGGTTCTCCTTGCACAAGCTGATCGCCGTCTGGTCCATGACACGAAGGTCCTGTAGCATCACGTCGCGATATGTCACCTGCTCGTAGTGCGTGGCGTTCGGGTCGGTTTTTGGATCAGCCGAGTACACTCCGTCTACGCTCGTCGCCTTAATGAGCACATCGGCCTGCATCTGGATTGCGCGCAGCGCCGCCGCCGTGTCCGTCGAAAAGTAGGGGTTGCCCGTCCCCGCGGCAAAGATGACCGTGCGCTTCTTTTCTAGATGCCGGAGGGCGCGGCGCCGAATGTAAGGTTCAGCGAGTTCCTCCATGCGAATGGCGGTCATGACTCGCGTATCGGTGCCGCGCCGCTCCAGCACGTCCTGCAACGCTAGCGCGTTGATCACCGTGCCAAGCATTCCCATATAGTCGGCGCCGACACGATCGACTCCCTTCTCCGAGAGCTGGCGTCCGCGCACGATGTTGCCGCCTCCGATCACGAGACCAACCTCGGCTCCCATGTCAACGGCGTGCTTGATCTCATCCGCGAACCGCTCGATCGTATCGAAGTCGAACCCGAAGCCTCTGGGGCCGGCCAGTGCCTCCCCCGACAACTTCAGCAGAACGCGGGGATAGACCAGCTTGGGTGCGGTCGCGGCATCGGGCACGCGCCCGCTCACTCCTCGCCGAGCTGGTAGCGAGTGAAGCGACGGATCACAATGCGCTCTCCGACCTTGGCCGAGAGCTCTTGGACCAGCTCGCCGACCGTCTTCTTCGGCTCGCGCACCCATGCCTGGTGCAGCAATGCCACGTCGCGATAAAAGGCGTCGAGCTTTCCGCTAACGATCTTCTCGATCATCTGCGCTGGCTTACCGCTGCTACGCACCTGCTCCTCGAAGATGCGACGCTCGCGCTCCACACGATCGGCCGGAACGAGATCCTTGTCAACGGCGATCGGGGCAGCGGCCGCGATATGCTCCGCCACATGCCTGACGAGCGTATGGAACTCGGGATTACGAGCGACGAAGTCGGTCTCGCAATTCACTTCCACGAGCACACCGACCTTGCCGTTGTGATGGATGTAGCTACCGACCAGTCCTTCGCGAACAACCTTCCCGGCCCGCTTCTCGGCCTTCGCGGCCCCCCGTGCCCGCAGCAGCTCGGCCGCCTTGTCCATGTCGCCGTCCGCCTGCTCGAGGGCCTTCTTGCAATCCATCATGCCGGCGCCTGTGCGGGCGCGCAGCTCCTGGACGCTCTGCGCCGTAACCGCGGTCACCGCGTCACTCAGTGTCGCTGGTAGCGTCGCCCCCCTCACCCGCATCGCCCGCTTCGACCTCCTCCGTCATAACGTCGTCGCCAGCCTCCGCAGCTCCCTCGCCGCCCGTCTTCAGACGCGCAGCGATCGCCTCGGGCTTGGCCCGGCGGCGGCGCGGCCGGCGACGACGACGACGCTCATCTTCACCCGCGCCGCCCCCTCCCGCGGCCGTCTCCATGCCGCGGTCGGAGCTGTACGTGCTCGACTCGGCTTCCTCTGCCTCCTGACGCACCGGCGCCTCGCGCCGCGCCTCGATGATGGCATCGGCGACGGCCTTGGCGATGAGCTCCACGGATCGAATCGCGTCGTCATTGCCGGCAATCGGAACCGTGATGAGATCCGGGTCGGCATTTGTGTCCACGATCGCGATCACCGGGAGGACCAGCTTGTTAGCCTCGCTTACGGCAATCCGCTCTTTCTTGGAATCAATGACGAACAGAAGGCCGGGCAGGCGGGTCATGTTCTTGATGCCGGCCAGATAGCGCGACAGCTTGTCGCGCTGCCGAGTCATGAGCAGCTGTTCTTTTTTCGTGTAGTTCTCGAACTCGCCACCCATCTCGCTACCGGCTTCCAGTTCCTTGAGGCGACGAATCTGCTTTTTCACGGTCTGGAAATTCGTCAGCAGTCCGCCGAGCCACCGCTCCGTCACGTACAGGGCCCCTGCCCTTTCGGCCTCTTCGCGCACGATGGTCGCCAGTTGCCGCTTCGTGCAAACAAACAAGACATTGTCGCCACGCAGTATTACGTCACGCGCGAGCTTTTGCGCGAGCTCGATCTGCCGCAGCGTCTTTTGTAGGTCAATGATGTGGATCCCATTTCGTTCGGCGAAGATGAACCGCCGCATCTTGGGGTTCCAACGGCGCGTTTGGTGTCCGAAGTGGACGCCAGCCTTGAGGAGCTCGTCGAGACTAGGATGTGCCATTCGTAAGGGAGAGGGGACGGGAGACGCGTGTGGATTAGCGCGGCGTGACTAGCGCTTGCTGAATTGGAAGCGCTTTCGGGCCTTCGGCCGGCCCGGCTTCTTTCGTTCGACAGAGCGGGCATCACGCGTCAGCAGCCCGAGATCGCGAAGTTTCCGCCGGTAGCCCTCATCGACCTGGACCAGAGCGCGAGAAGCGGCCAGACGCAACGCTCCGGCCTGCCCCGAAAGGCCGCCGCCTTCCACCTTGGCGCGCACATCGTAGCGGCCCAGAGTGTCCGTCACCGTGAACGGCTGCTGGATCGCGGACACGAGGGTGGCACGGGGGAAATAGTCGCCAAGCGTGCGACCGTTTACGTGCCACTTTCCGGAGCCCGGACTCAGGTACAACCGGCAGACCGCCTCTTTGCGCCGCCCGACCGTGTGCTTGCGTTCAGGATCAGCTGGCACGGGCTACCTCGTCCTTCATCGGGAACGGCGTCGGCCGCTGCGCGGAGTGGGGATGATCGGCTCCCGCGAACACACGGAGCTTGCGGCGCAGCTCCTGGCGCCCGAGAGCTGTCTTCGGCAGCATCCCGAAAACCGCCCGCTCGATCACGCGCTCGGGGTGCTTCACACGCAGCGTCTCCAGGGGAATGAAACGCTCGTGCCCCATGTAGCCAGAGTGTCTGAAGTACTCCTTCTGCTCGGCTTTGCGACCTGTGACTCGGATCTTTGCAGCGTTGATCACGATCACGTAGTCGCCACCGTCCATATGCGGGGTGAATGTCGGCTTGTGCTTCCCGCGGATAATCTTCGCGATCTCCGAGGCAAGCCGACCCAGCACGAGGCCGTCGGCGTCAACGATATACCAGTTATGCTCAATGTCCGCGGGCGTCGCGGTGTACGTCTTCATGTAGTGCGCGCGCTTTTTTGTGGTTGTGTGGCGGGTTTTACAACAGATTTGCAAGCTACCCAACGACTTAGCGAGAGTCAACCTTGGTGCCGCTACGCTCCGTTGGCCCGCTCGCGTGGATGGTCAATTTTGGTGTGCAGAATCTCGACGCGCTTGCGGCGCGCTTACGGGCGGCGCGTCAGGGCAAGGCTTCTGGTATGCCGAGGGTCCGACCGGTACATTGACGGGTCGCGATCGCGCCGAATTCGGGGCGATGGCGCGACGGGTCGTTCTGGACCGTTGAGAGGGGAGTGGTGCAAGGCTCCATTGAGCGACTAAGCCAGGTCGTCAAGGAGCGGTACGTCATCGAACGCGAAGTCGGGCGCGGTGGCATGGCTACCGTGTACTTGGCCCGCGACCTTCGAGACGACCGCATGGTCGCAATAAAGGTCCTACTGCCCGATCTCGGTCTCGCGGTCGGGCCGGATCGCTTTCGCCGCGAAATCGATCTCGCGTCGCGATTCAGCCACCCGAACATTCTCCCGCTGTACGATACCGGGGAGGCGGACGGGCTGCTGTATTACGTCATGCCGTACGTCGAGGGCGAGTCGGTTCGAGCGCGCCTCGACCGAGAAGGTCCCCTTCCGATCGACGATGCGGTTGCCATCGCCATCGAAGTCGCCGTCGCACTCGACTACGCTTGCGACAAGGGCGTCGTCCACCGCGACATCAAGCCGGAGAACATTCTGCTCGATGAGGGCCACGCCCTCGTAGCCGACTTCGGGATCGCGCGGGCAGTCGCATCCGCGACGGATGAAAAGCTGACGCAGACGGGGGTGGCACTAGGCACACCGCGGTACATGAGTCCCGAGCAGGCAACCGGCGACCGTCAGATCGACGGCCGCAGCGACATTTACAGTCTCGGCTGCGTGCTGTACGAGATGCTCGCCGGCCAGCCGCCATTCGGAGGCCCGAGCGCCCAGGCCATCATTATGCGCCACGCGCTGGACCAGGCGCCCCCCATCAGCACCGTGCGCTCGACCGTGTCTCCCGAGCTGGAAGCGGTCGTCATGCGCTCGCTCGCGAAGGTGCCGGCTGACCGCTTTCCCAACGCCGCCGCATTCGCGGCCGCCCTCCGCTCGCCCACAGCCGCCACGGCTGGGTGGACGATTCCCACACGCGGGTCCTTGGCCACCCCTGCCCCGATACCGGCCCCCGTATCCCGCGCGCCGAGCGCGCGGCAGGCGGCCTTTATCGCCGTCGCGGTAGTCGCGCTCGGCGTGGGCGGATGGGCGGCGTGGCAACGGTGGCGCGGGCCCGCTCGCGGGACGCTGGCGGCCGGGGGACTCGACCCCAAGCGAGTTGCCGTGCTGTACTTCGACGACGCCAGCCCCTCGCACGATTTGGGCTATGTCGCCGACGGACTGACCGATGCTCTGATCGGTCAATTGACCGACGTCCGCACGCTGAATGTGATATCGAGCGGCGGCGTCGCACCCTACCGGGCGGGAGGCGTTGCGCCGGATAGCATTGCGCGCGCCCTTCAGGTGGGCACGCTCGTGCGCGGAAGCGTCGAGCATGACGGAAACCGCCTGCGGGTCGCGGTGCGGCTGGTGGATGGCAACAGCGGGGTCGATTACGAGCGGGCGAGCTTCGAGCAGCCGGCCGGAAAGGTTCTCGCGCTGCGAGATACGCTCGCCGCACAGGTGAGCAGGATGATCCGCAGTCGCTTGGGCGAAGAGATCAAGCTGCAGCAGCAGCGCGAGGGCACGAGCAACGCCGATGCGTGGGCGCTTCTGCAGCGCGGCCAGCAGCGCCGCCGGCGCGCCGAGTCCCTGATGGCCGGCACCGATACCGCGGCCATTTTCCAGGATGTACGTGTCGCGGATTCCTTGTTGGCGTCCGCTCAAGAGCTCGACCCCAACTGGGCGGACCCGGCCATCCTGCGCGGACAGGTCGCCTACAAGGTCTCCCGATTCTATCGCGCAGACCCTACGCGCGCCGCGCCATGGATCGACAGCGCGTTAGGCCACGCAGAACATGCGCTCGCGATCGCGCCCAAGAGCGCGGACGCGCTCGAGCTCCGCGGGACGCTCGAGTACTGGCGATGGCTGCTGGGACTCGCACCCGACGCCAGTAAGGCAAAGGCGCTCTTCGCTTCAGCCCAACAGGACCTAGAGGCGGCAACGAGGATCAACCCCGGACAGGCAAGCGCGTGGGCCGTGTTGGGGAGCTTGTACGACAACGCAGGCGATACCGAAGGGGCGAAGCTTGCGGCGCGTCGCGCCTATGAGGAGGACGCCTACTTGAGCAACGCCGACGTGGTCGTCTGGCGCCTCTTCACGTCGTCCTATGACCTGCAGCAGTTCGTAGAAGCCGTATCCTGGTGTGACGTGCTCGGGCGACGTTTTCCAAGCGAGCCGCACGCCCCGGAATGCAGGCTGCACACCATGGAAACCAAGGCGGTCGCGCCAGACGTACCGCTGGCCTGGCGCCTGGCTGATTCGTTGACCACATTATCGGCTGAGGCTGCTCGCCCATTCGCGGCGCTGAATGGGCGACTGATGGTGGCGGCAATCATTGCCCGCGCAGGGCTCGCCGACAGCGCGCGGCACGTGTTGTCGCACGTCAACGCGGCACAGGACATAGACCCAACGCGCGACCTTGCGGAGTCTGAGGGCTTCGCGTGGATTCTGATCGGCGACAAGAACCAGGCGTTGCGATATCTGAAGATGTATCTCGCCGCAAATCCCAGCCGCGCGGCCGACCTAGGCGCCGACCCGGGATGGCGGTGGCGCAGTCTGCAAGATGATCCACGCTTTCAAGCTTTGGTCGCGCATGCGCCCAACGGCCCATAGGCCGCGATCGACAACAACTCGACAAGCATGATCTACACTCTCTCAGTCGGAGCAATCACGTGCAACGTTCGATCGTAAGGGTCTGTACTGTGGCGTGCCTGGGCGTTGCGGCCGCCTGCTCGGATAACCAGTCCGCGCCGACCGCGCCTTCAGTGCCGCTCGCATCAGACGCAACGGCGAACGCCGCGTCTGCTCTCTCCTGTCCGTCGCCGGCGAGCACGATTCGCCAGATCTTCCAGCTATTTCCGAAGCCGCAGCAACAGATCTTGGTTTCGCTCGATTTCGCCATCATCGTCGACCTCGAGCGGGTCGGCAAAGTGAGCCAGGCGCAAACGGCGATGTTCAAGTTGTGGAACTACACGCTCCAGCAATTCTACGCTGGCGATCTGAATGTCACTCCGACATCGGCAGGAGGACCCGCCATGGTGTTGGCGTTCGGGCGTGCTCTGTACTGCACCGTCGGCCTCGACGGGTCTCACCTGGCCCTCGGGTCCGGGCCAAACGATGTCTCCACTGTTGTATTCCCGTCGAGCAGTACGCAAACGGTCACGACCACCGATAATTCCGGAGGCGTCCAGGTGCCCGGTGGAGCGCTCAAGACTCCGGTGACGATCACCATCTCCGCGCTTCCAGCCACCCCGCCGCCCCTCAAGACCAGCCTCGATCAGTTCCCGCCGTTCTTTTCGGTAACGGTCGTGCCGGCGGGTACGCAGGTACTCGCCAGCGCGCTCAACGTCGAGTTCTGCGTCTCAGTCGATCCGAGCATCGCCCCCGCGCTGCACCTGGCACACAACGTTCCAGGTCCCGCCATTCCAGCTGACTCGATCATCGAGATTTTGCCGCTACTGACGGCCACGCAGAACTTCCTCCAAAACTGTGGCACGTCCGGGTCGGCGCAGGGCGAGAGCCCGCTGCAGTTGGCCCGAGACGGACATTTCGCTCGTGCCGCCGAGCGTTTGGGGCAGCTTGCCAGCGATCTGGTGACACCAGAGGACGCCCAGGCGGCAACGGGTGGCGTCCCAGTGAAGATCGGCATTGGCGGCAAGACGTCTTCATTCAGCCCGTTCGGAGCAGTCGATACCGCGCTCACCATACGTACGGTGCCTTCGCCCTTCCCGGCGCAGTCGGCGCCCGTCGGATCCTCCGTGACAACGCCGCCAGCTGTGCAAGTGGTCACCCGCACGGCCGGTACGGTGATCGATAGCGCTCAGGTAACGTTCACCGCGCAGTCTCCTGGTGATCTGATCGCCATCGGCAGCACGACGCAAACCCAAACGGTGGTGGTACCACGCACTCTCTCCACGACCACCCCCGCGGGCGTCGCCGCCGTGGCCGCGTGGATACTCGGACCGGGAACCAACACTGTGAACGCTTCGGCCGTGTATCCCTCTTCCGGGCTTGGCCAGCCTCCCATCCTCAGCACCGGCGTCAGTGTGACCGTGTTGCCCGCTCCCGTTCCGCTTTTTTCCGCGACCGGGACAACCACGGTGTCCGGTTACGGCTCGGGCGGGTACGACTACGTGTTGGATAATCCGGTACCCCCTGAGCAGTATCCCTTCTCCGCAAGCGATTCGGTCGACGGCAGCAGCCATTACTTCGCGAGCCCGTCTTACGTGTTCGGCCCCGACTGGGTTACGGGCGTAAGCGACGCTGGTGTGCTCGCGCCATTCGCGAGTCCGAATGCGCAGGCGCTCCAGCCAAGCTGCACTCTCGAGTTCGCACCGAACGTCGACCAGGTGTGGAACAACAACCCGAGCGGCAACTCCTTATTCCTGCTGCGGAAATCGTTCGTGCTGCCAAACGCGCTGCAGGGAAGCGTTCAGGTGGGCGTCGCAGTCGACAACGACATTCGCGTGTTCGTCGACGGAACCGAGATCACGACCTCTGGTTCCACCGCCGCCATAGGAGGTGGGGGCTCTCCTGCACCCTTCACGTCTCCGTTCGTGACCCACGACGGCTGCCCCCAGCAGG
>Ga0073928_10005591_pt1 | contig 17493 bp, 13 predicted proteins | sample PaiPotPPA55metaG_FD_76969 | JGI IMG/M metagenome (GOLD analysis project Ga0073928, IMG submission 76969) | Iron sulfur acid spring bacterial and archeal communities from Banff, Canada, to study Microbial Dark Matter (Phase II) - Paint Pots PPA... ... | reverse complement strand
GGGTCACCGATCGCCCGCTCGTTGCGACGCATCTAGCGACAATTCCGTGCGCCCGCAGCGAAGTAATTCCCCATAATACCTCAGCCTCCGAAAGCCGGTCCGCGATGATCTGCATTTCTGATTCGAACGCTCGCCAGTACCGGGCGGGCTCGCCGGCGCGGCAGATATAACAGGAGCCGAAATAGCGAAAATGCCCGAGCCTGGGAAGGGCGTTCACACGTCGAAGTAACGGAGCGATGGTCCAGCGCTCGATCGCGATCGGCTCGCCTTCGATAACCAATTCAAAAGCGGATGCTAATGATTCATAACGAAACATTTCGCCCGACGCCTCGCGACCCGGAGCGATCTGATCCCACAAAATCATCGAAGCGCCTCCGGCCAGTTCTACGCGCATGCTTTGATCGAACCGGGAACCAGCGAAGGGGATTAATTGATCCGGCAGGTACTCCAGATATCCGTTTTCGCCGACGCTCAGCGCTGCTCGCTGCGAGGCCATGCGCTCGGGCGCGCGGCTACGGTAAATGCGTGTCGCTCCGGTGGACGTGACCTGGGCTTGTGCGCCCGGTGCGACATCGATACGCCAATCGAGCGAATCAGTATCGAGAATTCCACCCGAAACGTTATGTATGTGAGCCATCAACTCGCCCGATGGCGCTCTGAATCCACGGATCACGCGCCATGGCGGCTGCTGTTGCTTGACGCGCAAAATGGTCGCACCGGCGGTATTGCTTTCGAACGAAAGATGAAGATTGGCCATGGGCTAACTGATGAACAGCCGCGTTGGGAGCGTGGGGTGGCGCGCGGATGCGATATCCAACGTCGGTGTGAAGCAGCTTAAGCGGTCTGGGGATGTGGCGGTGGCGTGCCGCGCGGTACAAACGATGGCCAGTTTCAGCTGCCATAAGATCTCTTGTGCCCGCGTTTGCCCCAGCGGAAGCAGTCGCTGGCAGCAGGAAACGAGCGTGGTGATCGATTGTTGCAGGTAAGCGGCTGATGCCAATTCGGGCTCGATGCCCGTGGTTCCAGCGACTAGGCCGAAGCAGGGCGCGAGATGCACTTGTGTTCCGGATCGCTCGACTCGGTCCGCGGCGGAATGTAGCGGAGCAAGATCCGAAACTCGCGCGGCTAATTCCAAGAACCTTCGACCCATAGACGCTGAAGCCTCACGCGATTCGCGCGCCAGCTTTCGAGCGCCCAGGTCGATGTTCAGCGTCATCCAATGATCGAGAGCGGGTTCGCCGGCGCTCGCACGGAAGAGCTGGCAACTTGCAGCGCAGTACGCAGCTTCGAGCGTTCCGGCTTCTTCCAGATAATCGAGAAAGAACCGTTCGATTCCGTCAGCGTCTAGCAGCCCGGCATCGACTAGCGATTCTAACCCGAACGAGTGCGCGGCGCCGCCGATTGGAAGCGCGCTATCAGCGAACTGTTGCAGCCGCAAGAGCGAAGTCAGGTTGTCGTGCACTCAGGCCTTGGCTGGAACATTCTTCTCGATCCAGCCTTGAAGAACGTCGAACACCTGCCGGCGATTATTTTCGATCATCATGAAATGGCCATTGCCAACAAGCCCATGGTCCTTCAATCGAAAGTCCTCGGCATTGCAGCCGGCCTGCTGCAGGAATTCAACGACGGGGCCGCCGTTGCGCCCCGACCTCTCGGCGGTGACGTAGATAATTGGGATGCCTTGCAGGTTTTTGAGCTTACGCGCAGGCCCGGCCTGCAGCTTGTAGGGTGATCCGGCAGCAGGAGTGACATCACGAGTCGCGATCTCCTTCGGATCTGAAACAGGCGGGTCGTAGGCCAGCGCAACTTCTGTCAAGCCCCAAGGAGTCTGCGGAGTAAAAGGAGCGCCTGCACCTTCGACATTCACGATGGCTTTCACCAGATTGGGTCTTTCGTTCGCGACCAGCCAACTGAACGGTCCGCCCGCGGAATGGACCTGGATGATCGATGGTCCGATTTTGTCGAGCAGCTCGGCGCCTCGGCTGGCCCATAGGTGCTGCGCCAGGACATTGTCCTGTGGCGCGGAGTTCAGGAGGGCCACCATCTTATCGAGAACCGGATCGCCGATCTCGGCGGTGCCCGGATATTGGTGATTCGGACCCACGGCCGCTCGCCGCAGATCGGCCATTACTGATGAATAAGTCGGCGCTGGGCCGATTGGTCCGAGCGCATCAGGATGATAAGGAGCGCGGCCATGGCCGGGACGATCCACCAGATAAACCCGATAGCCCTCCTGAGCGTAATAATGCGCCCAGCCAGCCTGCCCGTCGCCTGCACCCATGTAGTGAAGCATCTGGCCGCCGCCGCCGTGAACCAAAACCACCGCATACGGATGCCGAACTCGGGCGGGGATCAGATACTGGACGTACATCTGTCCGCTAATGATGGTCCCGTACAGCATGGTCTTGTGTTCGGTGCCAACCCAGAAGAAGCCTTGATTGGCGAGCTTGAGGGCAGTTTCGCCGGAGCGTGGGCCGGGAATCGGGGCGTCTCTCTCGACGTTCTTCGAGACCCAATCAAGAATCGGCTGCAGCGCTTCGCGGTTGTTTTTCTCGACCATCATCATGTGTCCGTTGCCGTGAATGTTGTGGTCGACGAGGCGGAGTTCTTCCGCCTTACAGCCGGCTTGCTTCAAGAAGGCGACCGCACCCGGATTGCCGGGCGACGCAAACGATGCTTCGGACGTGACGATCACCATGGGAATCGCCTGCAGGTTTTTCAGCTTGTGCGCAGGCTCTTGCTGCAGGAAATAGGGAGTGAGACCAGGCTCGATCGGCTTGACCTGGTTTCGCTGGATTTCCGAAGGATCCGAAACCGGAGGATCGTACGTCACCGGAATGGTCGAAAGCCCCCAAACATTGGCGCCGTTGAAGGGCGTGCCGCCGCCTTCGATAACGACAATTCCTTTCACCAGGTTCGGCCGCACTTCCGCGACCAGCCAACCGAATGGTCCGCCAGCGGCGTGGGTAATGATGATCGCGGGGCCAATCTTGTCGAGTAACATGGCGCCGCGCTCTCGCCAGGCTTGATGTGCAATGGCTTGTCCCGCTCCGAAACCCGCGCCTGGCCCGCCTGGACCGGCGACAGTGACGTAAGAGCCGCCTTGTGATGCCACGAGCTGGTCCAGATCCGGCGAACCCACTTCGCCCGTCCCGGGCCACTGGTTGTGTAATTTTCGAAATTGGTTCGGATTACGCGAGTGCGAATTCGGCGGTGTAAATTGGCCGGACATGTTCTCGAGTGCGAGGACCTGTTGCGGAAACGGACCGTGCAAGTCGGGATGAAATGGCGAGCGGCCATGGCCCGGACGATCGACGACGTAAACTTTGTAGCCTTCTTCGAGGAGAAAGGTCGCCCACCCACGGCGCCCATCCGGAGTGCCCATCCAGTCCGTACCTTGGCCACCGCCACCATGCACCAGCACGATCGGATAGGGATGACGGACCTGCGCCGGGGTTTGATACTCGACATACATCTGTTTGCCATTGACCACTGTGCCGCGAGCCAGGTCGGCCCGTTCGACGCCCACCCAGAAGTAGCTCCACTCGGCGATGTCGAGGGGCGGTCCACCGTTGTGAGCGGCGTTGTTTTGGGGCTCTTGCGCCTGTGCTTCCAGCTCAGCGGTGGCTACCAACGACAGGCCTCTGGCAGCCAACGAAGCAAAATCACGGCGGCTTAGCGTGTTATCGGAGCTCGAGTTCTTGGGTTTCACGGAAACGCCCCCTCGTGTGCCAAATTGTAGGATAGATCGTCGCCGAAATCAAGATTCTGTTCCCATAAGTGGAGTTTCTGCAAGCCTCGCGCCGAGCCAATGGAGTAACCCTGATAATTGACCTAATCCCCCGTTGGAGAGTGGGCTCCCCGCTTTCACTGGGATTAGCCGGAGCGCATTCCCGGTCCTGGAATCAGAGATTACCTTAGACTTCCCATCAACGCCGCGGCGCGGTTGAGGGGCGATAGCTAGGATGCCTCGCTCCTGAATTTGCCGGAGCATCAATGCAAACCGCACCGTCCGACTATGCCTGGCGCTGTCCGGCGAATCTTCAGATCTGGAAAAGAGATTAATACCAGGACCCAGCAGGCAATTGCATATCACCCCACATTTCGTGGCAGGCCCGAAAGAACGATCTACAAGGACGGCCGTCCGGTTCCGCTGGAATATGCGGCGCGCACCTGGCAGGGCTTCTTGATCGGAAAATGGGATGGACACATCCTAACCGCCACCACTACTCACCTTAAGGTCGGCTGGATTCGACGGAACGGCATTCCGCGCAGCGACAGGCCACCGTGGCCGAGCACATTATGCGCCTCCAAGCTCAAATCTCCATCCAGGTGGGCCTGTACAAAATCGATTTGGCGCCGCATTCTCCAGCCCGACATGGCCTTTGTGATCGGCATCCGGACCGGCCGCGAACGCGCGGAGTGCTCTCGCGCCAGCTGTTGTAATTGCGACCGCAAGCTGCTCGAGGAGTGGGTCGAGAATTGCACATCGGGGCACAGGCTCAGCCGCTGATGGATCGCAGCCGTACATCTCGCTCACAGCCTGCTCATAGATGAACTGCCGCAACTAAACCTGTAGAATCTCGGGATGGCCGGAGTCTTGCCACTGTGTAATGGCTTCACCGGGGTGTAAAGCAGATGTGGCAAGGTCCGATCAGCGCTTGATCCCGCGCGGCGCCTTCGATCTCGCGCATCATTCTGTGGGACGGGACAAATGGTAAATCAGGGAAGGATGATGTATCGCCGGCTCAGTGCTTGGAACGGAGCTTCCTCCAGGATCGCGGCGTATAACGACCGCCAACCCATGTCGGGACTGTACACCATTAGGCGATTGCCGCCTCAGCACGCGGCCGTGTCAATGACCTTCCTCCACGTTGACTTGATCCTGCGAAGGTAGCGCGTCGCGGCTTTTGGCCACCCAGACATATAGTGTTGGCAACAGGTAGATTCCGAGTACCAAAGCTGCCATCAGGCCACCGACTATGACAATCGCGAAAGGCCGCTGTGAATCCGAGCCGATGCCCCGCGACAGCGCCGCCGGCAGCAATCCCAGACTGGCCACCAGCATGGTCATCATGATCGGACGCAGCCTGAGGACAGAGCCCTCGACGGCCGCTTGAGAAATAGAATAACCACGCGCCCGAAGCTGATTGATGTATTCGAGCATGATGACGCCGGTTTGTACCGCTACGCCAAACAGCGCCAGGAATCCGACACCGGATGAAACGCTGAAATGAGTATGAGTGATCAGCAGCGCGAGCAGGCCGCCAATCGGCGCCATAGCTACATTGGCCAGGATCAGCATCACCCACTTGAAAGAATTGAACATCGTATATAGGATCATGCAGATCACCAGCATCGTCAGTGGCAGCACGATCAGCAGCCGGCGTTGAGAACGCTTCTGACTCTCGTACTCGCCGGCCCAGTCGATGTGATAGCCGGTGGGCAGCTTCACCTGCTGCGTCACTTTCTTTATGGCTTCCTCTACGGTGCTACCGAGGTCGCGAACGGGCACGCTGTACTTTATGGCGACATAGCGCGAGTTTCCTTCCCGATAAATCTCCGACGCTCCATCCAGAACCCGAACGTGGCAAAGTTGCGCCAGGGAGACCCGCTCTCCGGACGGGGCTGGCAGCCTGATATGCTCGATGGCTTCTTTGGTGTCCCGATATTGCGCTTGATAGCGCACCACCAGATCGTAACGCTGCTCGCCCTGTAACACCTGGCTCACGGCCTTTCCACCGACGGCGGTCTCGATGGCATCCTGCACGTCGGCGACATTGATTCCGAATCGCGCTGCCTGCGCCCGGTCAACGACGAACTCGAGGTTCGGTTGTCCGATGACGCGGAACAAACCGAGATCCGCGATCCCTGAGACCGTTCGCATCACGCTGACAATCTTCTCGCCAGTCGATTCCAGTACGCGCAGGTCTTCGCCATAAACCTTGATGGCGAGCTGCCCTTTCACCCCGCTGACCGCCTCTTCCATGTTGTCGGCAATGGGCTGCGAGAAATTCCACAACGCGCCCGGGATCTTCTCCAACTCGCGGTCCATGGCGGCGACCAGTTCCTCTTTGTTCTCGCGGAATACCGGACGCCATTCTTCTTTGGGCTTTAAATCGACGAAGTATTCAGTGTTGAAGAAACCAGTGGTGTCGGTCCCGTCGTCCGGGCGCCCAACTTGGGAAATCACCTGTGTAACTTCCGGGAACGAAGCCAGAATGATCCGCGCCTGGTTCATCACTCGCTCGCCTTCGCTCGGTCCGGTGCTGGGCGCCAGCGTGGCTCTGGCCCAAATCGCGCCCTCGTCTAGATGCGGCAGGAATTCGGAACCGATGATGCCGCTGTAAATCAAATAGGCTGATATGCCTAATGCCGCAGCCGCTATCATGACCGTGATCCACCGAAACCGGATGGCCCATCCCAGAGTCTTGCGATAGCCTCTAGACACGCCGGTCATGAGCGGATTGCGCCATTCCCGGGTCTGCTTGTGGAACACGAAACTCGTAAGCGCTGGAGCAATCAGCATCGAAAACAGAAGCGAGCCGAGGAGGGCAAACGAAACGGTCCAGGCCATGGGCTTGAAGAGCCGGCCTTCCACGCGCTCAAGCGTGAAGATCGGCAGGTAAGCCGTGATGATTATGCCGATAGAATAAAATACCGGCCGTTGCACCTCGTGCGCGGCATCTCGGATCGAGTTAATTTGCGTGCCGGGCGCCTGATTGGGGCGGCTTAAATAGCGGATGATGTTCTCCACCATTACCACCGCGCCTTCCACCACCATGCCGAAATCCAGGGCTCCTAGCGAAAGTAGATTCGCTGGAATATGCCGAAGCTGTAAACAGATCGCGGCAAATAACAATGAGAACGGAATGGTAAGGGCCACTATCAGGGCGCCTCGGACGTTTCCGAGGAATAGGAAGAGAATAACCGTGACGAGAATGATTCCCTCGGTTAAGTTGTGTAGCACGGTGTGAGTCGTGTAATGCACCAGATTGCTGCGATCGAGGAATGGAACAACCTTCACGCCTGTCGGCAAGATGTGGTCGTTCAAATCGTTGACTTTTGCGTGGATTGAGTCTAGCGTCGCGTCAGATTCCGCCCCTTTGCGCAACAATACGATGCCTTCGATCACATCGTTGTTGTCGAGAATTTTGCCGTCCGCCCGGCGAATCGCCTTTCCGATTTCACCGAGACGGATCTTGGGGCCCTGCGTGACCGTCGCAATGTCGCCAATGCGCAATGGTGTCCCGTTCTGGGTCTTTAGGACTGTCTGCGCGATATCGCCGACAGTGCGAAACTGCCCGAGCGCGCGCACGTTGATCTGCTGGAGTCCCGACTCAACAAAGCTCCCGCCGGCATTCACGTTATTGTTGGCAAGCTGCTGTTCGATCTGGCTCAGATTCAATCCATAGGAAATCAGTTTGTCCGGATCGAGCCGAACCTGGTATTCCCTGGTGATGCCGCCAAAGCTAACGACATCGACGACATTCGGAACCGACTTGAACTGCTTCTCGAGAACCCAATCCTGCAGCGACTTCAACTCCATCAAGTCGTATCTAGGATTCGAGCTCCTCAACGTGTACCAATAGATCTGACCGACCGGGCTGTAATCCGTTCCGATTTGCGGCTGCAAGCCGGTGGGGAGTGTGACCTGAGTCAGGCGCTCCAGCGCCTTCTGCCGATTCCAGTTGTTCTCGGAGTCATCATCGAAAATCAGCATCACGCTGGAAAGGCCGAATAAGGACGTAGATCGCAGATGCTCAAGATTAGGCAACCCGTTCATTGCGATTTCGATGGGAATCGTGACTTGCTGCTCGACTTCTTCGGCTGCGCGCCCCGGCCACTGCGTAATCACCTGGACATAGTTATTCGCGACGTCGGGATAGGCTTCCACCGGTAGGTTGTGGAAAGATACGGCCCCCCAAGCGAGCAGCAGGACGGCTGCGAATGATACAAGAAAACGATTGTTTAGGGCGAAATCTACGAGAGCCCGAATCATGGATACGCGAGCATCCTCAAGAGGGGCTGGGGTTGCGCGGGAAGAGAGACCTTATCCCCTATCTAGGAATAACTAATATAGCAACGACAGTTGGGCAGGCCGGGTACGTCTAGGCGAAAATCTAATGCGTCTCTTCGAAGTGCAGTTCTTCGCTTTGCGGCAGCACGTCCCCATCGCGTGCAACCCACGCGTACAGCGTTGGTAACAGGAAGATGCTCAGCAGGAGCCCGGAAATCAATCCTCCGACAATCACGATTGCGAACGGGCGCTGCGAATCGGACCCGATGGCATGAGAGAGTGCTGCAGGCAACAAACCTAGCGTGGCAACCAGGCTGGTGACCATAATCGGCCGAAGTCGCAAAACCGCCCCTTCCACGGCTGCTTCCTCGATGGAATGGCCGCGCGCCCGGCGTTGATTAATGTACTCCAGCATGATCACGCCAGTCTGGACGGACACGCCGAACAGCGCCAGGAATCCAATGCCGGAGGAGACGCTGAAGTGCGTTTGCGTCAGCAGCAGCGCCAGCAGGCCTCCCAGCGGGGTCATCATTACGTTCAATATGATCAGGAGCGCCCATTTGAAGGACTTGAACATGGCATAGAGGATCAGGAAGATGACCAGTACCGTGAGCGGCACGATCAAGGACAAGCGCGCCGCCGCCCGCTTCTCGCTCTCGTACTCGCCTTCCCAATTGATGTGATAACCCTTTGGAAGCTGAACTTGCTTGCCAACCTTGTCAATAGCCTCCTCCACCGTGCTGCCCAAGTCCCGTCCGCGAACGCTATATTTGATGGCGACGTAACGCTGATTACTTTCTCGATAAATTTCCGAACCGCCGTCCCGGATATTCACTCTACAGAGCTGGGCTAGCGATACGCGCTCGCCGGAGGGAGCAAGTAAGCGAATATTCTCGATGGCCTCTTTCGTGTTGCGATAGTTGGGGAGGTAGCGCATCACCAGGTCGTAACGCTGTTCCTGCTGCAAGACCTGGGTGAGGGCATTACCGCCCACGGCGGTCTGTACAGCGTCCTGCACGTCGGCAACGTTGATTTGATAGCGGGCGGCTTGCTGCCGGTCCACGACGAAATTAAGGCTCGGCTGTCCAAGGACTCGCAGCACTCCCAAATCCTCGATCCCAGGAATCGTACGCATTAACTTAACGACTTGATCCGCAGTGCCCTCTAACGTTCTCAAATCGTCGCCGTATACTTTCGTGGCGAGCTGTCCTTTGACTCCGCTGACCGCCTCCTCCATGTTGTCGGCGATCGGCTGCGAGAAGTTCCAGATTACGCCCGGGATTTTGTCCAGCTCGCGATTCATCGCGGCGATCAGCTCTTCTTTGCTCTGGTTAAATACCGGCCGCCATTTCTCCTTCGGCTTCAGGTCGACACAGTATTCGGTGTTGTAGAAACCAGTCGTGTCGGTTCCGTCATCGGGCCGTCCAACCTGGCTGGTAACAATTGTCGCCTCGGGGAAAGAAGCCAGTATAATGCGCGCTTGATTGGCTAACCGGACACCCTCGGTCTGGCCGGTGCTGGGCGCTAGAGTGCCGCGCACCCACAAAGCGCCTTCGTCCAGGTGCGGCAGGAACTCTGAACCGATAACTCCACTGAGGGCGAGATAGCCGGCCGAAGCCAGTGCCAAAACTCCGATGCCGACCGTGATCCAGCGGTTCCGGATCGCGCCTCGTACCGCATAGCGGTATAGCACGGTCAGGTGTCGCATCACAGGATTGCGCCACTCTTTTGCACCTTTGCGAAAAAAGAAGCTGGCCAGCACCGGCGCGATTAAGATCGAGAACAAGAGTGCGCCCAGCAATGCAAACGCAACAGTCCAAGCCATCGGTTTGAAGAGTCGGCCTTCCACGCGTTGCAGAGTGAAAATCGGAATGTAGGCGGTGATGATAATCGTGATCGCATAGAAGACCGGTCGCTGAACCTCATACGCGGCGGCGCGGATTCGATCTCCAATGGGCGCGTCTTCCCGCCGGTTCAAATGCCGGACGATGTTTTCAATCATCACCACCGCGCCGTCCACCACCATGCCAAAATCCAACGCGCCCAGCGATAGCAGATTCGCGGGAATCTGCCGGAGGTCGAGACAAATCGCCGCAAACAACAGTGAGAACGGAATTGTAATCGCGACGATCAGCGCCGCCCGGGCGTTGCCAAGAAACAGAAAGAGCACAATGACGACCAGAAGAATACCCTCCGTCAAATTGTGCAGCACGGTGTGCGTGGTGTATTCGACCAGTTCGCTCCGATCGATGAAGGGAACTATCTTCACGCCCGGCGGTAGAAGTGTATCGTTCAGTTCTTTGACCTTGGCGTGAATGTCCCGCAGCGTCGAGTCCGATTCGGCGCCCTTGCGCAGCAGGACAATCCCCGAAACCACATCGTCGTTGTCGACGATCTTGCCGTCCTCGTGATGAATCGCTTTGCCGAATTGGCCGAGTCGGGTTTTCGGGCCTTGTGCTACAACCGCCACGTCCCTGACGTGTAGCGGAGTGCCGTTCTTGCTGGTGAGGACGGTGTTCTCGATGTCCTGCACGTCACCCACCAAGCCGACCGAGCGAACGTTAATCTGCTGCAGACCAGCTTCGATAAAACTTCCCCCGGCGTTCCCATTGTTGTTGGTAAGTTGCTGCTCGATCTGGCTGAGACTGAGCCCGTAGGCAATCAGTTTATTCGGATCCACACGAACCTGATACTCGCGTGTCGGGCCGCCGAAGCTAGCAACGTCGACCACGTTCGGCACGGCTTTGAAATTCTTCTCAATCACCCAGTCTTCGAGCGACTTCAACTCCATCACGTCATACTTCGGATTGCTACTTTGCAGGGTGAAAAAGTAAATCTGCCCAACCGGACTCCAATCGGTTCCCATCTGTGGCACGACGCCCGCCGGCAAAGTGACTTGCGCCAATCGCTCGAGAACGCGCTCGCGGTTCCAGGCATTGTCCGATTCGTCGTCGAAAATCAACTTCAGATCGGACAGTCCGAAGAGCGAGAATGATCGCAAGTGCACGACGTGCGGAATCCCATTCATCACGATTTCGTGCGGAACCGTAACCTGCTGCTCGATTTGCTCCGCCGAAATTCCAGGCCACTGCGTGATAATGTCAACGTAGTTATTCGCGACATCGGGATAGGCTTCTACCGGAAGATTATGAAACGAGAACCAGCCCCAAGCGAACAGCAAAATGCCCAGCGCGAGGACCAGAAGCCGGTTGCTGAGGGCGAAGTCTACTACCCGCCGAATCATTACTGCTCCACGGTGGCTTGGAGAACCAGAGCGTTTCTGACAACCTGCTGGCCGGAGCTAAGGCCCGACGTTACTTCCTGCATGTTATCCGGCAACATGGCGCCGCCGATCACTTCCAGCCGCCGGAACCTTCCGCCATCCATGGGCGCGTAGACCCAGTCGCGATCATGCAAGTGAAGAATCGCGCTGGCGGGGACCATGGCATGGATCTCCTTCTGTAAACCATGGAATGTCGCGGTCACAAACATCCCGAACCGCAATACGCCGGGATTGTCCATTTCCAGCCGGATTTTCGCCGTGCGGATGCTGGGGTCGAGCGTAGGCAGGATGTTTTGTATCCTTCCCTTGAGAACCATCTTGGGATAAGCACTAAGATGAACGTCCGCATACTCGCCTACGCGCACAAAAGACAGATCGTTCTCGTAGACGTCGCAGATGATCCATACGTGCGACGTATCGGAAATCGTGAAGGGGTTCGGCGACGCCAGCCCCTGCGTGCCGGCGGCGGTGGTCACTTGCTGGTCGGTGATCACGCCAGAAACGGGCGCGTGAATCTCCATAATCGAAGTCGGATGATTTACATCCGCCCCCAACACTCGAAGGTGCTCGGTAGCAGTTTCAACAGTAACCCGGGCCTTAGCATCTGTATCTTCGGCCACCTCGAGGTCTTTCTGTGCGATGGCGCCCTTTTCGTAGAGGGTCTTCGACCGGTTAAGCTGTGCCTTCGCCAGCGTCTCGTCGGCCACTGCCTGCCGGTAATCGGAGAACGCCTGCGCCATGTCCTGGCTCTGCACTTTCAGCAGAAGCTGGCCTTTGGTAACGGTATCTCCGAGCCGTGCGTCAATTTCGATGATCCTGCCGGCCGCGAGCGAAATTACCGGAATGTTGCGCGAGATGTCCGCGCTGATCGCCCCAGTTACATTCAACTGCGGCGCGGCATCATACTTGGCCGCTGTCGCCAGGGGGAATTGTTCGGGCCGGTCGACTTTGAATACGTTGGCGTCCGATTCGTGCTCGACCACCACGGGCGGAGGCATTTCCGCTTTTGGATCCGCTTTCACATTGGCGCCGCAGCCGCCCAGGAAAAGGCTGAGCGCTAGGCACAATGCTCCAATTAGGATCGGCCACTTCATTGGATCACCTCACGACCCACTGCAAGATTCAATTGACTGACGGCGGTCAAGAATGAACCAATCAGGTTCAAATAGTTCAACTGCGTCGTTCTGTAGTCCTGCTGCGCCTGCAAAAAGTCCAGTAAGGACGCTCCGCCATTTTGATAGGCGAACGAGATCGTCTCCCGAACCCGAACCGCTTGCGGAAGATATCTGCCTTTATAGGGCCGCAGCAAGTTGAGATTGCTGTTCAGGGTGGCGTACGCCGAATCAACGTCGCTGTATACCTGAGCCTGGCTGGCATCCCGCAGCCTCTCATTGCGCGTGATGTCCTCCTGGGTCCGCAACTTCTCGCCTTGGTTGCGATCGAAGATGCGCAGCGGAATACTGACACTAGCGCCGAGCGTGTTGTTGTCGAAGGGATTATTAAACGAAGGATTGTGCGTTAACCACGCGCTAAACGTCGGATCGGTCGAACCGTTGGACACCGCTAGCTTGTGGTCGGTCTCGGCTTTGTCGATGGACTGCATCGCGGCCTTCAGATCCGGCCTGTTTTCCAAAGCGATTTTACGGAACTCCCCCAGCGGCATCACCTCTTCGCTGAAATCAAACAGTCCCGTCACGTCAAACTGCTCAACCGGAGTGCGGTCGTTTAAAAGCGTCAAGAGTTGGATCTTTGCCGTTCGAAGATTCACTTCCGCGGTGAGCACATCCGATTCATACTGGACGCGCTGCAGTTCCAGCCGATCCAAATCAACGCGCGAAATATCGCCCGCATTGAAGCGGTCACGGCTGATACCCAATAGGCGGTCGTAATATGACAGATTGTCCCGAGCCAGCGCCAGTACCGCTTTTTGCTGAAGCGTCTGAACAAAAGCAGTTCGGAGATTAAAGAGTAGCGTTCGTTTCTGGTCCTCCAGTTGCGACTCAGCAACTGCAGTTCCTTTTTGTGCGCTTTCCAGCCGTAATTCGCGTTTGTGCTGGCGCTCATGCAAGTAGCTGCCGGTGGTCGATACTTGAGTACCGGAGAAGGGCCGCCAGACTCCTCGGTAGGGAGCGATTTGAGTCCCATCTGTCCCTAGAGTGAAATCCGGATTTGGACGGAGATAGGCCGTGATTTCCTGCGCCTTAGATTCGTCGATTCCGATTTCGAGCGCGCGCAGCGTCGGATTGGTAGCTTGAAATCTGTCGCGGATTTCTTGCCAGGTGAGACTAGCCTGCGCCAACCCGTTGTACTCGAGACAAACGCCTACAAAAATAACGGCGCACCAACGCCGGACCGCCTGATCGAGATGAATGAACATGATTTCCAGAGGTATTTTGCATGCCTCAGGTCTGCCAGCGTCTGAAGGGGCAAACCAGGGCCTTCAGACTGTAGATCCATATCTAATTCAGAAAGATCCAGATCTAATTCAGAATGTAGCGTTTGGCCCCCGATGCCGTCCACTATCATTCGGCCAATCCTGGACTATCTTTTGGATATTTCACGCTATCTTTCGACCATTGAGCAACTTACGCTTGCGTGAGCAGCCTGCACCGTGTCTAGAATGAATTGAAACCAGTGACGCTGGAAGCTGGCGTCCTAAGTGCATCTCATGTTGGCATTTCTTCTTCGCGGCAGCCGCGGTGCTGTTTTACTCAAAGCGGCTTTGATGATCGGCCTGATCGCATTCATCGATTGGCGAGTGGAGAAGGATTTGCCTTTGGGCTTCTTGTATTTGTTCCCAATGCTGCTGGTGGGCAGCGTCTTAACCCGGTGGCAAATCGTAGCCGTGGCAGCCTGCTGCACTTTCCTCACCGAGCTCTTCGATTCCTTCGAATGGCGCCCCGAAGCAGGCATACCGCGCGATATTCTCATCTTTGCCGCGTTTGCAGGCATGGGGCTGTTTGTATTTGAGATCGTACGCAGCCGGCAAATCACGCTGCAGCATCTGGATCTGATCCAGGACGAAAGCGAGGCGCGGCGGGCAGCCGAGGAGCAGCTCCAGGTCCTGGTGGAAACCAGTCCGGCGGCCATCTTCACCGTAGACTCAGCTGGACGCGTGCTGCTGGCCAATGACGCAGCTCATCGGCTGCTGGCTCTAGCCCCCGGGACGCTTCCTGGTAAATCTATTCGCGATTATCTTCCTTCGCTTGTGAACGTGCCAGCCCCCGACGATAGCCATCCCTCCTTCCGGACTGTCATGCAGTGCCGCGGTCAGCGCCAGGACGGCGAGGCGTTTTTGGCCGATATCTGGTTCTCAACGTATCGGACCAGTGTCGGATCGCGTTTGGCGGCCATGGTTGTGGATACTTCCGAAGACCTGCGCACCCGCGAGGAGTTCAGCCTGCATCAACTGCTCGCCGCGTCCCGCATTCTGGTAGGTGCTGTTTCGCACGAAGTGCGCAACGTTTGCGGCGCGATCGCGGTCGTGCATGAAAACCTCGCGCGAAGTGGAGCGCTGGCGCAGAATAAGGACTTCGAAGCGTTGGGCACCCTGATTCTGGCGCTCGAAAAGATCGCCGCCATGGATCTCCGCCAGACCGCCAATCAAGCCACCAGCGTTGACTTGCAAGCCCTGCTCGAAGAGCTGAAAATCGTGATCGAGCCGTCGCTGCGCGAGAAAAACATAGAGTTACAATGGACCAGCCAGCCGGATCTTCCGGTGGTTTGGGCCGACCGGCAGAGTCTGATGCAGGTCTTCCTCAATCTGACGCAGAACAGTGAACGCGCTCTGATGAATCAGCCGCTCCGGGAGTTGGCCGTCACTGCCCGCATCGAGCAACAGCGCGTTGTCATAAGATTCCGGGATACGGGCTGCGGAGTAGACGAGCCCGAGCGGCTGTTCCGTCCGTTCCAGCACGGCGCCAAGGCTACTGGTTTAGGCTTGTATTTGTCGCGTGCGTTGACGCGTTCCTTTCGCGGAGATCTGCGCTTTGAGCCAGAACCGCAGGGGTCCAGTTTCATCGTCGAGCTTTTGCCGGTGCTCTCTGAGAGCATGATAGAAGCCTATGGGACAGCCGATTCGGATTCTGCTGGTGGACGATCACAGCCTGTTCCGCGACAGCCTCAGCCGGTTGCTTCAAGCCGAGCCTGACTTTCTGATTGTCGGAACCTGCGCCTCCGCCACCGAGGCCCTGCCTGTCTTGGATCGCGAACATCCTGACATTGTCCTGCTGGATTTCGATTTAGGCGAAGAACAGGGGCTGCAGTTCCTCGAGGAATCGAAGAAACGGGGATTTCGCGGACGGGTCCTGATGGTAACCGCCGGGATGAGCGATGCGGCCACACTCCGCGCGCTGGAGGGCGGCTCTTCGGGCATCTTCTTGAAGCACAGCCCGCCCGCTCAGTTGGTGGAAGCGATTCACAAAGTGAGCGCCGGCGAATCGTGGCTTGATCCGAGGGCCATGCGCTCAGTGATCGCCGGTGCAACCGGACGGTCCGACGAGCAGCGGGCTGCTCAAGCTCTCAACGCCCGCGAGCGCGCCGTGCTCAAGCGAGTGTTCGAAGGACTCACCAACAAAGAAATCGCCTCCCAGTTGCAGATTTCCGAAGGTTCGGTGAAGGCCGTGATGCAGCAGTTATTTGACAAGACCGGTGTACGAACCCGAAGCCAACTCGTTCGGATCGCGCTCGAGCGACGGGCCGAGGACTGGCTCACGGGGGAGCCCGGATCCCATTAATGACACCGACGCACCAACAATCAGGACAGCGAGATCAGTAGTTGGAACGGCTTGTTACCGCTCCACCGGTATGTCTCAAAGTCATGGTCAAGAGTTAGAATCTGTCCCGAGTGAAGTTCACTGGCCAGATGGATCAAGCAAGCGTCCGCGAAATCCAATTCACGGTCCTGATATTTTCTAAGTACCCGCTGAATCTGGGATGCGCATCGGGAGAGCTGGAATGGAATTTGAAAAGTACCTGCCACGACATTTTCAAGAATCGCTTCCGGCGCGCCGGGCAAGGACCGAAGGAGATAGCAGCTCTCTGCGATCACTGCCTCGCAAGTCACTAACGGCCCCGCGGCCGCTTCTAGTGCAGCTTGGCAGGATTTGTGATGGCGTTCGCTACGATCCAATAGAGCAACAATCACACCCGTATCAAGCAAGACCGGCTTCACTGTCCAAAACCCTGCAGGTGTTTCTTGTTGGAGCCAAGATCTGCCCGGCCGGAAGAGAACTTTCCAAGCCCGGCAATCTTCGGACGCCCCGAACCCGGATGCGATGCGGCCAACAAACGAATCCCTTCACGGACCACCTTCGAAGGACTCCAACGCAGGTGGCGGACGAGATGGTCAAGCGCCTTTTGCGCGTCGTCATCCAATCTGGCCTGAACAATTTTGTTCACCATTATCATTGTACTACAGGATATAATTTGTCATACACGCGCCTGAACGCGTCCTCCGGGGCGCGAACTCGACTTCAGTTAGGCGCTCTTTTAACAGCTACACCCGACAAAGACGCTTGCTATGCACACCACAGCAGTGTACTATCGTTACGTTGTTTTCAAGAAGGGAGCAATACATTGACTCAAACGCAACTGGTGAAGCTGCTGGCTGACGACCTCGAGGTCAGCCGCAAGGTATCCAAACAATTTCTCGATGGCTTGGCCGCCACCGCGATTAAAGAAGTACGCAAGACCGGCGCCTTCGTGCTGCCCGGCATTGGAAAGCTGGTCCGTGTGGACCGCAAAGCCCGCATTGGACGAAACCCCGCCACCGGAGAAACAATTAACATCCCCGCCAAGAAAGTGGTAAAGTTCCGCGTCGCCAAAGCCGCCAAAGAGGCGATTGTGCCGCCCAAAGGAAAAAAGGTAGCCGCGGGATAGCTTACGCCCGGCCCTTTCGAGGGCCTCGCAAAGGCAGGTTTGTCACCTCGATAAAGGGCGCTTGTTTCGCCCCGCGAACGTGATATACTGAAGTGCAGCGTAGAGACATCTGTACGTCAGTTGGACCAGTTCGAAGGGACCGAGAACAAGACCCGCCTTACTGCCCTCAATCGAGACGTCAAAAGATTCACATCGCTAGAAAGAGGAGAGAGAAAGAAGCATGAAAGAAACAGGGACAGTGAAGTGGTTTAACGCTGGAAAAGGATTCGGATTCATCCAGCGTGAGAATGGCGAAGACGTCTTCGTTCAT
>Ga0073928_10005589_pt1 | contig 17504 bp, 13 predicted proteins | sample PaiPotPPA55metaG_FD_76969 | JGI IMG/M metagenome (GOLD analysis project Ga0073928, IMG submission 76969) | Iron sulfur acid spring bacterial and archeal communities from Banff, Canada, to study Microbial Dark Matter (Phase II) - Paint Pots PPA... ... | reverse complement strand
TGAAGTAATGCATACACGGAGGCTTTATAATAAGGCGGAAACGCTGGGCGTGATTAGCCGCGTCCGCGATTTCATCGAGCCATTTCTCGTGAAGGAAAAAGATGCCATCAAAGAACTCAAGAAGCGGTCATGGAGAATACCGCGCATTCAACGATCCAATGAACCGTCTCCTAGAGGCCACGCATAGCGAAGCACACCCGTCTTCGCCTTAACCCTGGGATGAGTGAGACCCCTTACCAAAACACGAATTCACTCTCATTCATGTCGCAGCGCCGCCATCGGCTCGACCCGCATCGCACGACGCGCCGGAAAATAGCACGCCGCCAGCGCCACGCCCACCATCACCAGCGCCACACCCGCAAACGTCACTGGATCCGAAGCGCCCACACCAAAGAGCAGGCTCGCCATCCCCCGCATCAGCACCGCCGCGCATACAATCCCGATGAGCACTCCCGCAAGCCCCAGCCGCGCCCCTTCTTTCACCACCATCGCCAGCACGTTCCCCGGCTGCGCACCCAGCGCCATGCGTATCCCGAATTCGTGCGTCCGCTGCGTCACCGTGTAGGAAATCACGCCAAAGATTCCCACCGCCGCAAGCAGCAGCGCCGTCCCCGCAAACACTCCCACCAGCAGCACCGAAAACCGCGCATCGGAGATCGCCCGCCCGCCGACTTCCTCCATCGTCCGCACGTCCGTGATCGGCAGATCGGGATCGATCGCCAGCACTTCCGCGCGCGCCGCGCGCGACAGTGATTCCAGGTCCCCGCTCGCCCGCAGCACCACCGCGTGCTGGTCCTGATACGCCATTTGAAAGTCCGGCAGGTAATACGCCGGCTTCGCCGCCGGCGCGTCCGGCGTGTCCTTCACGTCTCCCACCACGCCGATGATTTTTACGTCTTTCACTCCGAAGACGTTCAACACCTTTCCGACCGGGTCCTCGTTCGAGAAATAACGCCGCGCCAGCGCCGCGTTGATCATCACCACCTTCGGCGCGTTCACGTCGTCCGCCGGAGTCATAAATCGCCCGCTCAGCAGCGGCGTGCCGATCGCGCGGAAATAATCCGGCGAAACGAAATGGTAGCGCGCCTCGAATGGATTCTTCGGATCATCCGCACGCCCCACGATTCCGAAGTTCGCATTCTCGTCGTATCCCGTCCACGGGATGTCCGTCGCCACGCCCGCGTACTCCACCCCGGGAAGCTTTTGCATCCGCGTCACTAGCTCCTGATAAAACCGGATAAACGTCGGATCGTCCTTATAGCGCTTGGCGACCAGGTTCGTGTGGAACGTCAGCACATGCGCCGGCTGGAATCCCGCGTCCACATGCTGCAAATTGACAAACGTCCGCAGCAGCAGCCCTCCGCCCGCCAGCAGCACCAGCGCCAGTGCGATTTCTGAAATCACAAGAACATTGCCCAAACGTCCCCGCGCGGCGCCGCGCGTTGTTCCCCGGTCGCCGTCCCGCAGCGACTGGTTCACGTCCGCCTTCACCAACACCAGCGCCGGAGCGAACCCGAAAATCACTGACGTCACAACCGTCAGCCCCACCGCAAAGACCAGCACGAAGCCATCCACGTGCACCGCCTGCAGCCGCGGCAATTTGTCCGGGCTGAGTGCCAGCAGTGCGTCCACGCCCCAGTACGCCAGCAGCAGTCCGAACACGCTGCCGAGACACGCAAGCGCCAAACTCTCCGTCAGCAGTTGCCGCACCAGCCGCCAGCCTCCCGCGCCCAGCACAGACCGCAGCGCCATCTCCCGGCTGCGCGCCGTCGCCCGCGCCAGCATCAGGTTCGCGACGTTTACGCACGCGATCAGCAGCAGAAACCCCACCGCGCCGAGCAGCACCAGAATCAAAGTCCTCGCCCGCCCGACAATTTCTTCTTTCAGCGCCACCACTTTGAACCGCAGGTTTTCATCACCGTCCGGAAACTCCCGCCGCAACTGGTCCGCGATCGTATTCATATCCGCGCTCGCCTGTTCGACGCCGATGCCCTGTTTCAGTCGCGCCACGCCGTTCATGAAGTGCGCGCCGCGATCGAACTTTTGCAGCGGCAGCAAATCGATCGGCCACCACACATCCACGTTGTCGCCGTGCCCGGTCGAGTGATAATCCCCGCCGACGTGCTGCACGCCCGGCGGCAGCACGCCGATCACCGTGAACGGCTCGCCCGAAAGCGTCAGGCTCCTCCCCACGATGTTTGGATCGGAACCGAAATGCGTGCGCCACAATTCGTTGCTCAAAATCGCCACGTGATTGTTTCCGCGAACCTGCTCGTTCGCCGCGAAGTCGCGCCCCAAAATCGGATGAACTCCGAGCACCTGGAAGAATTCATAACTCACGGCCATCCCGGCGAGATGCTCCGGCCGGTCGTTCACCGTCAAATCCAAATCGCGCTCGGCGTAAAGCGCCATGTTGGAAAACGAACCGGTGCGCTCGCGCAAATCCTGGTAATCCGCTTTCGCGATTGGAAAATGCGGCTGCGTCGGAAACACCGTGAAAAAACGCACGAGCTGTCCCGGCGCGGCATACGGCAGCGGCCGCAACAGGACGCCGTTCACCACGCTGAAAATCGCCGTGTTCGCGCCAATCCCCAGCCCCAGCGTCAGCACCGCCACCGCGGTGAACCCCGGCGCCTTCGCCAGCATCCGCAAACCGAAGCGCAGGTCCTGCCAGAAAGTCCGCATCGCCACACCTCCAGATGCGCGCTTCTCTTGCAGCTTTGATGCCACAAGGTATTCCGCAAACTACAAAGATTTCAGCGGCTTAGCGACACTCTCCCCGCTGCTCTCCTCGCCGGGGTGCCCGTCTGTGGGAACGCGTGTCGCTCGAACGGACACCCCGGGGGTAACCTTGGTGCAACCTTTTCCTGCAAGAATTCGTCCCACCAAAGGGAAGCTGCTGCATAATAATTGGGCAGGAGGGCTGCGACGATGAAAAGGGCTTTGGCAGGCGTTGCGATGCTGGTTCTAATGCTCTGCGCGGGCGCTGGCACTGCAAAAGCACAGCGCGCTCCCGTGAAACTGTACATGTCCAAGAGATCCATGGTCCCCGTAGGAGAGATCGTCAGGCATCTTCAAAACCGGTGCCCGAACGTTTCGATTACGACGGACGACAAAAAGTCTGACTACATGCTCGACGCGGTGGGCTGGTCCGGCCGTTACCGCTTGACTCTCTACCGGCGCGGCGGGGACGTGGTTTTCAGCACCACGACGCAGATGCTGACGAACTCGGTGAAGGACGTCTGCAAGTTCATCGGCTCGCAGTCTGCCCCGCCGATTACTGACTATAAGCCCGCAACAAAATAGTAATTGCCCGGGCGCACGGGTATCGCGCGCCACGGTGGATTCTTTTTTGAGAAGATAAGAAGGACGAGGGCCGCCAGCCCGTGTTCTCTGAGGCGGCCCTCACTTTGGTACAATCCGTTTCAGCGAACGGCTTCGTTTTTAGCCGCCCCCTAGTTTTTCCTTTACGGAGCCGGGACGAGCGTCCCCATCAGCCCGTGCTGCTCCCCCATGATTCCCGCAGTAAACAACAGTGTGGTTGTCGGGACGTTTAAGCCGCCGCTGCCGAAAGTCAGATTCCAGAGCCCGTCGATAAACAACGGCGCGCCGGTCGAATCTTCCAATTGCCCGACAAGCGCGAACGTCGTCGGGACATACGCGTTGATGTGGCCGTCGCCGAAATTGCCGACGAGAAGATCGCCGCTGAACATTCCGAACTTCCCTGTCCCAGGCGCGATCGTCATCCCCCACGGCGCGTTCAGATTTCCTTGAGAGATTGCCAGCTTGATCACCTTGCCGGTCACCGGGCTGAACGTTGCGAGATAACCGAACCCCGGTCCCGCTACGCTGTCGTGCTTCGCCGCGTCCTGCTTCGCGTAGGTAACGTAAAGCTGGTTCTTGATCAACTGAATGCCGAAGGGCGCGTATCCCGCGGGAACTTTTGTGGTGGTGAACGATTTTATGAAATTGAATTTCGAGTCGTACTGTTCGATGACCGCATCGCGGAAGTTCGTCGCGAAAATAAATGTTTCCTTCACCTTGTTGACGGTGATGGTGGCGATCGCCAGTCCCTTATACACCGCGCCCAGCATGGAATGGTCCACCCCGCCGGGCTTGGAATTATCCACGACGAGAACTGCATGCTTGAAATCCACGCCCAGGTTCCAGCCGCTGATGGTTCCATCCTCCGTGTCGAAAATAAACATTGCGGGGCCGGAGTGGCTGCCCTCGGTGATAACGAAGCCGGTTGTGGAATTGAGGGCGATGCCGGTCGGCGCCGCCGGCGGCGGCTGGATGCCTGTCGGCAGCGGAATCGCTACCTGATATGGATTGCCTAACGGATAGGGTACGCCGGAGCCGTTATAAACAGTCGAGAAACCGGAGTTGTTGTCGGAAAGCCAGATCGGCCCGCCCTTGCTGAACGTCACGCCCCACGGATTCACCAGCAGCGGATCGGTATTCTTCGCCATGCCGGTGAGATCGGAAACGAGATTTGTCTGATCATAGCGCTGCGCGGAAGCTGAGAACGGCAGGGCCAGCAGGCAGAGCAGCCCCACCAATCCCAAAATAAATCGAGGCAGAAACTTTCCCATCCGTAGCATAAGCACGCCCTCCTTGGATCTTTTGTTTGGCTGAACTGCAAAATCTGAGAAACGAAGCATCCCAGTTGCGTGGATCGTACTTTGCAGCGGGTGACCCAATTGTCACGTTTTTGTCTCCGGTCTGCAAAAACCTTGTTAAATCCAAAAGCGCGCGAAGGAGAAAGAGCGGGTGGAAAGCTTGGCGGGACCCATTATCGGAAGCGATGGCGAAAAATAATGGTGGACCGCATGGGATTCGAACCCACGACCTCCTCGTTGCGAACGAGGCGCTCTCCCAATTGAGCTAGCGGCCCACCGGCGCAAAACAGCTTTGCCATTTTAACAGAGGCGGAGTCCAGCACCAACGCGCACGAGAGACGAACCCGAGTTGGCGTGCGGAAATCGCAGCAGTGGATTGTCTCTTTGGCGACCCCGGGAATTGGCCTGCAGAGAGACAAATTGGCCTGCAGCGCCAAAAGTCGCGTAATACACTGTTCCGTAAGGAGATAGGGATTCTTTCTGGCAAAGGAGGTGACAGATTTCGGCTGGCATTTTAGGCTCGGATTGTCTCTATTGGCTTTTTCGCAGAGCTCGTGTTTTCGTGCTTTTTGAGCGCGGCAGTCCACGCGGCTTCGTATTTGTATCCGCAGCCAGTGTTGAAAAGCACGATGGAATCAGGGGATTTGAGCCATCCGGCGGCGGCGAGCGTGCGAGCGGCGGCGACGGTGGCGGCGCCTTCGGGTGCCGCGAAAATGCCCTCTAGCGACGCTAATTCCCTTCCCGCATCGAGCATTTCGTCATCGGAGACGGCGACGGCGGTGCCGCGGCTTTCCCGGACGGCGCGCAGGACGAGGAAATCGCCGAGGGCCTTGGGGACGCGCAAGCCCGAGGCGATGGTCGCGGCGTTGTCCCAGAAGGGGGCGCTCTCGGCGCCTTTTTCAAAGGCTGCGACGATGGGGGCGCAGCCGGCGGCCTGTACGGAGACCATGCGAGGGCGCTCGGTCCCGATCCATCCCATGGCCTGCATTTCTTCGAAGGCTTTCCACATACCGATCATGCCGACGCCGCCGCCGGTGGGATAGAGGATGACATCAGGGAGCTTTCCGTTGAATTGCTCCCAGAGCTCGTAGGCCATGGTCTTCTTGCCCTCGATGCGATACGGCTCTTTGAGGGTGGAGATTTCGAACCAGCCTTCGCGGTCTTTGTGCTCGGCGACGTATTTGCCGCAGTCGGAGATGAGGCCGGGCAGCATGCGGACGTCGGCGCCGAAGGCTCGGCACTCGATGACGTTGGCGGCGGGCGTGTCCATGGGCATGACGATGACGCAGGGGAGGCCAGCCTGCGCGGCGTAGGCGGCCAGGGCGCCGCCGGCGTTTCCGGCAGTGGGAATGGCGAGTGTTTTTGCGCCGAGGGCTTTCGCCTGGGTGACAGCGGCAGAGAGGCCGCGGGCCTTGAAGGAGCCCGTGGGGTTGAGGCCTTCGTCCTTGACGTACAGCGCGGAGAGGCCGAGGCGTTCGCCGAGACGGCGGGCGTGGAGAAGCGGCGTCATGCCTTCGCCCAGGGTGACGGGTTCGGCGCCGGGAAGGATCTCCGCGTAGCGCCACATGTTTGCGGGGCGGGAGCGCATGGCTTCGCGGGTGAGCGTCTTGGCGGCTTTTTTCAGGTTGTAACGCGCGAGGAGCGGGCCACCGCAGGTGCAAAGGTTTTGGAGGCGGTCGGCGGGGTGCTGCGTGCCGCAGCGGGAGCATTCGAGATGCGTGAGCGTCGAAAGCATGACAATGTCAGTTTAGCATGGGGGCGCAAATCCGATGGGCGGTGGGGCCCTGAGGTATTGCTTTCCCTTTGTACTTTACATATATTTACGCGTGTAAATAACTCTAACCTTATGGCCCTTACATCGTCATATTTAGTCACGACCAAGAATCTGGAGCCCCTTTTCAACAGCCTTATTACCGCGAAGGCACCGGACGCTTTTACTCAGAAATTCTTGGAAAGCCTCGAATTTAAAAGCACGAATGATCGTTTATACATTGGCCTCCTAAAGGGTCTTGGTTTTCTAGATGCCAACGCTGTACCAACGGAAAGATACTTCAAATTTCTTGATCAATCGCAGTCAAAGCTGGTTTTGGCAGACGCGATCAAGGAAGCATATGGCGACCTATTTGCCATCCAAATCAAGGCTAATGAGCTGTCGATAGCTGAGGTAAAGAATAAGCTTAGAGTTCTGACCCAGGGAAAAAACTCCGAGAAAGTCCTTGGGTTGATGGCGAACACATTCGAGGCGTTAGTGGAGTATGCTGAATGGAAGAAGTCGGACGACAAAAAGGTAAAAGAAAAGGAAATTGAACAAAAGGTTGAGCAAAAGAAAGTAGAGGCGCCCCCTGAAACCGATGCAGATGATGAGCTAGACACCAAGGGAAAAGTGAAAAAGGCGGAGCTTCACTATAACATTCAGATTCATTTGCCAGAATCAAGAGATCAGGCTGTTTACGACGCCCTTTTTAGGAGCCTTAAGAAGCACCTTTTCTAATACCAAGAAAATTATGGACCAGAACCGGTTGTATTCATTTGTTTTTAAGGGTCTCTTGACGGAAGAAGCCCTCGATAGGGCCGGGCGGAAACCTAGAGGTAATTTCTCCGAAGAGATGGAATTAGAGACAGCCAGGAGACTTGGCCTCCCACTCTTGGATGAGTCCTTGGTTATAAAATCGCGCAAAATGGCAGTAGTATATACAGCAATTTGTGCATTTGAGAATTCCGTGAGGGAATTCATTGAGAAAAAGTTGTCGGAGGAGAGAGGCGAGAATTGGTGGGAGCTATGTGTGAAGAAGGAGATTAGAGCCAACGCTGAAAACAGACGGAAATCCGAGAAAGACGTGCGTTGGCTAACCGCGCGAGGTGACTCACTGATTTACTTTACTGAATTCGGTGACCTGATTTCCATCATGGCAAAACCCGACAATTGGAAATTCTTTGAAGTGCACATCGGCAATGTAGATTGGGCAAAGCAAATCATCAGCACCTTGGAGAAATCGCAGAATATCATAATGCATAGTGGCGAGCTCGCACCAACCGATATCGAGCGGGTCGGGATGTATATTAGGGATTGGATTCAGCAGGTCGGCTGATGGGATGGGGGCAAGCACGAGGAGTGCTCCGCAGGTTATAATGCCCAGGCTTTCTTTAGAAGGTGATATGCGTCCTTTAGACCATGTTTGAGTAATTGCTCAAGAAAAACTTGCCTCGGTGGGCAGTTGTTACGGTAAGGTTCTGAAGAAGATCCAGTGTATAGGCCTCCGCCCGGCCCTGTATAGAGTCCGCCCCGGGGTCCGGTGTAAAGACCTCCCCCTGGCCCCGTGTATAATCCACCTCCTGGTCCGGTATAGAGGCCCCCGCCTGGTCCTGTATACAATCCTCCGTCGGGTCCGGTATATAGGCCGCCACCAGGCCCTGTATAAAGGCCGCCGCCAGGACCGGTGTATGCTCCGCCTCCCGGGCCGGTGTAAAGGCCTCCGCCAGGGCCCGTATATAACCCTCCGCCTGGTCCGGAGTAGCTATCACGCGGCCATCCAGTTTTGGCATCTGCCATATTTTTATGTTAGTACACCGGCCGAGGTCCGTCAACGGTCCCCGACCGCGGGGAGCGTTACGCTTGGATCTCTTTCTGAACTGCTTTGATGAAATCACGAGTGTCGACATAGTAGTTGGGATATGCCTTGCGTAGCGCGTCCACCGATTCTACCGACACCAAAACGACCTGTATCGTTGGGTCATTTTCTGTATCTTTCTCAGCTCTTTCGTATGCCCGCTGCGCTGCGGTTACGGACTCCTTTGAGAACTGCGTCACTCGGAGAGTGTTCTTGTTGGGGTCGAGGACAAGAAGGAACTGATGGGCATTTGCCATGTCGGCGTCTTCTAAATAATGGATGGCGTCGTTCCACCCGCGCAGGCTGTCCATGATGTTCGCTCGGCCTACGATCGCACGGAGTTCATTGACCAAGATAGTCTTGTCTTTGGGTGTTCCCGGAACGACCGGCGCCTTTTCCCGGTGAGCAAAGGCACTGCTTGTTAGTGCAAAAAAGCGTAACCAATCTTGGCTTGCGTTCTTAACCTTTGATTTCAACGCCTGCCCGGTAAATATCTGCGCAGTTTCAACAGCGGTTGCCCATACGTGCTGGAGTTTTGAACGAATTTGGATTTCGATTCTTTGCCCATTGAACACCGCGCGCTCAGCACTTGGGCTTTGGAACCTGAATATAAGATGCACGCTTCTGTAGCCGTCTTCTTTAGGTCGGCTTATATAGTCAAAGTCATCCGAACCGTCCCAGGAGGAACGGTTCTTCGGACTCTTGGCGTGATACGTCTTATATGTTGAGACCAGTTTCTTAACCTCGCTGACGTTTTGGAGGACAGCTCGACAACCCCCGATGTCCTGCATTTGTGACAGCTTCATTTGGGGATTATCGCGTAGTTTGATTTCAATAGAGGGGCGACGCTTAAGCCTTTGTGCGATTAGGGCCTGGTTATATATCTTCTTTGCCCGACGAAATAGAGTCATTTTGATGATCTGCAGGGGATAGGAATGACAGGCCCGCCAATTGTCAACTACAGTGATTGCGAGTTCCCTCGCTGGATCATCTTTCGCCAGGGTAACCAAGGCCCGGCCGGCCCTGTCAATATCCCCCTTGGAGTATTGCCGCTGAGTCCATCCCATAGACTCCCACCATACCCCAAGGCATCTGCATGAGTCACATGATTCAATGGCTAAATAACGGCAGCGCCCGGCTGCGGATGAGGGTCAGTCCGAGAAAGGGCGTGAAGCAGGCAAAGCGTTGCTTGTGGCCGCTATTTCTTCGAAAGTTCGGCCTGGAAGCGACTTTCAACGCTTGCACGGCTGAGGGGGTTTCCCGCTTTGGCCAGAAGGATCGAATAGACGACTTCATTACCTGCAAGCTGGGCGGTGATAAACGCCCCGTCTTCCGGCAGTTCCTGGTAGATGAACTTTACCTGCCTGCCGTCTTCCAGTCTTTTGATCCACTCTTCGTCCGGCATATTCGTTACCTATCAGCCGAGGAATGATGAACGCGGCCAATTACGGACACGGCGATGAGGGCCTATGAGTTGTGACCACCACGGCCGTGGCCAGCTGTCTTGCGGCGAGCCGGGTGGCTGTCTTCGTCAACGGGAGCGGTTGAGGCCTTTGGCTCGGCGGTGACGGTAACCTCAACGCGAGCACCCTTCTTGAGCCGCACATTGTAGCCATGTTCGTCCGTAAGAGCATTTTCGATACGGAACTTCTGATACCGCTGGCCGGCGCCGTCAACAGCAATCTGTGCCTTTTCCGTTTGGCTCGGGCGCGGAGGCGGGATGATCTTGTGGACGGTTCCGGGCATGGTGGTGCTTGGTTGTTCTGGAATGCGGGCAGGATCCAGATTCAGCTCCATGATTCTTGCCGACCTGGCCATGCGCGGCTTCTCCATTTCCTTCCTGACGCTGGCCCGCGTCGCGCTGGCGGATTCCTTTTTCCTTTTCTTATGGAGCATAAGGCAACCATGACATCGAGATGGAGGCGATGCAGTCCCATTTCGCACAGTTTCGGAGTATGCGGACGATTTTTGCGGGGAGAGTTATGTTCGGGCCGTCAGCGGACGCCCTCGACGAGGAAGAGGTCGGACATATCGCGACTGTAAGAATAGGCGTAGGCCTTGCCATCGGGCGTCATACGGACCGCCGAAATGGCAGTTGCGCCGGCAGGATCGCCGACGATGAGGGTCATGACGAGCTGGCGCTTGCCGGTGGCGACATCGAGACGGTAAACCGGCGCCGAGGTTTTCTCGTCGTGGAAGACGTAGGCGGAGCGGCCATCCGCCGACCAGGTGATCCAGATATCTTCCGGCAACCAGCCGGGGAGGGCCTGGGGCTCTCCGCCGGCGAGGGGATAGAGTTGGCCCTTCCCGTCCACATCCCGAGCGAAAATGAATTTGCCGTCGGGCGAAACCAACTGGGTCTCAAAATGGGATGGCTTTACGAAAATCAGGGGCGTCACGGCCCGCGGGGCGCCGCCGGCAAGATCCTGGAGATAGACACGCCGTCCCTGACCATCATCACCAATAAAATAGATGGCTTTTCCATCGGGCGACCAACCCCAAGAAAATTGTTGTCCGATTGGACCGACGGGCAGCTTCTGAGTTTCCCCGACTCCGACCGGCAACAACGTAAGAGGATGGCTCAGGCCGACGTTTGCGGCGTCGAGCGCCAACACCCGTTTTCCATCCGGCGAGAGAACAGGAGAAACCCATGTGCCCAGCTTCACCGCGGGCGAGCCATCGGTATTTCGCAAGAAGGCGAGGGAGGAAGAGCCCGCGGCGGCTCCCCAATCGTCGAAGGCGACCTGTGAACCGTCCAGTGAGAGGTCCTTCAATTGAGCGTAATCAAGCCAGGAGAGGTCACGTTCCTTTGCGTCTGCCGGCCCGCGGAATTGCAAGCCACTCCGCCACGATTCCCTGGTAAAGAGAATGCGGCCATCGCGAGAGACATCGTGGAGGCGGAGGATGCCGGCGAGGCGCAGAACAATGCGGTCGCGACCATCAAGACGCAAAGCGTGGACGGCATCGGCCCAGCCCTCGTGGGCCGTGGCGCCAAACCAAACCTCGTCTCCGGAGGGAGGCCAGGCAAGCCCCTCCAGGCTCACATAAATCGCTGAGCGGGCGATTTGCTTTCCGCTGCGGTCGAGGATGACCGCCCAGCCGCCATCGCCGTCGATGGCAAGAAATTCTCCGAACGCGACATGGTCAGCGCGCGGCGAAATGCGCACGTAGCGGAGCGCGTGGCTGCTCTCGTAAATCACGTTCCCGCGAGGAAATTCGACGCGATACTTTCCCGCAACCTGACGGACGACGGCCAGCGCGCTGCCGTCGGCGGTCCAGTCCGCGGAGACGGCGTCCTCCGCAATCTCCCGGGGAGCACCGCCGGAAACGGGCACGGTGGCCAGAGTGCCCTGGCAATTACCGATAAACATGTCCTTGCAGCCGAGCGAAATGGCCAGCTCGGAAGGGGAAATGGAGAACAGCGTGGAATTGGGCAGATTCAAGGGGCGCGATTCGGGGCTGTCCGGAGCGGTCGAATAGAGCTGGACCGGCTGGCCATTCCAGCTTGCGCTGTAATAAATTGAGCGGCCATCGGGGGAAAAACGGGCGGCGTAGATCAGGCCGCGCTCAAATGTGAGCTGATGGTACAAGGGCAGCGCGGCGGAGCCGCCGCGATGCAGGAGCCAGCCGGCGAGCCCTCCGAGAACGAGCAGGAGCGCACCGGCGGCGAGAGGAAGGAGCCACTTGCGGGGCTGCGGTCCCGGCGCCGCGGCTGAGGCGGACGTGGTGGTGGAAATTCCAGAAATGCCTTCGAGATCGAAGGCGAGGTCGCGCGCGGATTGAAAGCGCTGGAGCGGCTTTTTCTCGAGACAGCGGCGGACGGTGCGCTCGAGTGCGGGCGCGATGGGCTTGGTCGAAACGCTCAGGTCGCCGGGATCTTCTTTGAGGATGGCGGTCATGGTCTCGGCGGAAGTGTCGCGGCGGAAGGCGCGGCGGCCGGAGAGCATTTCGTAGAGGATGGCGCCGAGGGCAAAGATGTCCGAGCGGGCGTCGGCGGGCTCGCCGCGGACCTGCTCGGGCGACATGTATCCGACGGTGCCGAGAACCATGCCCGGAGAAGTGTCCTGCGACGCGGCACCGAGGGTGGCCTCCTCGTCCGAAGAAGCTTCGGGCTTGGCCAGCTTGGCGAGGCCGAAATCGAGGATCTTTACGCGGCCGTCCTGAGTGACGAAGACGTTTTCGGGCTTGAGGTCGCGATGGATGATGCCCTTGTCGTGGGCGGCAGCGAGACCCTGGGCGATTTGGGTGCCGTATTCGACCGAGCGGCGCAGGGGGAGAGCGCCGGTGGAAAGCTCCTGGCGGAGGGAATGACCTTCGAGGCATTCGGAGACTAGGAAGGGCGCACCGTCATGCGTGCCGATGTCGTGGATGGAAAGAATGTTGGGGTGGTTGAGAGTGGCGATGGTGCGCGCTTCAGTCTCGAAGCGGCGCAGGCGGTCGGCGTCCCTGGCGAAACCTGCGGGGAGGACCTTGATGGCGACGTCGCGACCGAGCCGGGTGTCGCGCGCGCGGTAGACCTCCCCCATGCCGCCTGCGCCGAGAGGAGCCAGGATTTCGTAGGGGCCAAAGTGTGTGCCGGGGGCGAGGGGCATAGGCGGCGGCGATTATAACCCGTTGGAGGGCCCCCGCCGGAACGGATTTGCGTGCGGGCAGGCGTGGCAGGAGCTGCGAGGGCTCCTGCCACGAGTCAGGCTATTGCCCGAGGTAGCGGACGAGCTTGAAGCCGGTGTCGAACACACCGTGATCCATTTGGGTTAGAAAGCTCCCGACGGCCACGATCTTGCCGTCCGACTGGATGGCGAGAGAGTTGGCATTGACCGAGCTGCTGCCGAAAGACGTAGTGACGACGCCGGCAGTCCCGAAGGTGGAGTCGAGTTTGCCGGCAGCAGTGTAGCGAGCCAGCGCAAACACCTGTTGGGTGAAGGTGGATACGGTGCCCAACGTCACGATATCACCCGCGGGCTGAACGCCCAAACCGGTGGTGGCGATTCTGGGGAAATCGGGGACAGGAGTGACGACCCCGCCGTGAGCGGCGAATTTTGTATCCACGGCGCCGACGCCCAGATAGCGCGAGACGGCAAAGCCGATGACCGGTCCGGCAATGGCGCTGGTGAGATTCGCGCCGACAAGAAACTCCCCGGTGCCGAGAAGAACAAGAGCGTCCGCAGGGCCGGCCGTGGGCAACTGGCCGTTAATTGCGAAAGTAGTGTCCAGGCTGCCGTTGGAGTTATAGCGCGTGACGAAGCCGCTGACCGCAGACGCAACCAGTATCTTTCCGTTAGGAAGAAGCGCGAGCGCGGTGGGGGCATTGTCGGCGACCTTTGCCTGGCCGTCGGTCCCGAAACTGGAGTCCACCTGGCCGTCGGGCAAAAGACGCAGCAGCACGCCCTCAGCGACCAGAATGTCGCCATTGGGCTGGACGAGCACACCACTGGTCGAACCGAAGCCTACCAAGATGAGCCCGGAGGTGAATATCCCGCCATTCCCAAAGGTGGAGTCAAGAGTTCCGTTGGAGGTGTAACGGACGACGTTGATATTGTCGGCGCCAGCCCCGGTGACGACAATCTTTCCATCGGTCTGGAGGGTGATGGCCGTCGGGACGGGTACGTTCCTGGTGGTAACGATGCCTGCGGTACCAAACGTCGAGTCCAAGCTGCCATCGGTGTTGAAACGAGCGACCGCAGCGGAGGGAAAACCATTGCTGCTCGGGATGCCACCGCAAACGAGAATTTTGCCGTCCGGCTGAATCGTTGCAGCGTTCGCAACCGCGATGTTGCTGTTGCTCTGAACCCCGAAGTCGGTGGTGACGATTCCACCGGTGCCAAACGAGGGATCGAGCTGGCCAGCCTGGGCCAAAGCGGACGCGGGAGCGATGAGCAAGAGGCAGAGAATCAAGAGCGAAGCGCGATGCGATGGGGTGGAGGCGGACATGGTGTTTCCTCCTTACTGACTTGCTTGCTGACTCGAATCGAGACGCAAAACCATGGGCTGATGGCACGGGAGGTTAGCGCCGTGTAGGCGGCGAGTTGTCACAAGATTGTCACCGCAACGTTAACAAATTGTCGCGGCGCCACCGAATCGATCCAGCGAATTCGACGGCGCCGCGAGAGTTTGCTACCGATTGCCTGGCGGCTGACGCGGAGCAGCCGCTCTACCGGGCGAGGTAGCGCGCGAGCGTGATGCCGTTGCTGTTGCCGACGGCGACGATTTTGCCGTCGGTCTGGATGAGCAGCACCGAAATGGAGGAAGAGGTGCTGCCGAAAGAGGTGGTGACGAAGCCTCCGGTGCCAAAGGTGGCATCGAGCTGGCCGGTGGAGGAGTAGCGGGCCAACGCGAATGCGGATGGAGCGTTGACGGTCGTAGTCGCCGACCCGCCGCCCACAATGTCGCCGTTGGACTGGATGGCCAACGCGGCGATCCCTGCAGAGACGTCCCCGGGGAATTGCGTGACTTCCCCGCCGCGAGTCCTGAAGGTGGTGTCAATCGTGCCATTGCTGTTGTTACGAACCAGAGAGAAGCCCGAGATGTTATTGCCCACAGGAGGCATGATCTGAGTGACGAGACTTCCTCCGACAAGGAATTTGCCGCCGGTGAGAAGGGAGATGGCGCTGCCGGAGCCATAGGCGGCAGCCTCTCCGGCGACGCCGAAGGTGGTGTCCAGGCTGCCATCGGAGTTGTAGCGGGAGACGCCGTTGCTTCCGACGAGGAATTTATCGCCGGGCAGGAGAACCAATGCTCCTACGCCGGTAAGCAGGGGGGCGAGGCCGCCGTTGCCAAAAGTGGAGTCAAACTCGCCATCGGCGAGGAGGCGGGCAGCGGTGATGCCGGCCGCGACGAGGATCTTGCCGTCGGGCTGCACGACGAGAGCGCCCGGGGTCTGGCCAAACGAGAAGCTCAAGGGGCGAAAAGTAACGATTCCGTTGGTGCCAAAAGTGGTGTCGAGGCTGCCGTTGGTGTTAAGGCGGAAGACATCGAGATTGAGCTCCGCGGGAGATGCGGCGACAATTTTGCCATCGGATTGAACGGCGATGCCAAAGACGGACGCGCCGTTCCTGACCGTGTTCACGAAAAAGCCGTGATTGCCAAAGGCGGAATCGAGAGTGCCATCGGGGTTGTAGCGGGCCACGGCAGCCTGGCTATTGACGGCTGAACCTCCAACCAGAATCTTGCCGTCGGTTTGCAGGGCGGCGACCTGGGCAACGGTGTTTGTGGTGACGACGATGCCGTGGTTTCCGAATGTTGGGTCGAGCTGGCCGGCTTGCGCCATGGCCGGGATGGACGTGGCGAAGAAGATGGTAAAGGCACACAGGAGGGCGGCGGCGGTAGCTCCCCAGCGGGATTTGCGCGCGTGCGCGCGGGCGAACCGTCTCGCGGACGTGACAGAATTCAAAACGGCCGAGATACTCACGGAGTCCTCCATGCTGTTTGAGGTTTTGGGCTGGCCGCCGAAGATTCCGGCGAGCAGCCGCCGCCGGGAACGTTAAACGAGGTGGGCGCGCAGTGTGTCATGACGATGCAAAGGAATTGTCACAGTTATGTGACTGATGAATGGCTGAAACACCGCCCCGCCCCAATGCAAGGGATGAGTTGTCTGAGCCGTCATCTATTTCACTTCGTTGACTTGGTGTACTGCGCGACCTAAGATGAGCGCCAATGATGGATCTCCCATCTCTCGCCGGCCAAAGCGTCTCACACTACAGGCTCCTCGAACAGCTCGGAAGTGGCGGCATGGGTGTGGTGTACAGGGCTGAGGATACGCGGCTGGGGCGATTTGTGGCCCTGAAGTTTTTGCCTGAAACGGGGTATTCCGATGCAATGGCCATCGAGCGGTTCCGCCGGGAAGCGCGCTCCGCATCGGCGCTGAACCATCCGCATATTTGCACAATCCATGATATCGGCGAGCACCAGGGCCGGCAGTTCATCGTCATGGAGCTGCTGGAGGGGGAAACGCTGAAGCAGTACTCGGCAACGCGCACGCTGGGAGCCGATGAAATCGCAAAGCTGGGGTCGCAGATTGCGGACGCGCTGGAAGCGGCGCATGCCAAGGGGATCGTGCATCGGGACATCAAGCCGGCGAATGTGTTTGTGACCGAGCGCGGCCAAGTGAAGGTACTGGACTTCGGGTTGGCGAAGCTGATTCGCCCCGATACGGAAACGACGCTAGAGGAAGTGAACCAGACGCGCGGGCCAGTGGGGACGCTGCCCTATATGGCTCCCGAACAGGTATTGGGCCGCGAAGTGGATGGCCGCACGGACATCTACTCTCTCGGCATGGTTCTTTACGAGATGGCTGCGCGGAAAAGACCGTTTCGCGAAGATACGGCCGCTCACCTGACCGATGACATCCTGCATCAGACGCCTGCTGCCCCGGGGAGCCGCGGAGGGGGGGCACCGAACCGTCTCGACGAAGTGATCCTAAAATGCATGGAGAAAGAGCCGGCTAAAAGGTATCCATCGGCGGGCGAGCTGATGAGTGATTTGGAAACGCTGTCCGGATCGACTTCTCAGGCTCCGGAGAGACGGCCCTCCTCGCGCGGGCGAGCCTATGCAATAGGTTTTGGGCTGGTGGGTGCGGCGCTGCTGGCAGGTGCGCTTTTCAAGTTTGGTCCGGGGGACTGGCGAAATGGCTCGTCCAAGACAGGCAGCTTTCCCCGAATCCAGTCGCTGGCGGTGCTTCCGCTAGCGAATCTTTCGGGCGATCCCGAACAGCAGTACTTTGCGGACGGGATTACGGACGAGTTGACGACGGACCTGGCCCAGATCAGCGCGCTACGAGTGACATCGAGGACGTCGGTGATGCAGTTCCGGGAAACCAAAGAAGCGCTGCCACAAATCGCCAAGGAGCTGAATGTGGATGCGGTGGTGGAAGGCTCGGTCACACGTTCAGGGAACCGGGTTCGAATCACGGCGCAACTGATCGAGGGGAAGTCCGACCGTCACCTGTGGGCGAAGAGTTACGAACGCAACCTGCAGGATGTTCTCACGTTGCAGGACGAGCTGGCGCGTGATATCGCCGACGAGGTGCAAGCAAAGCTTACGCCCAACGAAACAACGCGCCTCTCGAACGCGCCAATCGTTAACCCGCAAGCTCATGAGGATTACCTAAAAGGCCGTTTCTTCTGGAACCTGCGGACCGAAGAGGATTTGGGAAAAGCGAGGAACTATTTCGAGCAGGCTATCCAGAAAGATCCGACCTATGCGCCAGCTTACTCCGGTCTGGCGGATGCTTACTTTTATCTCGGCTATGCCTGGGGACATTTGCCTCCGCGCGAAG